>ERZ1106976.3829-NODE-3829-length-11332-cov-6.978097_pt1 | contig 11332 bp, 9 predicted proteins | sample MGYA00403687_ERZ1106976 | MGnify/ENA primary metagenome ERZ1106976 (study PRJEB35170, sample SAMEA104062446) | human gut metagenome | biome: human gut; feature: human-associated habitat; material: faeces | place: Denmark | collected 2013-02-22 ... | reverse complement strand
TCTTCGAGGAAGTTCAGCGACTTCTCCCGTGTTTCGTTTGTTTCGCTTGCCATATGTTTCGCTTGTTGTATTTTTATTTTTTAGCCTTGGGGCCGATGTTGAACAGCTTCTGGATGTCTACCGAGAGCTTGACCATCTGTTGCGTGCCCATGCCTGAGCCGTCGTAATGGAAGACCATGCCCGCCTCGACGCCCATCGTTCCCTTGAAGAACCGGCGGTCGTAACCGATCCACGTGCGGTTGTAGATATGGTCGGTGGTCGAGTAGAACTGTTCGCCGGCATAGAGCGGTTCGCCGACATAGGCGTACCGGAACGGCTGGAGGTTTTCACCCAGATAGAGGTTGTTTTCGAGTTTCACGCCCCATTTGGTCATGACGAAGTCGATCTGGGCGCCCTTCTGCTTTTTCCATCCCGACTCGATGCTGCGCGCCCGCTGGGGTGCGAACAGAAAGCCCGCCTTGATGTCGAAGTCGAAGTAGGCGTTGAACTCCCAGCCCGCATAGGGATTGACCAGCAGGTTGTCCGTCACGTTCTCGTTGCCGATCTTTCCGGCGAAATGGAACATCGAGAAGGCGTAGCCGAAGTAGAACCCCTTGTCGAGCGTGTAGCGGCCCGCCGAGATGATGCGGAACATTTCGCGCGACTCCTCGGAGTACATGCCCTCCCAGTCGATGGCCATTTCAACATAGGTGTTCCTGCGTTCCGTGGATTTGTAGTGTCCCAGAAAACCCGAAAGGCGGTTGTGGTAGAACGCCGTCGAATCCCCGAAGAACGCCAGCGAGTAGTCGCCCAGCAGCTCTTTGCGGTCGAAGATGCCGGCGTTGGCCTGCACGTTCCTGCTGTTGAACTGATAGTAGGCCGAGGGGCGCGCCTTGCTCAGGAATTTGGTGTCGTCGCCGAAGTTCTGCAAGAGGTCCACGCCGACGATCAGCCGGTTTTTGTCCATCCATTCCACGCCGATCCGGGGTGTGAGCCGGGCGCTGAAGAGCGTCTGCGATTCGTTGAAATCGTTGTTGGCGTACTCCCGGTTGTCGAAACGGGTCGTAAAGTCGGCGCCGACGATCAGCTTCTGCGCTTGGAGACCTCCCCCCGTAATGAAGAGAGCGAGCGCGAATGTCAAGACTTTTTTCAGAGACATAGTGTTGTGTTGATTAGGACCCCAAAAATAGGTAAAATATTTTTTATTTGACTACTTTTGACCCCGAAATCACTTATTTGAACACGTTATGCGAAAAATCACCAACGAGGAGCTGGGGCGTCCCACGGCCGGAGAGTTCGCCGCGATGGAGAAAATGCCCGTTACGGTCGTGCTCGACAACGTCCGTTCGCTGCAGAACGTGGGGGCGTTCTTCCGTACGGGGGACGCTTTCGCCGTGGAGCATATCGCCCTGTGCGGGATTACGGCCGTGCCGCCCAACCGCGACATTCATAAAACGGCGCTGGGCGCGGAGCTGACCGTGCCGTGGAGCTATTACGAGACCACCGAAGCGTGTATCGACCGCCTGCACGCCGACGGCTACGAGGTGCTGGCCGTCGAGCAGGTCGAGGGCGCCGTGATGCTCGATGTCTTCCGCGCCGCGCCCGGCGTGAAGTATGCGCTGGTCTTCGGCAACGAAGTGATGGGCGTGGGGCAGTCGGCCGTGGACCGGTGCGACGGCGCGATCGAAATCCCGCAGGCCGGGACCAAGCATTCGATCAACGTCGCAGTTTCGGGCGGCGTCGTTTTGTGGAGTTTTTTCCGCCGGATCGGGCCGGGACGCTGACCGGGCCGGGAGAATGGCCGGCGGACGGCCGGGTTCAAATAAATTTGGCATTGCGCCCGGCTTGCGCTATATTTGCCCCGATTTACAGGAGATAACAGTAAGTCTTCCTTTGCAAAGGGAGGTCCGGGAGGTATTGTCGATATGGAATAGGCGTTTTTGCGCCGTAATACGAATCCGATGGATTCCATGTCGGAACCTTGCGAACGAGTGAAATGTTAAATGCTCCATCGGGTTCGCAGTGAACTATGTCTGTAGAAAGTACTGTCAGGGCCGTTACGACCTACCGGCTGACGGAGATGAAACAGCGCGGCGAAAAGATCGCCATGCTGACCTCGTACGACTATTCGATGGCGAAGATCGTCGATGCCGCGGGTATCGACGTGATTCTTGTCGGCGATTCGGCGGCCAATGTGATGGCCGGTTATGAAACGACGCTTCCCATCACCCTCGATATGATGATCTATCACGCCTGCTCGGTCGTGCGCGCCGTCAATCGCGCGCTGGTGGTCGTCGATCTGCCGTTCGGCACTTATCAGGGCAATTCGAAGGTGGCGCTCGATTCGGCCGTCCGCATCATGAAGGAGACCGAAGCCGACGCCGTGAAGATCGAGGGCGGCGAGGAGATTCTCGAATCGGTCAACCGCATCCTCTCGGCCGGTATTCCGGTGATGGGGCACCTCGGACTTACGCCGCAGTCGATCCACAAGTTCGGCACTTACAATGTGCGTGCGAAAGAGGAGGCCGAGGCCGAGAAGCTGGTGCGCGACGCCCACCTGCTGAGCGAAGCGGGCTGTTTCGGCATCGTGCTCGAAAAGATTCCCGCCGCGCTGGCCGCCCGCGTGACGGGTGAAATTCCCACCCCGACGATCGGCATCGGCGCCGGCGGTGCCTGCGACGGTCAGGTGCTGGTAATTCACGACATGCTGGGCATCAACAAGGGATTTTCGCCCCGTTTCCTGCGCCGCTACGCCGACCTGCACGAGTTGATGACGGGGGCTGTACAGCAATATATCAAGGATGTGAAGGAGTGCGACTTCCCCAGCGAGAAGGAGCAGTATTAGGAGATATTTTAAAGTGAATTGCGGGGCGCGGAACGGCGCCCCGTTTTTTTGCAGCGGCGGATCGCCGGGCTGTTGCCCGCAGTCCGACCGCAAAGGCGGTGGCGATGCCTGCGGTCCGTATCGCGTTGAGATACGGCAGGCTGTTGCGTTTATCATAAATTGTTGATAAAAAAATCGAAGGGAAGGCCCGGAATTTAGGCCGTTTCAAAAAAAAATGATTACTTTTGCATGCAACAAAAATCCACGTTCATTATGTCTTTTATCAATGAAAGGGTTCAGCCCGAAGGACTTACCTTCGACGATGTGCTGCTCGTACCCGCCTATTCGGAAGTGTTGCCGCGAGAGGTCAATATTCAGACCCGTTTTTCGCGAAATATCAAACTCAACATCCCCATTGTGTCCGCTGCCATGGACACCGTTACGGAAGCGCCGCTGGCTATCGCGCTGGCCCGTGAAGGCGGAATCGGCGTGATTCACAAGAATATGTCGATCGCCGAGCAGGCCGCGCAGGTCCGCCGGGTGAAACGCGCCGAGAACGGCATGATCTACGATCCGGTGACCATCTCCAAGGAGAATACTGTCGGCGACGCCCTGAACTTGATGCGTGAGAACAAGATCGGCGGCATTCCGGTCGTGGACGACGACAACATCCTGATCGGCATCGTCACCAACCGCGACCTGCGGTTCCAGCGCGACATGATGCGCCGCATCGAAGAGGTGATGACTCCGGGCGACCGGCTGATTACGACCCATAGCACCGAATTGTCGCACGCGTCGGAGGTGCTGCTCAACAGCAAGATCGAAAAGCTCCCCGTGGTGGACGACAAGGGCCATCTGGTGGGGCTTATTACTTATAAGGACATTACCAAGGTGCAGGACCATCCCAATGCCTGCAAGGACGCCAAGGGCCGCCTGCGCGTGGCCGCCGGCGTGGGCATTACGCCCGATGCGCTGGAGCGTGTCAAGGCGCTGGTCGCCGAAGACGTCGATGCCGTGGTGCTCGATTCCGCGCACGGGCATTCGATCGCCATGGTGCGCAAGCTGCGGGAGATCAAGGAGGTTTATCCTTCGCTGGAGGTGATCGCAGGCAACGTGGCTACGGCCGAAGCGGCCCGGTTCCTGATCGAAAACGGGGCCGACGGCGTGAAGGTCGGTATCGGTCCGGGTTCGATCTGCACGACGCGCATCATCGCGGGCGTGGGCGTTCCCCAGCTTTCCGCGATCTTCGACGCGGCTTCGGCGGCGGCCGGAACCGGCGTGCCCGTCATCGCCGACGGCGGTCTGCGCTATTCGGGCGATCTGGTGAAGGCACTGGCTGCAGGCGGCGACTGCGTGATGATCGGCTCGATGTTCGCCGGCACGGAGGAGGCTCCGGGCGAAACGATCATCTACAACGGCCGTAAATTCAAATCCTACCGCGGCATGGGGTCGATCGACGCCATGAAGGCCGGATCGGCCGACCGTTATTTCCAGAAAGGGTGCGAAAACAACTTCAGCAAACTCGTTCCCGAAGGCATTGCGGCCCGTGTGCCGTTCAAGGGAACGCTGAGCGAGACGGTCTATCAGTTGGTCGGCGGCGTTCGCGCCGGCATGTTCTACTGCGGCGCGAAGGACATCGAGACCCTGCAGCGCGCGCGCTTCGTCCGCATCACCTCTTCGGGTATGCACGAGAGCCATCCGCACGATGTGGCCATTACCAGCGAAGCGCCCAACTACAGCAGCGAACGTTAGTTATGAATCCCGAAATCGCGGCCTGCGGGCTTTTTTGCGGAAACTGCCGCAAATTCGGCAAAGGAAGCTGTCCGGGGTGCCGCCCGAACGAAAAGGCGTCGTGGTGCAAGGTGCGGGCATGCTGCATCGAACACGGCTGGCAGAGCTGCGCCGAATGTACGCTGATGCCGCCTCAGACCTGCAAAAAGTTCGACAACTTTATCGCCAAGGTCTTTCAGGTCGTTTTCCGTTCCGACCGCCGGGGATGCGTCGAACGTATCCGCGAAGTGGGACCGGAGGCTTTCGCCGCGGAAATGCGTCTTTCGGGAAGCTACAACCGTCCGGTAAAGAAATAGTAATTAAAGGATTCGAAGTCTTCCTTGACAAAGGGAGATCAAGAGGGATTTTAAGCATGAAACCGGCGTCTGAGACGCCGTAACGTGAGTCCGACGAGTTTCATGGCTTGTAAACCTTCCGAAATTGATGAACCCAGATTCGTCGGACTTACGTTATATTATGGAAAAAATCCTGATTCTCGACTTCGGTTCGCAGTACACGCAGCTCATCGCGCGGCGTGTGCGCGAGTTGAGCGTCTATTGCGAAATCCACCCCTTCAACAAGATTCCGGCGCTCGACGCTTCGGTGCGGGGTGTGATTCTGTCGGGCAGTCCCTTCTCCGTACGGGACGAGAACGCTCCGACACCCGATCTTTCGGCCATTAAGGGCAAACTGCCCCTGCTGGGCGTCTGCTACGGCGCGCAGTTCCTCGCATCGGCCTTCGGCGGCGAGGTGCAGCCCGCCCCCAGCCGTGAATACGGCCGCGCCATGCTCACGGTGGGCGATGCTGACGACGCGCTGATGCGCGGCCTGCCCAAAACCACGCAAGTATGGATGTCGCACGGCGATACGATCACGTCGGTTCCGGCGAACTATAAGATCGTCGCCAGCACGGAAGACGTGCGCGTCGCGGCGTTCCACGTCGAGGGCGAGCAGACGTGGGGCATCCAGTTCCACCCCGAAGTGTACCATTCGACCGACGGCACGCAGCTGCTGAAAAACTTCGTCGCAGGCATCTGCGGCTGCAAGCAGGAGTGGACATCGGAGAGTTTCGTGGAAGCCACCGTGCGCGAACTGCGCGAGAAGCTGGGCGACGACAAGGTCGTGCTGGCGCTTTCGGGCGGCGTGGATTCGTCGGTGGCGGCCGTGCTGCTGCACAAGGCCATCGGCAAGAACCTCTACTGCGTCTTCGTCGACTCGGGCCTGCTGCGCAAGAACGAGTTCGGGGAGGTGCTGGAGTCCTATAAGCACATGGGGCTGAACGTCAAGGGCGTGAATGCCTCGGCCAAGTTCCTGGGCGATCTGGCGGGCGTTACGGACCCCGAGCGGAAGCGCAAGATCATCGGCCGCGACTTCGTGGAGGTTTTCAACGAGGAGGCCATTCAGATCAAGGACGTCAAGTGGCTGGCGCAGGGTACGATCTATCCGGATGTGATCGAGTCGTGTTCGGTCAACGGCCCTTCGGCCACGATCAAGTCGCACCACAACGTCGGCGGGCTTCCCGAGAAGATGAACCTGAAGATCGTCGAGCCGCTGCGCCTGCTGTTCAAGGACGAGGTGCGCCGCGTGGGCCGTTCGATGGGCATTTCCGAACAGCTGATCGGCCGCCATCCCTTCCCGGGACCGGGCCTTGCGATCCGCATTCTGGGCGACATCACGCCCGAGAAGGTCGAAATCCTCCAGAACGTCGACAAAATCTATATCGACTCGCTGCGCGCCGCCGGGCTGTACGACCAGGTGTGGCAGGCGGGGGCTGTCCTGCTTCCGGTGAAGAGCGTCGGCGTGATGGGCGACGAGCGCACCTACGAGAGCTGCGTGGCCCTGCGCGCCGTGACCTCCACGGACGGCATGACGGCCGACTGGGTGCACCTGCCCTACGAGTTCCTGGCCAACGTGTCGAACGACATCATCAACAAGGTCAAGGGGGTCAACCGCGTAGTCTACGACATCTCCTCCAAACCGCCCGCAACCATCGAGTGGGAGTAGGGGGATTCCCGTTATGAAAAAGGACCGCATCCGCGGGAAATTCACTGTTGTAAACGAGGTTTCGGTTTCCAGACCGTCGCCTCGTTTGCTTTTGTTTATATGCATCGTTCTGAACTGCAATCCGCAGCGGGCGTTTCGCCTATTCCGACCGTCGTCATGGAAATTCCGAAAGAGGTCTGCAACCTCAAGGACCGCCGCAGCGACCTGTACGAGGTGCGGGTGAAAAAATGAAGGACACGGTGACGGGCTTGAAAACGGGGAGCGCATGCGGGCCTTGATTGTCGGGGCCTGATGCGGCCGGGCATTATGCCGCAGTGTACGCGCATTTTTTGTTTAGGACGGGCTATGGAAAAGCCCTGGGCGGCGATGCCCGGTATAGATTGTTTCGCTGTAAACAGCGTGCATGGCTTTTTGTGAATCTTCTTGCCGCATGGCTAAATAATGAGCCGGCGCAGACGGTAGACGTAATGGTCTACGGCATGCAGTCCGGCAGCGAAACCTTTTCTGTGCACCCTTGCAACGAGTCCGGCAACGCCCGAAATACCGTATGTGACGCAACACATTGATAAAAACGCAGCGCGCAGGCGCACTTGGCCTCCCCGCTGGAACATGGATACGGCAAGACGGGCTTCCGCCGTCTGCAAGACACGAGTTTGACTTAAATCGGAATTGTAGATACGCTCACACAGCCATTGGTCGGCAAGCAAATTTCCCCCCCCCACGGTTTAGAACTATTTCATTCATAAAGTTCCGTGAATCGCCCGGCATGTTCTCCGACTTCTTGCAGAGCAGGCAAAACATGCAAACCGTTAGCAGTATGAATATCAATTTACGCATTCCGACAAACCGGATCTGTTACAAAATTAACGATTCTCCCTAGACCGGCAAATTTCCCGGAAATTTATACCGGAAACAGAGATGAATCCGACCTAATGCAGGATATTGCCGGATGCTTCGAGCTGAACGGGTGTGCAATATGACATCGAAGCTGCGGATTCAGATACTTGTCACGGCAGAAACAAATAGAAATTGCCATCCTGCCGGTTGCCGTCGGGAAAGATAAGCCCGGGCCGGGCCGCTTTGCGTCCCTCTCCGGCTCCGGGGCGGAAAAATCATCCTCGCCTGCGCTGCGGTATTTTTCCGCCCCTGCACCTGCGCCTCGGGCTTATGGACCTTCCCGAGGCAACCGATCCATTCGGGATAAAAAAGCCTCATAACATATTATTTATTGCTTGCGCAATTCAAATAAGATAAAGATTGTGCGGGCGTCAAAGACGTGAGACACACGGTAAAAACTGTTCGATGTTATGCAGACTATGAAATCGGATTCGAAATCGAAGAAGAGCGGCAAAGGTGCAGCTGCGGCAGTAATCGTTCCGGTCGCTGTTACTCCGGAAACGCAGGGGCAGACCTCCGCTGAAACTGCTGCAACGCAGGATTCGGGTGCCGAGGTACAGGCTTCGGTTGCCCCAACGGTACCAGTGCAGCAGGAGGAACCGCTGGTTCAGCTTCTGGATCTGAACAAGATCGTCAATTCGACCTACAACCCCCGCAAGGATTTTCGGGAGGAGACGCTGCTGGAGCTTTCCGAGAGCATCCGGCAGTCGGGTGTGCTGCAACCGATCTGCGTGCGCCCCAAGGACGAGGGCTTCGAGATCGTCTACGGCGAGCGCCGTTACTGGGCAGCTGCAATGGCGGGACTGAAATACATTCCGGCCCTTGTCCGGGAGCTTACGGACGCCGAGGCCGAGGATGCGGCCATCACGGAGAACCTGCAGCGTGAGGATGTGAAACCGCGCGAGGAGGCCGCGGCCTATAACAAGGCCATCCAGTCGGGGCGCCATACCATCGAGTCGCTGGTGGGTAAGTTCGGCAAGTCAGAAGCCTACATCCGCTCGCGGTTGAAACTGTGCGGGCTGATCGACGCTCTGGCTGAGCAACTCGACAAGGAGGAGATTTCGGTAGGCGTCGCCACCGAGATCGCCAAATACCCCGCGGAGGTCCAACAGCAGGTCTTCGACGAGCACTTCGCCGAAGGGTGTTATTCCTCGTGGAAAAACGCCCGTGTCAAAGAGATCGCCCGGCGGCTCTACGAGCGTTACATGACCAAGTTGGAAAGCTACAACTTCGATAAGACGGAGTGCCTTTCGTGCCAGCACAATACGGCCAATCAGGTGCTGTTCCGGGACGAATGTTCGGGCGGCTGCGCCGGCTGCCAGAACCGGGAGTGCATGATCCGCAAGAACGAGGAGTTCCTCGTGCAGAAAGCGCTGAAGCTGCTGAAAGACGATCCCCGCACGACGCTTGCTACGACCGGAGATACGCCCGTGGCGGTCCTTGAAGCCCTTGGAAAGGAGGGTTATCACGTCGAAGAGTTGGAATACCACATCAGCTATTACGACGAGGCCCCGCAGATGCCCGACACTCCGCAAGCTGAAAATTATGTGTCGGAAACGGACTTTGCCGAGGCTCAGGAGAGGTATGAAGCCCGGATGGCTCGCTTTGCGGAACAGACGCAGCAGCTGGAGTTCGACGTTTCGGAAGGCCGGGTCCGCAAATATGCCGTTATCCGCAGCCTCGACATCGAGTTCCGCTACGAGGAGCTCGACGACGAAGAGCGGGAAGTGACGGTGGACGACGGGCAAGGCGGACATACGGTACATGTGACGGTCGTCCCGCCTTCTCCACTGGAAGGGCTGTTGCAACAGGATCGCCGTAACCGGGAAATCTGCTACGAACATATCACGACCGATATGAAGCGTGTCTTCCTCGATGTGAAGGTTGCGAACAAGCCCTTGCAGAAAGAGGAGCAGCAGATGTTCTACTACGCCGTGATGCAGCGCGTAATGAGCGACTCGAAACTCCGTCAGTGCGGTTTCCGACCCAAGGAGGGCTCTTACCTGACCGACCGGGAGCAGTTTGCCGCGGCGGGACGCATTACGGTCAAGCAGCAGGCGGCGCTGGTTCGCGCTTATCTGGTGGACTACTTCCGCTCGGCGGCTCCGGAGTACCGCTGTACGGACGAAACGCTTCTGACGGGAATGATGTGCCGCTTTGCGGATCTGAACTTCTCGGAGCAGAGCCAGAAGGTGCAGCAGGAGTATCTGAAAGTCTACGAGCGCCGCAAAGCCCGTCTTCAGGAACAGATCGACGCTTTGCAGGCAAAAGCCGAGGCCGAGGAGATGGCGGTTTCGATGCAGGAGGCACCGGATGCCGAACCGGAGATGCCCGAGCTGCTGCCGGACGAGACGCCCGCTATAGAACCCACCCCGGAGCCGCTGATTATTCCTATGGACCCGGATATCGAACCCGATATCCGGATGCCTGAGGAGATGAAAACGGCGGCATAGTAACAACATGAACTAAATGTCCAAACCGACGGAGCAGGTTATGCCTGCTCCGTCTTTGCATTACTACTGTTATGAATAAGATTTCAGAGATTCCGGAACAGACACCTATTGCAGAAAAACCGACAGTAGAGATGCCCGCCGATCCGTGGCGCTGCGGGGCGTGCGGTTCGCTGCGGGTATCCTGCCAAGTCTGGGTGGACAGCAACACGTACGAAGTACAGTCTATGGCGGAAGACAAAGATGACTTATGGTGCGACGACTGTGCAGAACACACCCGTCAGGTACGCGAGAGCGAATTGATGTCCGATACGGTCGAGCCGTGGTGGAATGACGGAACGACAGAAGAAGACCGGGAAATTATCACCGGACTGAATCCGGAAAATTTCAGCCCGAAGGATGATCGCAAGGCTTTCCGCGACGCCTGCGACATGTGGTGGAACGGCAGGACGAACGACGAGAAGATCCGTCTCTGGCGGCAAGCTACCGCTCCGGAGGAAGAATAACGTAAAGATAAGAGCCATGAATAAGAATCTGATTGAAAAGATCGCTCCGCAGTTGACGGAGCTGATGATAAAGAAAATGGAGACGCTCACCGAGGAGTGGCGCAAGCCGTGGATCGCCGACCTTGCGCACGGTCTTCCGCGCAACCTGCGCGGCACGCCCTACCGGGGCGGGAATATCCTGATGCTGCTGTTCCTCTCGGAGATCGCAGGCTACAGTACGCCGCTTTTTATGACGTTCAAGCAGGCCAAGGAGGAGGGTCTGAACATCCTCAAAGGCTCCGGTTCGTTCCCGGTCTTCTTCTGGAAACTCTACATCCGCCACAAAGAAACCCGTAAGAAGATTGAGTTGGCGGAATACTACAGCCTGCCGCAGGAGCAGCGGCGGCAATACGACGTGCTGCCCGTGATGCGCTATTACCCGGTCTTCAACATCGACCAGACGGATATGTCGGAACAGCAGCCGGAGCGCTACGCTTCGCTTACGACACCGGCCGAACCGAAAGACTACTCGGACGGCCTGACATGCGAGGTGCTCGATCGGATGCTGGCGGAGCAGTCGTGGCTCTGTCCCATCCTGCTCAAATCCGGTGACAGGGCTTCTTATTCACCGACGCTCGACCGGATCGTCTGTCCCGAAAAACGGCAGTTTCCGGAGGGCGCGGCATTCTACACGACACTTCTCCACGAAGTCACGCACAGCACGGGGCATGCGGAGCGTCTGAACCGTTCTTTTGGCGCTTGCTATGGCGATGCCGATTATATCCGGGAGGAACTGGTCGCCGAACTTACGGCGGCCCTGTGCGGCGCGATGCTGGGCTTCGCCACGACGCCCCGCGAGGAGAGCGCTGCCTATATCAAGGACTGGCTGGCGGAGTTCCATAAAGAGCCGACCTACCTGTTCG
>ERZ1106976.3828-NODE-3828-length-11334-cov-7.714248_pt1 | contig 11334 bp, 7 predicted proteins | sample MGYA00403687_ERZ1106976 | MGnify/ENA primary metagenome ERZ1106976 (study PRJEB35170, sample SAMEA104062446) | human gut metagenome | biome: human gut; feature: human-associated habitat; material: faeces | place: Denmark | collected 2013-02-22 ... | reverse complement strand
ACGCCATCATCCGCACATCGGTCTTTTCGGTCTCCCCGGCCAGTACATCGGCAAAGAAGGTCTTGCGCTCCTGCAGTGGGGCGTTTTCCAGTTCGTCGCAGCGCTTATCAAATTCTTCGTAGGTCATCGTGTACACACCCGCTTTGGCAACTAAATTTTATTTTATCATAGCATAAATATCTAAAGAAAAAAAGGAGTTTTTTGCTTTAAAGTCCCCCTCGCAGAGGGGGCGGGGGTGTCGAAAAATCCTAACGGGATGATCGCGAGCCTTCGGCGGGTTTGTAGGGAACGGTCTTGACCGTTCCGTGCAGCTTAGCCGACAGCAGCCAGCGGTGCGGATGGGTCAAGACCCATCCCTACAAATATCCCGAAAACGGACTCCTTCTACACGCTGCACCTCTCCTTTCAGGGGAGGGGTTGCCTCCGGTTTTCCACATTTCAACAAACCCTGTCTATCGTGCTATTTTGTGGGTTTGCACGGGGTTTTCCACAGTTTCAACATGGTTTTCCACATTTCCACAGTGGAAAGATGTCGAAAACCTGTGCAAAATGTGGAGAAAGCCCGCCGCGGCGGGATTTTTTGCGGTTCGTTCAAAGTTGTTTCACACGCTGTTCATTTTTTGGGAGCATGCTATAATAGTTACAAAAGATAAGGAGGAGGCATTCCCTATGAAAGAGACGACACAGCCGCCGAAGGACCCCAAAAAGAAGCTTTGGATCGGCTACGCGGTCATTCTGGCCATCGTCATTTTAAGCAATCTTTTCCTGTTCCCGGCTGTGATGCAGGCGAGCGTGAAAAGCGTGAACTACAGCACCTTCCTGCAAATGCTGGAGAGCAAGGAGCTGGCCACCGTCCAGATCGAAGATCAGCAGATCTACTTTGTGGACAAGAACGACAATTCCTACAAAACCAACGCCATTGCGCAGGACAACAACCTCGTCACCCGGCTGGAGGATGCGGGGGTGGAGTTCGGCACGGTTTATCAGTCGCCCACGATCTGGGATTCGCTGCTGAACCTGCTGATCTCGTTCCTGCCGATGATCATCCTGTTCTGGTTCGTCAACCGCTGGGCGTCCAAAAAGATGCAGGAGATGGGCGGTGCCGGCGGCAACGCCATGCTGTTCGGCGGCAAGTCCGGCGCGAAGCAGTATGTAGTGGACGATGAGACCGGCATCAAATTCAACGATGTAGCGGGTGAGGACGAGGCCAAGGAGAGCCTGCAGGAAATTGTAGACTTCCTGAACAACCCCAAAAAGTATGAGGAGATCGGCGCGAAGATGCCCAAGGGCGTGCTGCTCGTCGGCCCTCCGGGCACGGGCAAGACACTGCTGGCGCGCGCGGTCGCCGGCGAAGCCGGCGTGCAGTTCCTCTCGATCTCCGGCTCCGACTTTGTTGAAATGTATGTCGGCGTCGGCGCGAGCCGCGTGCGCGACCTCTTTGAGCAGGCGAAAAAACTCGCCCCGGCCATCATCTTCATTGACGAGATCGATGCCGTCGGCCGCCAGCGCGGCACGGGTCTCGGCGGCGGACACGACGAGCGCGAGCAGACGCTCAACCAGCTGCTCGTCGAAATGGACGGCTTCGGCACGAATCAGGGCGTTGTCGTCATGGCGGCAACGAACCGCGCCGATATTCTTGACCCCGCGCTGCTGCGTCCCGGCCGCTTTGACCGTCAGGTTTATGTGGGACTTCCCGACATTCGCGGCCGCGAAGAGATCCTGAAGATCCACGCCAAGAACAAGCCCCTTGCCGAGGACGTGGAGCTTTCCACCGTCGCCAAGGGCACACCCGGCTTCACGGGCGCAGACCTTGAAAACCTCTGCAACGAGGCGGCGCTGCTCGCCGCCCGCCGCGGCAGCAAGCTCATCACGATGTCCGACTTCTCCGAAGCGGAGATCAAGGTCATCGCAGGCCCCGAGAAGAAGAGCCGCGTCGTGAGCGAGCACGAGCGCAAGCTCACCGCCTATCACGAGGCCGGTCACGCCATCGTGATGCACGCCCTGCCCACGCACGACCCCGTGCACCAGATCACGATCGTCCCGCGCGGCGGCGCGGGCGGCATGACGATCTCGCTGCCGACGGAGGATCGCTCGTATCAGTCCAAGCGCTATATGGAAGAGCAGATCGTGTCGCTGCTCGGCGGCCGCGTTGCCGAAAAGCTGATGCTCGGCGACATTTCGACCGGCGCCTCGAATGACATCCAGCGCGCCTCGCAGATCGCGCGCAAGATGGTCACGGTGTACGGCATGAGCGAAAAGCTCGGCTCCATTTCGTTTGAATCCGGCCACGATGAGATCTTCATCGGCCGCTCGATGGCGCAGGCCAAGCCCTATTCTGAGCAGGTCGCCGCGCAGATCGACGAGGAGGTCAAATCCATTGTCGACGCTGCCTACGAGCGCTGCGAGGATATCCTCATGCGTGATCAGGCGCACCTCATCGCCGTTGCCGAGTTCCTGCTTGCGCACGAAACGATGAGCGCCGAGGAATTTGAGGCCGTTTTTACCCCGAAAAATGCCGAGGGTGACAAAATCTAATCTTTCTATGAATGAATGAAATATCTCATCAACCCGCCGTTGGTGAGATATTTTTTCGTTTTTTCGCAAGATTTCCTGCATTTTGACTCTTTCCCCTCTTGCCAATTCCATTCTTTCTGCTATAATGGGGCATTAGTATTAGTTTTATATGAAAGAAGAGAATCGAACATGAAGAAAAGCAGTAGTTTCAGCGGCTCGCTCGGCTTTGTGCTGGCCGCAGCCGGCAGCGCGGTAGGCGTCGGCAACATCTGGCGCTTCCCCTACCTCTGCGCTAAGGACGGCGGCGGTCTTTTTCTGCTCATTTACCTTGTGCTGGTGCTGACCTTCGGCTTCACCCTGCTCACGACCGACGTCGCCATCGGCCGCCGCACGAAGCAGAACGCGCTGAACGCCTTTGCAACGCTCAACAAGAAGTGGCGCTTTCTGGGCTATCTCACCTTCCTTGTCCCCACGCTTATCATGACGTATTACTCCGTCATCGGCGGCTGGATCACGAAGTATTTTGCCCTCTACCTCTTCTCGGGCGGCAGCGCGGCGGCGCAGGACGGCTTTTTCACCTCCTTCATCACCTCCCCTGTCTCCCCCATCGTCTTTATGCTGCTCTTTCTCGCGCTGACGGCGTGGGTCGTGTACTGCGGCGTGGAAAAGGGCATTGAAAAGTTTTCGCGCTACATTATGCCTGGACTGCTTCTTCTCATCATCGGCATTGCGATCTTCTCGCTCACACTCAGCTACACGGACGAGAGCGGCGTGACGCGCACGGGCATGGAGGGCTTCCTTGTCTACATCAAGCCCAACTTCACGGGTCTGACCGTCCCGCGTTTCCTGAACATCGTGCTTGACGCGATGAGCCAGCTCTTCTTCTCCCTCAGCGTGAGCATGGGCATCATGATCACCTACGGCAGTTACGTCAAGGACGACGTTGACCTCAACAAGGCCAACAACCAGATCGAAATTTTCGACACGGGCGTTGCCTTCCTCGCAGGTCTGATGATCATTCCGGCGGTCTATGTTTTCCTCGGCACCGAGGGCATGGCCAGCGGCCCGAGCCTGACGTTCATCAGCCTGCCAAAGGTCTTTGCCGCGATGGGCGGCGTGGGGCGCGTCATTGGCGCGGTGTTCTTCCTCGCGCTTGGTTTCGCCGCGCTGACGAGCTGTGTGTCCGTCATGGAGACGCTCGTTGCCAACTGCATGGAGATCTTCCACAAGTCGCGCAAGGAGATGTGCGCCGTCGTCGGCGTCTATTCGCTCGCAACGGCAGTTCTCATCTGCCTGGGCTACAACGCGCTCTACTTTGAGCTGCCGCTGCCCAACGGTTCGACCGCGCAGCTGCTCGACGTGATGGACTACATCAGCAACAGTTTCCTCATGCCCTTCATCAGCCTGCTGACGAGCATTTTGGTCGGATGGGTCGTGGGGCCGAAGTGGATCATCGCCGAGGTCGAGAAAAACGGCGAGCACTTCCGCCGCGCAAAGCTCTACAGCGTGATGATGCGCTACGTTGTTCCCGTGGTCATGCTCATTCTGTTTTTGACCTCCACGGGTCTTGGCAGCCTGATCTTCGCCGGCTGAGAGAGCACGCCGCACCGCTTTTTCCCCCTGAACAGAAAGCAAGCCTCCGGTCAAATGACCGGAGGCTTGTTGTTATGCGTTTATCTTACCGCGCGGGAAACTTACATTTCCTTGATGGCAGCCTGCGCGGCAGCGAGGCGGGCGATGGGCACGCGGAACGGGCTGCAGGAGACATAGTCCAGGCCGACCTTGTGGCAGAACTCGACGGACATGGGGTCGCCGCCGTGCTCGCCGCAGATGCCGAGGTGGATGTCGGGGTTGGACTCGCGGCCGAGCTTTGCCGCCATGGCAACGAGCTTGCCGACGCCGACCTGATCGAGGCGGGCGAACGGATCGCTCTCGTAGATCTTCTTGTCGTAGTACGCGCCGAGGAACTTGCCGGCGTCGTCACGGCTGAAGCCGAAGGTCATCTGGGTCAGGTCGTTGGTGCCGAAGGAGAAGAAGTCCGCTTCCTTGGCGATCTCGTCCGCGGTCAGAGCGGCGCGCGGGATCTCGATCATGGTGCCGACCTTGTACGGCATCTCAACGCCGGCGGCCTTCAGCTCTTCATCGGCAGTGGCGACGACGACGTCCTTGACGTACTTGAGCTCCTTGACCTCGCCGACCAGCGGGATCATGATCTCGGGCTTGACGGTCCAGTCGGCGTGGCGCTTCTGGACGTTGATGGCGGCGCGGATGACGGCGCGGGTCTGCATCTCGGCGATCTCCGGGAAGGTGACGGCCAGACGGCAGCCGCGGTGGCCCATCATCGGGTTGAACTCGTGCAGAGAGGCGATGATGTTCTTGATCTGCTCGACGGTCTTGCCCTGCGTCTTGGCGAGAAGCTCGATCTCGGACTCGGTGTTGGGCACGAACTCGTGCAGCGGGGGATCGAGGAAGCGGATGGTTACCGGCATGCCTTCGAGAGCTTCGTACAGCTGCTCAAAGTCGCCCTGCTGATACGGCAGAATCTTCGCAAGAGCGGCCTTGCGCTCTTCGACGGTGTCGGAGCAGATCATCTCGCGGAACGCGGCGATGCGGTCGGCTTCGAAGAACATGTGCTCGGTGCGGCAGAGGCCGATGCCCTCGGCACCCAGCTCGCGGGCCTTCTTCGCGTCGCGCGGGGTGTCGGCGTTGGTGCGGACACGCAGGCGGCGGTACTTGTCGGCCCAGCCCATGATGCGGCCGAAGTAGCCGGAAATGGTGGCGTCAACGGTCGGGATGATGCCGTCGTAGATCTTGCCGGTGGAGCCGTCGATGGAGATGAAATCGCCTTCGTGGAACGTCTTGCCGCCGAGGGTGAACTTCTTGTTCGCCTCGTCCATGGCGATGTCGCCGCAGCCGGAGACGCAGCAGGTGCCCATGCCGCGGGCAACGACCGCCGCGTGGGAGGTCATGCCGCCGCGGACGGTGAGGATGCCCTGGGCGGCCTTCATGCCGGTGATGTCCTCGGGAGAGGTCTCAAGACGGACGAGAACGACCTTCTCGCCGCGCTTCTTCCACTCGATGGCGTCGTCGGCGTTGAAGACGATCTTGCCGCAGGCAGCGCCCGGGCTGGCGCCGAGGCCCTTGCCCATCGGGTTCGCCTTGGCGAGCGCTTCGGCGTCGAACTGCGGGTGGAGCAGGGTGTCAAGGTTGCGCGGGTCGATCATCAGAACGGCCTGCTTCTCATCGATCATGCCTTCATCGACGAGGTCGCACGCGATCTTGAGCGCGGCCTGCGCGGTGCGCTTGCCGTTGCGGGTCTGGAGCATGAAGAGCTTGCCGTTCTCAACGGTGAACTCCATGTCCTGCATATCGTGATAGTGGTTCTCCAGCGTGGAGCAGACCTGCACGAACTGGTGGAACGCTTCGGGGAACTTCTCTTCCATCTGGGCGATGGGCATCGGGGTGCGGACGCCGGCGACGACGTCTTCGCCCTGCGCGTTGGTGAGGAACTCACCCATGAGCTTCTTCTCGCCGGTGGCGGGGTCGCGCGTGAAGGCGACGCCGGTGCCGGAGTTATCGTTCAGGTTGCCGAACACCATCGGCATGACGTTGACGGCAGTGCCCCAGGAGTAAGGGATGTCGTTGTCGCGGCGGTAAACGTTCGCGCGCGGGTTGTCCCAGGAGCGGAACACGGCCTTGATCGCTTCGTACAGCTGGGTCTTCGGGTCGGACGGGAAGTCCTCGCCGATCTGCTTCTTGTACTCGGCCTTGAACTGCTCGGCGAGCTCCTTGAGGTCGGCGGCGGTCAGCTCAACGTCGAGCTTGACGCCCTTCTTGGTCTTCATCTCGTCGATGAGCTGCTCAAAGTACTTCTTGCCGACTTCCATGACGACGTCGGAGAACATCTGGATGAAGCGGCGGTAGGAGTCGTAAACAAAGCGCTCAAACTTGGGATCCGGGTTGCCCTGGATCATGGCGTTGACGACTTCGTCGTTCAGGCCGAGGTTCAGAATGGTGTCCATCATGCCGGGCATGGAAGCGCGGGCGCCGGAACGGACGGAAACGAGCATCGGGTTCTTGAGATCGCCGAACTTCTTGCCGTTGATCTCTTCCATCTTGGCGATGTTTTCCATGATCTCCGCCATGATCTCGTCGTTGATCTTGCGGCCGTCCTCATAGTACTTGGTGCACGCCTCGGTGGAAATCGTGAAGCCCTGCGGAACAGGGAGACCGATGTTGGTCATTTCGGCAAGGTTCGCGCCTTTGCCGCCGAGAAGCTCGCGCATGGAAGCGTTGCCCTCGCTGAACAGGTAAACGTACTTGTGGCTCATGGGATAACCTCCTGTATATAAATTACTTAGTATTGCGGACGATTCCCAGGGTAGATTTACTTTTCAAATCATTATGCCCGAAATCAGTTTCGCATTATATCATTATTTCGGACAAAAACCAATACCAAAAATGAAATTTTAAATCGTTTCCACGGATTATTTTTCTCTTATCGATAAAGAGGGCGACGAACCCCTCAGTCACGGCGCTGCGCCGCGACAGCTCCCCTGTTAGGGGAGCCAAGTTAGTATTCGCAATCCCGCTTGCCTCCCCTGCCAGGGAAGGCGGCAAAACCGCAGGTTTTGACGGAGGGGTTTCCTCGTCCTATTTTCCCACACAGAAGCGCGAGAAGATCTCCTGCGTCACATCCTCGCGCACCGACCGGCCCGAGAGCGCGCCGAGCGCGTCCATCGCGCCCTCGCACTCGGTGAGCACCGCGTCGGGCGCAAAGCCCGCCGCCATCGCCTCGCGCGCGGCGCGAAGATACTCGAGCGCGCGGCGCACGGCGTCTGCCTGGCGCGCGTTCGTCAGTATCTCGCCGCTGTCCGCCTCCGGCATCGGGAACGCCGTCGCGACCGCCGCGCCGAGCGCATCCAGCCCCGTCTTTTCCTTTGCGGAAACGACGCAGACGCTGTCAAAATGCGCCGAAAGGCGCGAGACGTCCCACCGGGGGGCGCAGTCGCTCTTGTTCGCCGCGGCGATGCGCACGGCGGCCTTTTCCGCGATGGCGAGCACCGCCTCGTCCTCGGCGTCCCAGGGGCGGGAGAGATCGAACACGGCAATAACGAGCTGCGCTTCCCCCGCCGCGGCGATGGCGCGCTCCACGCCGAGCGATTCCACGGCGTCGGATGTTTCGCGCACGCCCGCGGTGTCGGTCAGCCGCAGCGCCACGCCGCCGAGAAGGCACCGCTCCGAGAGCGTGTCGCGCGTCGTGCCGGGGATGTCGGTGACGATGGCGCGCTCAAAGCCGAGCAGCGCGTTAAGCAGCGAAGATTTTCCGGCGTTCGGGCGGCCGAGAATGGCCGTGCGCACGCCCTTTTCAAGAAACTGCCCGCGGGAAAACGTGGCGAACAGCGCTTCGAGCGAGCGGATCGACGCATCGAGCACGGCGGCGTATTCCGCGAGCGTGAACGGCGGTATATCCTCGTCCGGGTAGTCGAGCACCGCGTGATAGTGCGAGCAGATGTGCGTGAGATTCTGATAGATCTCCTCCGTGCGGCGGGAGATCGCCCCGCCGAGCTGACTGGCGGCATTTCGCGCCGCGAGAGGCGTTTCCGCGTCGATGATATCGACGACGGCCTCCGCCTGCGTGAGATCCATGCGCCCGTTCAGAAAGGCGCGCTTGGTGAACTCACCCGCCGCTGCCTGCCGCGCGCCGAGGGCGAAGAGAGCTTCCAGCGCGGAGCGCAGCACGACGGGCGAGCCATGGCACTGAAGCTCTGCGGTGTCCTCGCCGGTGTAGCTTCGCGGCGCGCGGGAGAGCGTGCAGAGACAGAGATCGAGCGTCCGTCCCTTCTCGTCGAGCAGCTTGCCGTAAACGAGCTGCCGGTCGCGGTGCTGCGACATGGCCTTTCCGTCCGCCGGGCGGAAAAGCGCGTCCATCAGCGATACGGAAAGGGGACCCGATACGCGCACGATGCCGATGGCGGAAACGCCTGCGCCGGTCGCAACGGCGGCAATGGTATCACTCATTTATCGTCCTTCTTTGCCCAGGGGTCGTTTTTGCTCTCGTCGTAGGCGTCCTTGAATTCCTCCAACGTGATGCCCTTGCGCATGATGTATTCCGCGGCGACCTCGCCGACATAGCGGAAATGGCCGGGCTCCGGGTCGCGGCCGGTATATTCCTCACGACCTTCGGGATAGCGCAGGATGAAGCCGTATTCCGCGCAGTGCTCGCGCATCCATTCCAGCACAGGCGTGGAGAATTTCGCCTCGGCGTTCTCACCGACGAAGTTGACGGCGAGACCCGTCTGGTGTTCGTCCGCGCCGGGGTAGTAGCCCATCTCCGTGACCTTCTTTTCCGCGTCCGCGAGCGACATCTCGCCGCGGTCGTAGATCGTGCTCGCCATGCCGTTGAAGCGCGTGCGCTGGTCGGGGTAGGACATGTAGGTGCGGGAAATACTCACCGTGAAGCCCTGCGCGCGTGCTGCGGCGAGAAATTCCTTGAGCGCGTCCGCGGCGCGGCGCTGGAAGAAGTAGCCGTTTTCGATCTCGACCATGTCGGGGTAGTAGTTTTCACGCAGGTAGTTCTCCTGCGAAAGGCCGTTCACGAGCAGATACCGCCAGTTGGAAAGGCCGGGCTGTTCCTCGTCGCCGAGCGTTTCCTTATCCGGAAGATCGGAATAATCGACCCAGCCGGGGGGATACTGCCAGTTGAGCTCGCCCTGCGCGTCTTCCGCTTCCGGAACGGGGGTCGCGGCGGTCTCGGGCATGGGGGCGCTCTCCTCCGTGGAGAGAGAGCTGTCGGTATTCGGACGGAGCAGCACGAACAGCACCGCCGCGAGCGCCACGCCGCCGACGATGATGCGCCGGGCGCGGAGGACCTTCGGGTTTTTCGGTTTGATTCGCATATAGCCTCCTTTCTCCCCGCGCGAAGCGGGGCATTCCCGGAAGAAAAAGCGCGGGAACGGGAAGAGCGGGGTTGACATTCCCCGCGAATACTTTATATAATATCGAGTACTATCCCTGCGCCGCTGTCGGCGGGCGGGGACGATTTTATGCGGGTGTGCGGAAAATTCATAATATTATACCATTTTATTTGGAAAGATGCAAGTTTTCCAAGCATACCGCCGAGAAGGAGACACATCCATGCTGGAGCTGAAGAATATTCACTATTCCGTGGACGCGCCGGAGGGCCGCACCGAGATACTGCGGGACATTTCCCTCACCATCCCGGACAAAAAGCTCATCGTTCTCACCGGGCCGAACGGCGGCGGCAAAACGACGCTTGCCAAGGCGATCATGGGCCTTGTGATGCCGACAGGCGGCAGCATCCTCTGGAACGGCGAGGATGTGACCGGCCTTTCCATCACCGAGCGCGCGCGCCGCGGCATCAGCTACGGCTTCCAGCAGCCGCCGCGCTTCAAGGGCATCCGCGTGAAGGACCTTTTGACGATCGCGTCGGGACAGAAGTTCCTGCCGCGGGGCGAGGCCTGCAAGTATCTCACGCAGGTCGGCCTGTGCGCGGCCGATTATCTTGACCGCGAGGTGGACGCCTCCCTCTCCGGCGGCGAGGTCAAGCGCATCGAGATCGCCACGATCCTCGCGCGGCAGCCGCAGCTCATGATCCTCGACGAGCCCGAGGCAGGCATCGATCTCTGGAGCTTCGCGCGCCTTACGGAAACGTTTGAGGAGATCCACACCCGGCAGGACTGCACGATGGTCATCATCTCCCATCAGGAGCGCATCATCTCGCTGGCGGACGAGATCCTTGTGATCGACAAGGGCGTGATCGCGCGCCGCGGCACACGCGACGAGGTCTTTACCGACATCGTCCACAGCACCACGGGCGGCTGCCCGGTCATCTACGGGGAGGCGAAGAAATGAGCGAGCTCAACCGCGTCGATACGACGCTTCTGGAAGTTATTGCCGGCATGAAGGACGGCAAGGCCGAGGGCGCATTCAATATCCGCAAGGACTCCGGCTGCGCCGGGCGCGTCAACACCGAAAACGTCACCATCACCACGAAAACCGATAAGCCCGGCATCGATATCCGTTTTGTCCCCGGCTGCAAGGACAGCTGCCACATCCCGGTCATCATCACGGAGTCTGGCCTGCGCGAAACGGTGTACAACGATTTTTACGTCGGCGAGGGCGCGGACGTCACGATCATTGCCGGCTGCGGCATCCACAACTGCGGCTCGGACGCCTCCGAGCACGACGGCGTGCATACGTTCTACGTCGGCAAAAACGCCCGCGTCAAGTACGTTGAGAAGCACTACGGCGAGGGCGACGGCAACGGCAAAAACGTTATGAACCCCACGACGATCGTCTATCTTGAAGAGGGCGCGTCGATACAGATGGACATGAGTCAGATCGGCGGCATCGACTCCACGCGGCGCGATACGCGCATCGTCTGCGGCAAGGATGCGGACGTCGTCATTACCGAGCGCCTTCTCACCCACGGCAGTCAGCGCGCCGAGTCTGACATGATCATTGAGCTCAACGGCGAAAACTCCCGCGGCCGCGTGATCTCCCGAAGCGTTGCGAAAAACGACTCCGTGCAGGTGTTCCGCCCGTGTGTCGTCGGCAACGCCAAGTGCTTCGGCCATGTGCAGTGCGATTCCATCATCATGGACGAGGCGAAGATCCGCTCCGTGCCGGAGATCGCGGCGAACGATCTCGACGCGCAGCTCATCCACGAGGCCGCCATCGGCCGCATCGCGGGCGACCAGCTTTTGAAGCTCGAAACGCTCGGCCTCACCGAGGAGGAAGCGGAGGACCGCATCCTCAAGGGCTTCCTTGCGTAAGAAAATTTATAAGACAAAGAGC
>ERZ1106976.3824-NODE-3824-length-11354-cov-8.506239_pt1 | contig 11354 bp, 10 predicted proteins | sample MGYA00403687_ERZ1106976 | MGnify/ENA primary metagenome ERZ1106976 (study PRJEB35170, sample SAMEA104062446) | human gut metagenome | biome: human gut; feature: human-associated habitat; material: faeces | place: Denmark | collected 2013-02-22 ... | reverse complement strand
CCCACTGCTACCACCTGAACCATGTGTTCACCCAGATCCCCTACGCCCTGACCGTTTCCGGCGTGACCTTTGTCAGCTTCATCATTGCGGGTCTGCTCCAGAACGTGGTCATCTGCCTCGTCATTGCCTGCGTGCTGATGGTAGCCACTCTGCTGGTCATCCGCGCCATCATCGCCAAGAAGCACGCCGGCATCTTCCAGGAGATGGCCGAGGCCAACAAAGCCCTGGCCCACAAGTAAGCGGCTTCCTGCTGCGGCAGGCAAATAAAAGAGGATGCACACGCGAAGCGTGTGCATCCTTTTTTCTGCGTCTCAGAAATGGGTATCCACGAACTTGTTGAACTTCTTGACATCCATGTGATCCTTGTAGGTGTTGCGGAACCGCTTGACGGTCAGGCTGTTGTACTGCACGATCTTGCGGTACTTCAGGAACCCGGCCACCAACGCCACGCCGCCGCAGAGATAGCCCATGGGCGCGCTTTTCCAACACGTCCAGATCAGCACGGCGAACAGCACCAGCGAGATGAGCACACCGGCGATCTGCTTTTTCGGGTGCAGCAGCTTCACCGTATCCGCGTCGATGACGCCCTCCTCCACCATGGCCTGCGCGAACCGCTTCTGCACACCAAACAGGCTGGCAGTGTTCAGCATAATGGGCGCCACCACGAAAAACGCAAAGAGCGCGTCCACCACGCCGATGAGCAGTACGCTCAGCTCTCCCATATTTTTCATATTGTCACGATCCTCCTATGTTAATTTACGAATTGAATGGCCATATCGCCCCGGCTTGAGGCGTAGAGCATGTGGCTGTAGCACAGAGAGAACTCCACCACGTCGCCTACCTCCAGCCGCCGGGGGCAGTCCTCCACGTCCACGATGCAGTGGTCGGAGGAGCCGCCGATGACGGCGAGCCCCGGCTCCCGGGGCAGCAGGGACTCCAGATCCCCCACGTCGGCCCGTCCCAGCGCCAGAATGGCCCGCCGCCGGATGCCTCGATCCTCGTACACCGGCTTGCGGCCGAAGGCGTCGATGGCAAACTCGCCGATGGGGTAGGTGGGCTTGTCCCGCACCTCCACCACCTCGGCCCGGAGGGTGAACCCGTCCGTCCGCAGATAGTCCATGTCCCGGATGCCCCAGTCCACCTGCAAGTCCTTGCCCAGCAGAATGTTCTCACCGATGCGCAGGTGGTTGATGCCCGCCGGCATGGTGCCCCAGTGTACCAGCGTAAAGGAGCTGGTGGCGCCGCCGGAAATAACCTCCAGCTTTCGCCCGATGCGCCGCTCGATGCGGCCGGCGATGTCCAGCAGCTCCTGCATCTTCTCCGGCGTGGGCTTGGTGGAGCCGTAGCACGTCAGGTTCACGCCGATGCCGGCCAGCTCCACATGGGGCAGCTCCTGCTCCACATGGACGCACACGTCTACCATTTCATCCTTGTCCCAGAAGCCCTCCCGCAGGTCGCCCAGATCGGCCATGACGATGACCCGGTGGGTCTTGCCCTGCAGGACGCATGCCTCCTCCAGCGCGTCCAGCGTGGCCCGTTCGCTCTGCAAGGACGTCTCACACAGCCGCACCACGTCCGGCAGCTCGGAGAGCCCCGGAATACGGATCAGCAGCCATGGGCCGCCGATCCCGGCGGCGCGGCACTTCTCCACCTGCTCCAGACGGCTGGTGCCCAGCTCCTCCGCGCCGCACTGGCGCAGCGCTCGGGCCACCTCCGGCAGGCCGTCCACGCCCTTCACCACGCCGCACACGCGGATGTTCTGCGCCCGGCAGCGGCGGATGACCTGCTGCGCGTTGCTGCGCAGGACGGCCAGATCGATCTCAAGTTGCGGATAAGTGCGCTTCATGGGGACACCTCGTATCTTCGTAGTCAACATTTCTATTGTAGCATCAAATTCCCCGTTTGTCACACCTTTTTTCCGGCTCCGGGGACAAAACGGCAGACGCCGCCGGGAAAACCGGCGGCGTCTGCCGCGTCAAGCCTTACAGGACGTGTACGCCGTCCGGCTCGAACACAAGGTGGCACATATCGCCCACCCGATAGATGTGCTTGTTCTTGGGGTCGTGCTCCGCCAGCTTCACCAGCGTATTGCCCACCATAACATGATAGTTCTGATAGCTGCCCATGAAGCAGCTCAGCACCACCCTGCAGGGCAGACCGCCCTCGTCGGCCAGCGTGCCGGACTCCGGACGCAGCACCACGGTATACTCCTTGCCGCTTTCCAGATCGTCACGGCCGGCCACACGGGTGCGATAGCCCTCCACGTCCAGCACGGCGTGATCGCCGTCAACGCCCACCATGGTGCCCTTGAGGAAGTTGGCCTCGCCGATGAAGTCCGCCACGAACTCGTTCTTGGGATGGTAGTAGATCTCCTGCGGCGTACCCATCTGCTCCACCACGCCGTGGTTCATGATGATGATGTTGTCCGACAGGGCCATGGCCTCGGACTGGTCGTGGGTGACGTAGATGGCGGTGATGCCCACCTCCTGCTGGATGCGGCGGATCTCCGTGCGCATGGACACGCGCAGCTTGGCGTCCAGATTGCTCAGCGGCTCGTCGAACAGCAGCACGGACGGCTCGATGACCAGTGCGCGGGCCAGCGCCACGCGCTGCTGCTGTCCGCCGGACAGCTGGTTGGTCATGCGGCCCTCCATGCCGGTCAGCTCCACCAGCTCCAGGATCTTCATGACCCGCTGGCGGATCTCGTCCTTGGGGATCTTCCGCAGCTTCAGGCCGTAGGCCACGTTGTCGAACACGTTGTAGTGGGGCAGCAGTGCGTAGCTCTGGAACACCATGGCAGTGTCGCGCTTATTGGGGGTCAGGGCGTTGATGGCCTCGTCGCCCAGATAGATCTCGCCCTCGTCGGGACTTTCGAAGCCGGCGATCATCCGCAGGGTGGTGGTCTTGCCGCAGCCGGAGGGCCCCAGCAGCGTGACGAAGCTGCCCGGCTCGATGGTCAGGGAGGTATCCTTCACCGCGTAAAAGTCCTTGCCGGTCTTGGGATCCTGATAGATTTTGGAGATATGCTCCAGACGGACGCCCTTTTTCACTTTTTCCATGGCTTATTGATCCTCCTTCATGTTTTTACTGGTGCCGAAATGCTTGATAAACAGGTTCATCAGCAGCACCGCGCCGTAGGTGATGACGATCAGGATGGTGGCGAAGGCACAGGCCAGACTGTACGAGCCCTTTTCGGCGAACTCGTTGATCTGCACGGTGATCAGCAGGAACTGCGGCGTCACCAGCAGGATAATGGCGGAAATGGCGGTGATGCTGCGCACGAAGGCGGTGACCAGACCGCTGAGGAAGGAGTCCTTGATCAGCGGCAGCGTCACGGTCATGAACACCTTGAGACTGTCGGCGCCCATGTCGTAGGCGGACTCCTCGATGGACTTGTCGATCTGCCGCAGAGCGGAGATGCCGCTGCGGGTGCCGGTGGGCAGCGACCGCACCACGAATACGATAATGAGGATCAGCCCCGTGCCGTACAGACCCTGCAGGAAGCCGGTGTTGAACACGCCGCCGGCGAAGCCGCGGATATATCCCACGCCCAGCACCGTGCCGGGCACGGCCATGGCCAGCATGGAAACGGCCTCGATAAAGCCCTTGGCCTTGAACCTCCGCTTCACCACCAGATAGGAGATGATCATGCTCAGCAGGGCGGTGATGGGTGCGGAGATCATGCTCAGCACGAAGGAGTCGCGGAACGCCTGCAGTCCGTGGTAGCGGGTGAACACCAGGCCGAACCACTTGCCCGTCAGCGGGAAGAACTTGAAGCCCCATGTGGGGAAGCACGCGCCGATGGGCACGCACAGGTACATCAGAATAACGAATCCGGCAGCCAGCGCGCACAGGATGGTCAGCGGGATCTTCACGCTCTTGTCCTCGATGAGCATCCGGGCGCGGGAGGCCTTACCGGTCAGGGTGGCGGCGGTCTTGGCCTCCAGATAGTACTTCTGCACCACGAACATCAGCAGGGTGATGCACAGCAGCACCACGGCCATGGCGGCCGCGCCGGGCTTGTCGTAGGAGCCGGTGATCTGCAGGTAGATGGTGGTGGCCAGCGTGTCGTAGGAGCCGCCGATGATCATGGGGTTGGCGAAATCGGCGATGGACTCGATGAACGTCACCAGGAAGGCGTTGCCCAGACCCGGCAGCAGCAGCGGCAGCGTCACGCTGGTGAACACCCTCCAGCGGGAGGCGCCCATGTCCCGTGCCGCTTCCTCCAGCGACGGGTCGATGTTCTTCAGCAGGCCCTTGAGCATCATATAGCACACCGGGAAGAACGTCAGGGTCTGCACCACCACGATGCCCCAGAAGCCGTATACGCTGTTGTCGTAGATGCCCAGCAGGAACCGGGTGATGATGCCCGCCTTGCCGAACAGCATGATCATGGAAAGGCTCAGCACGAAGGGGGGCGAAACCACCGGCAGCGTGGACACCACCTTGAACAGGCCGCCCACGAACCTCCCCATGCGGACATAGACCTCCACATAGGCGAACAGCAGGCCGATGAGGGCGGACAGGATGCCCACCAGAAAGCCCACCTTCAGGGTATTGGTGATGGCGGTGGTAAAGCGCGGCATGGCGAAGATGCGCCGGAACGTATCCAGACTCAGCGAGCCGTCTCCCACAAAACTATCCACCAGCAGGATGGCCAGCGGATAGAGGATAAACAAAGTCAGAAATGCGATGAGCACGACGATGGTAGTGACCATGATGGGGTCTGCCATCAATTTTTTCCGATCCAGCGCCGCACCTTGGGTTCGTGCCATAGAACGCTCCTTTCTCATCCCGAAAGGAATGGTAGGTGTAGTGGATAAAAAACAAGCGGGGCGGCGGCCAGCGCCGCCGCCCCGTGAAAGTGCTGAGGGTCAGGATATGCTGCGTTCAAATCACTCCGTCTGGAAACGATCCGCACCGGTGTCGGCGCCGCTGTCGGCCAGAGCGGCCATCACTTCCTCAACGTAGGTCTTGATGTTGTTCTTGGCGTCCTCGAAGTCATAATCCATGACATTGTTGGGGTCCAGACCGAAATCGGCGGCCTGAGAGGGCTGGGTAGCGTTGTCGATGACCAGGAACTGGTAGGAGCCGTACTGAGCGGCCTGATTCACGCACTCAGGAGACAACGCGTACTCGATCCACAGCTTGGCGGCGTTGGAGTGGGCAGCGCCCTTGAAGATGGCGGTGGCGCCCACCTCAAAGGAGGTGCCGCTGGAGGGGATGATCAGCTCGATGTTGGTATAGCCGTTGTCCACGATCTGGGTGATGCCGTCATGCAGGAAGCCGATGCCGATGACGCACTCACCGGTGCCCACGTTCTTGCTGGGGCCGGAGCCGGACTTGGTGTAGACCTCGATGTTCTTGTCCAGATCCACCAGATACTTGATGCCCTCATCGTGGCCGTACTTCTGGATCATGGTGTTGATGACCAGCTTGGCGGTGCCGGCGGTGTTGTAGTTGGACAGCCAGATCAGATCCTTGTACTCGTCCTTCAGCAGGTCAGCCCAGTCCTGCGGAGCCTCGATGCCCATGCGGGCCAGCTCGTCGGTGTTGACCATGAAGCCCAGGATGCCCTTGTAGATGCCGTACCAGTAGCCGTCCTTGTCGCGGTACATGTCGCCCACCAGATGGGAGGCGTTGGCGGCGTCATAAGCCTCCAGCAGACCCTCGGCAGCGCAGACGTTGTACGGATCGGTGGTGCCGCCGAACCAGACGTCGGCGGAAGGATTGCCGTTCTCCTCCTCGATCTTGCCCTGCACCTCGCCGGTGGACAGGCGCTGGAAAGAGGTCTTGATGCCGAACAGATCCTCGAAGTGCTGGCACGCGGCGGCCAGATACTCCTCCTCGCAGGAACCGTAGACAACCAGCTCGCCCTCGGCCTGTGCCGCGGCGATCAGATCCTCCATGCCGTTGAAATACTCGGGATAGGTAGCGGTGTCGCCATCGCTGCCGCCCTGCTGCGGGTCATTGGCAGGCGTCTTGTCACCGCAGGCGACCAGACTCAGCGCCATGACCAGCGCCAGCAGAAGTGCGAAAAGCTTCTTCATTCGATTTTCCTCCGTTCACGATTTTCAAAGGTGGCCTTTGAATGAATTGCATTATAGACGCTTTGCGAAAAGATGTCAATAAAAACAGGAAACACCTGCAAAAGTGCGCAGGATTTTAGGCAATTTGACAGAATCCCCCCTGCTGAAAGCTTGACACACCGCGTATAATAGATGATACTATATTTACAAACTACGGCTTACACCGTGAAAGGAGGCTCCGCCATGCTGTCAGGCTTGACTGCTTACCTGCCGGAGACGGCGCTGACCGTTTTCGATAATCTGGAGTTTTTCATCCGCATTGTGCTGGCGGCCGTGCTGGGCGCGCTGGTGGGACTGGAGCGCAGCAAGCGCCAGAAGGAGGCCGGCGTCCGGACACACTGCATCATCGCCTGCACCTCGGCACTGTTCATGATTCTGTCCAAGTACGCCTTTGTGGATCTGGTGTCCGTGGACGGCCTGCGGGGCGCCGACCCCGCCCGCATCGCGGCGCAGGTGGTCAGCGGCATCTCATTTCTGGGCGCCGGCGTCATCTTCAAGAACGGCAACTCCATCCGGGGCCTGACTACTGCCGCCGGTATGTGGGGCACCGCCGCCGTGGGTATGGCCATCGGTGCGGGCCTGTACTGGGTGGGCCTCATCGAGACGGCCGTGCTGGTGGTCATCCAGATCGTGTTCCACCGCTTCCCCGTGGGGGCCGACGCCCTCACCACGCAGGAGCTGGTGGTGGAGATGGCGGACAGCGACGAGCTGCTGGCCCGCTTCGACGAGCTGGTGAAGGCCCACCGCGGCCAGATCACCGAGAGCAGCCTGACCCGGGAGAACGGCATCCTCCGCATGGAGGTCACCGCCAAGCTGGACCCGCCCATCAGCCACGAGGAGGCGCTGGCCTTTATGAAGGCCAACGACGGTGTCCGCCGCGTCTCCGTGTAACGCAGGCAGCCTACATACACACATATCCCGCCGGTGCCCCAGCACCGGCGGGATATTTTCCGCTCACATCCGCTTTTCGGCCCAGTCGGACAGCTGCTCCAGGATGGGCAGCAGCTCCCGGCAGCTGTCGGTGGGGCTGTACTCCACCCGTACCGGCACCTCCAGATATTCCGTCCGGGTCACAAGGCCGTCCCGCTCCAGCTCCCGCAGGGCGGAGGCCAGCACCGTATTGCTGACGCCGTCCAGCTTGCCCCGCAGCGCATTGTAGCGGATGGCGCCGGCGTTGCACACGGCGCACAGGATCTGCACCTTCCACTTGCCGCCAATGAGCTGCATGGCGTGGTGCAGCGGGCATTTTTCCATACAGGGACAGTCGTAGTGCTGTTCGGACATGGTTAGCTCCTCCTGACCTGCTCATATAAATCTGCGCTCTTGCTTTTCCCGCCGCAGGTGCTATCATGATAGCAGGTAAACCATCAGTTAACAAGGGCAAACACGCCTGCCAGCGCGTCTTTCCGGCGCTTTTTGCCCTTTTCGCCTTAGCGGGCGCTCGCCCGCCTGCGTCTCAAAAGCCAAAAAGCACTCGAATATCCATCGCTGGCGGGTGCGGGCAGTTTTGCCGGAGCAGAAATGTGTCCAGACAAGGAAAGGCCCGCCGAGAATACTGCCGTATTGTCAAGGGACTTGACGCAGTATGGGCGCATTTCTGCCCGTCAAAACCGTGCTTGCCCTTGTCAACTGATGGTAAGAACCAAAGTAAATAGCAACGAGGAGAAAAATCGCCCCATGCATATCTATCTTCAGGGCCTGACCATGGGCCTTGCCTATGTGGCCCCCATCGGCCTGCAAAATTTATTCGTCATCAACAGCGCCCTGACCCAAAGGCGCAGCCGCGTCTATCTCACGGCGCTGATCGTCATTTTCTGGGATATTTCCCTGGGCGTGTCCTGCTTTCTGGGCGCCGGCGCGCTGATGCAGGCGGTGCCATGGCTCCAGAAGGTCATTCTGGCGGCGGGCAGCCTCATCGTCATCTGGATCGGCATCGGCCTGCTGCGCTCCAAGGCCAGTCTGGAGGGCGGCCGGGACGTGAATGTGCCGGTGTGGAAGCTCATCACCTCCGCCTTCGTGGTGACGTGGCTGAATCCCCAAGCCATCATCGACGGCACCATGATGCTGGGCGCCTTCCGGGCCACGCTGCCCGCCGGTACGGATGTGCCGTTCATCTGCGGCTTCGGCTCCGCCTCCGTCATCTGGTTTCTGACGGTGTCTACGCTGGTGTCGCTGCTGGGCAGCAAGTTCAACGAGAAGGTGCTGAACGTCATCAACAAAGTCTGCGGCGCCGTCATCATCTTCTACGGGCTGAAGCTGCTGTACAGCTTTGTTAAAATGATGGGCTGGCTGTAAAGGAAAATACGTTGGCAAATCACGCCCTTTCTGCTACAATAAGGCAGAAAGGGCGTGATTTTTTGGAACAGAACTATAAGCTGACCATTGCCTACGACGGCACCCGCTTTTTCGGCTGGGAGCGCCAGCCGGGGAAGGATACCATACAGGGCAAGCTGGAGAGCGTGCTCTCCCGCTTACAGGGACGGCCGGTGGAGGTCACCGGCGCGGGCCGCACCGACGCGGGCGTCCACGCCCGTGCCATGACCGCCAACGCGGTGCTGGACGCGGAGGAGACGCCGGAGGCCATCCGCGACTACCTGAACCGCTACCTGCCCGACGCCATCGCCGTCCGGGAGGTGAAGGAGGCCGCACCTCGTTTCCATGCCCGCTACAACGCGCTGGGCAAGACCTACCGCTACACCTGCTTTGATGGGCCGGTGAAGCCGGTATTTGACCGAAAGTATGTGACGCTGCTGGACTACCGCCCCGACGTGGAGCGGATGCGTCAGGCGGCGGCGTACCTCACCGGCGAGCACGACTTCGCCAGCTTCTGCGGCAATCCCCGCATGAAAAAGTCCACCGTCCGGCTGGTGGACAGCATCGCCGTGGAGCGCCGGAAGGATCGGGTGATCTTCACGTTCCACGGCACCGGCTTCCTCCAGAATATGGTGCGTATTCTGGTGGGCACGCTGCTGGAGGTGGGGCGCGGCTACTGGGAGCCCGCCTATGTGCAGGAGATCCTGGCCGCCAAAGACCGGAAGCTGGCCGGGCCCACCGCTCCGCCGGAGGGCCTGTGTCTCATGAAGGTGGATTATTGACCGAAAAGCACAGGATGCCCCTATTCTTTCGCATGTTTCGCATCTGTCCCCCGGCGGTGGAATTGGTTATAATACCGTCAGATGAATATACGGTGGAGGGTGCATTCCCTGTCCCGCTGAAAGGAGACTGCACACATGATCAAATTCGGTACCGGCGGCTGGCGCGCCGTCATCGCGGACGAGTTCACCAAGGAGAATATCCGCCTGCTGATGGCGGGCCTGTGCCGCCTGATGGAGAAGGAGGGCCTTGCGGGCGCGGAGGTCTGCGTGGGCTACGACCGCCGCTTCCTGTCCAAGGAGTCTGCCCACTGGGCGGCGGAGGTGCTGGCGGGCTGCGGCTTCCATCCCTTTGTCATCAACCGCTCCAGCCCCACGCCCCTGATGATGTTCACCGTGAAGAAGCGGGGCGAGCCCTACGGCATCGCCGTTACCGCCAGCCACAACCCCGCCATCTACAACGGCATCAAGGTGTTCACCGCCGGCGGCCGGGACGCCGACGAGACGGTGACGGCCCGCATCGAAGCGGAGATCGCGCAGCTGACCCCCGCCGATGTCAGGAGCGTGGACTACGATGAGGCCGTGGCGCGGGGCCTCATCACCGAGGCCAACCCCATGAACGAGTATCTGGACAGCATCCTGTCCGCCGTGGATGTGGAGGCCATCAAGAACGCGGCGCTGCGCATCGGCTTCGATCCCATGTACGGCGTCAGTTGGTCGAGCCTGAGCATGCTGCTGACCACCTGCCGCTGCGATCTGGAGATCATCCACGACCGCCACGACACGCTGTTCGGCGGCAAGCTGCCCGCCCCCAACGTGGACACGCTGAAGCCGCTGGCGGCGCTGGTGCTGGACAAGCACTGCGACCTGGGCATCGCCACCGACGGCGACGCCGACCGTCTGGGCGTCATCGACAATGAGGGCCAGTTCATCCACCCCAATAAGCTGCTGGTGCTGCTGTACTACTATCTGGTGAAGTACCGCGGCTGGCATGGCCCCTGCGTCCGCAACAACTCTACCAGCCACCTGCTGGATCGCGTGGCCGCCGGCCTTGGCGAGAAGTGCTACGAGGTGCCGGTGGGCTTCAAGTGGGTGTCCGCCAAAATGACGGAGACGGACGCCGTTATCGGCGGCGAGTCCTCCGGCGGCATGGCCGTCCGGGGCCACATCTCCGGCAAGGACGGCATCTACGCCGCCGCGCTGCTGGTGGAGATGCTGGCCGTCACGAAAAAGTCGGTGTCGGAGCTGTTCACGGAGATCGCCGCCCAGTACGGCGACCCCCAGTGGGCGGAGGCGGACTTCCGCATGACCCCGGCCCGCAAGGCGGCGCTGCAGGAGCGCCTGCTTGTTCGGAAGGAGACGCCGGACTTCGGCACGGCCATCGACCACATCAGCCGTGAGGACGGCTGCAAGGTGTACTTTGCCGACGGCAGCTGGGTGATCTGCCGCTTCTCCGGCACGGAGCCGCTGCTGCGCATGGCCGCCGAGGCCGACGACCAGTCCCGCGCCGAGGGGTATATCGCCGCGTGGCGGGCATTTCTGGGCCTGTAAAGTATTTTTTGGAAAAAACTTTTTCAAATGTTGCATTTGCAACTTATCAAATTCCGCATCCGTGTTATACTGACCACAGTAAGTGAGAGGGGCGACCCTCACAAAACAAATCAATATAACATATAAATGGAGGATACGATCATGAAGAAGTGGGTATGTCCTGTTTGCGGTTATGTGCATGAAGGCGATGTTCCCCCGGCCGAGTGCCCGGTGTGCCACGTCAGCGGCGAGAAGTTCCTGCTCCAGTCCGAGGAGAAGTCCTGGGCTGCCGAGCATGTGGTGGGCGTAGGCAAGGTCTTCGGCGACGATGTGCCCGAGGAAGTCCGTCAGGAGATCATCGACGGTCTGCGCGCCAACTTCGAGGGCGAGTGCTCCGAGGTGGGCATGTATCTGGCCATGGCCCGCGTGGCCCATCGTGAGGGCTATCCCGAGATCGGCCTGTACTGGGAGAAGGCCGGTCTGGAGGAGGCCGAGCACGCCGCCAAGTTCGCCGAGCTGCTGGGTGAGGTCATCACCGACAGCACCAAGAAGAACCTGCAGATGCGCGTGGATGCCGAGAACGGCGCTACCGCCGGCAAGTTCGAGCTGGCGAAGCTGGCCAAGAAGTACAATCTGGACGCCA
>ERZ1106976.3810-NODE-3810-length-11378-cov-4.271748_pt1 | contig 11378 bp, 14 predicted proteins | sample MGYA00403687_ERZ1106976 | MGnify/ENA primary metagenome ERZ1106976 (study PRJEB35170, sample SAMEA104062446) | human gut metagenome | biome: human gut; feature: human-associated habitat; material: faeces | place: Denmark | collected 2013-02-22 ... | reverse complement strand
CCTCGATGATGTCCTTGGCCTTCTGGTGGATCTCATAGCAGATGGACTTCGTATCATTGCCGGCCGTGGTGATGAGAAAATACAACGGCTGCATACGGGCATCGCCGGAGCCTTTTGTCATGACATCAAAGAGCTTGCGGTTGGGCTGGGTGTGCAGCTCATCGAACACCACGCCGTGGGTATTAAATCCGTGTTTGTTGCCCACATCGGCAGAAAGCACTTGATAGATACTGCCTGTTGGCTGGTAAATGAGCCTCTTCTGGGAATCCAGTATCTTGACCCGCTTTGAAAGCGCAGGACACATCCGCACCATATCTGCCGCTACGTTGAAAACGATGGACGCCTGCTGACGGTCGGCAGCGCATCCGTAGACCTCGGCTCGTTCCTCTCCGTCACCGCAGGTGAGCAGAAGTGCCACCGCAGCGGCAAGCTCGGACTTGCCTTGCTTTTTCGGAATTTCAATGTATGCTGTATTGAACTGTCGATAGCCGTTGGGCTTGAGGACACCGAAAATGTCCCGGATAATTTGCTCCTGCCAGTCGATGAGCTCGAAAGGCTTTCTCGCCCAGGTGCCTTTGGTGTGGCACAGACTTTCGATGAACATGACGGCATAATCCGCCGCATCCGCATCGTAGTGGGAGGTTTTCTCCATGAACCTTGTGGGCTTATATGTTTTCAGTTTTCTCGTAGAGACCACCTCCAAGGTATAAAAATAGCCGCCACCGAAATCGGTGCGACCTTCCGTACAACGAGCAGCAGCCCCTTTCGGAGCCGTTGCTTTAAAATTTTGGTTTTTTACCAGTTCTCGCTGTGGAGCAGAAGCTCCAGCGCAAGCTGTGTGTTTTCATCGGCGGGTTCTACATCCCAGCCTCTGTCGTAGTTGCAGACGATTTCGCCGTCCCGCTTGAGCATGAGCTTGGAAATGCGTCCGCCGTCGATACCCCACTTGGAACCTTTGTCGTACTGCTTCATCCAGTAGTGAAAAACCTCGCCGTTAACTCTGATGCTGCCTTCTTTCCACATGATTGTGTACCTCCGTTTGTTTTGTTGTGAGTGTATATTACCTCTGAAGTGCGGATATAGCCAGTTACTTCGGAGATATATACTACACAATCATTTGGGGTGGAAACTGTGTATATTACAGCGGTTCTCCCGTGAGGATGAAATGCACATACTCGCCTCGGTGTTCTTCGAGGAATACCACCAGCTCGTAAAACCGCATCTCATTGGCAATGTACTGTGCCATCGGCACATCAAACATATTCGTGCGGCCGGTCTTGCGGATGGCGAGGATCTGCTCTCGGACTTTCTCAGTCATTGTCGCACCTCCGGCAGATGTCCTCGCCGTAGGCCACGCTCAGACCGCAGCCGTTATCCCAAGTGACCATGATGGAGCCGATATCGTCGACCCCACGCACAGTGCCTTTCGTGCCGACAGGTGGAGCCTGTGGATCGTCCATCTGAACAAGTACGACCCGTGTACCGACCGAGTATTCTTTGCGAATACGCTCGACCGTTTCCTTACTCGGGAATCTCATGCTGTGTACCTCCGTTCTTGAAAGCCGAAGATCCGGACAGGTTCTTCAGCAGAATTTTTCGGGCAGCCTTGTATTCCGCACCGATGAAGCCGAGCCGCAGGAGAAAGCAGCGGAATGCATATTTCTCATTGTCGGTCGGCTTTTCCGTTGCGTTAATCCGTTTCTGATTCCGTGCCATCTCGCACAGCTTGCAAATAAAGGTGTCATAGGCTTTCATCTCGTCCGGGGTTGGAGTCGCCGGGAACCAAGGGAAGGATACCTTCGTGTCCGTGATTTCCAGTGGCAGATCGCTCACGCCGAGGGCTTTCTTGATAAGACTGCCTTTGGCTGTGATGAGTGCCTTGAGGTTTTCCAGGTCGCTGTCGGTGAACAGGCTCCTCGGCACGGAAATGCAGACGGCGCAAGGCTCGTCCTCGTCATCGACATTGCTCTGGTCGATGTCAAAGCCCTCATCGTAGATGTGCTGAAGAAGCCGCTCGATGACCTCGCTGTCGGCACGGTCGTCAAAGGAAAGACTGCCGTTTCGATCAATGGTAAAGTAATCTACCTCATAGTTGAATGTGGGCGCGCCGCAGTACTTTGCGGGAACGCCGAGCCAGTCGGAGATGGTCTGTACCAGCCGCTTGCGCTCCGTACCATTCACATGAAAATTCAGTTCCATTCAGAATCCCTCCACCCAAGCAAAAATAATACCGCGTCGGAAAACCCGGCACGGTAATAGCAGTTCATTGTCTCGCCGTCTGTCACAGAGTAGGCATTTTCGCAATCGGTCAGCAGGATGCGCTGTTCGGCAGAGAGCGTATTTCTCAGCTTGTCGGCACACACGGACAGCCGCTCGATGGCATCGGACAATGATTCGTTCGGTCTGCTGCCGCAATCATTGATGCGCTCCAGTATAAAGGCATCCACGGCAGTTTTCATTGCTTCGTTTTTCATAGTAGCACTCCTTTCGTTTGGCGTACTACATATATTGCTCAGATTTCGCTGAATAGCAAGTCCTATCTGCCGGAAATGCTACATTCTACGATGTGAACAAGACATCGGCCTCATTCGCCCTCCCGATTGGGTATGAAGATCTTGACCGGGACACCCATCTTTTTACAGTTGTCGATCACGAATTTCGTGCCGTGGGATGTTCCGTCCCAGAAAGCCAATACAAGGTCTGCATTCTGGATGATCGTAATATTCCGCTTGAGGGGTGCAGAGCGGCCGAACTTCTCATATTCCGGGAGAAATTCCGTCAGTTTGATTCCGTGTGTCTGCGCATAGCTCCTTGCACAGCTGTCAACACCTCTCGCACCGCCGGAAACGATCTCCGTTACATTGTCCGGCAGATATTTTCCGAGGTCATCCACCATAAGCCCTCTTGAACCGATTACAGCAACACGCATTTTCAAGCCGCCTCCAGAATTTATTGTAGATATACCGTATATCCATTTAGAACATTGTAGCACATGATGGACATAAAATAAACATACAATATGTTTATGGAGAGGTGACCGTATGGCTATCAAGAGCGTTTCAATACGCATAGAGGAAGAAATGCTTGAAAAACTCGGCTTTGTTGCCGATTATGAAGGCCGTTCCGTGAACAGCCACATCCTTGTGCTGATTCGCGAGAACATCAAAAAGTTTGAAGAGCAGAACGGCGAGATCAACGGAAGCATCCGACCGGATGTCAATGTGAAGCCCACCAGGAAAAACTGATGAGATCGAGGAGCGGTCAACCCGCTGCCTCGATTTTTTCTGCCCACACGATTCCGCAGAGCACGAACCATACGCACGGGAGCGCCACACCGTTGCCCCACATCTTATATTCCGCACTGTCGGAATATGGGTCTTTCAGCCACTTTGCGACCTGCTTGTCGGATTTCACCTTGCAGCCGGTCACTTCGGAGTAGGTCTTGAACACCTTGTGCCAGAAGTACATTTCCTCATCGGTCGGCTTTTCCGTGCCAAGGTCGGCACACCAGTCGTCCGGGAAGCCCTGAAGCCGTGCGCACTCGGTGGGAGTCAAACGCCGAACGGTGTATCCGCTTTGGATAGCGCCCGGTCCTTTTGCCACCAGTGTCGGCTGAAGCTCCTTTTCAAAGGTCGGAGAGAACTTGGCGTTCTGCCCCTGGTTGAAGGTGTCTCGGCCAATGCCATAGCAGACGGCGGTCGGGTCTTTGTAGTCACGGGCAAGGACGGTAGGAGCCTTATCTTCGGAAACCTGGGCAAAGCTGCCAGTTGTCATGGTATAGACAGCGTGGCGGTCAACGGTATTGAGGGTGAAGGATACATCTTCGTTGATGCCATCGCCCTGGGGACCGTTCTTGTCCTCGCGGCCGATCATGGAGCCTTGCAGCACATAGGTCTGCTGTTTCGTCCCGGCATTGGCGCACACCACAGCGGAGCGGTCACCGAGGTCACGAACTTCATCACGCTGATTTTGCGTGAAAGCAACAACGGCAATGCCGCCCTGATTGCAGGAGGGGTTGCCGCCGTTGCCGTCAAGCGTCCGTGCGGTTTCGGCTTCGTAGATGCCGCTGTGCGGATTATCCGACTTCATGGCGTTGGAGTCCTTGGAGCAGATACCGAAGGGTTGAAGGATGCAGACTTGGACAGAAAGCATATGTGGATGCGATACGCCAGAAAATGATCGTGTTTGGCATGGGTCCTGCAGGAACCGGTAAAACTTATCTTGCAATGGCAATGGCGATCACGGCGTTTAAGAATGAAGAAGTAGGAAGGATCATCCTGACACGTCCGGCAATCGAAGCCGGCGAGAAATTAGGATTTTTGCCGGGGGATTTACAGAGTAAGGTCGACCCGTATTTAAGACCGCTTTATGACGCGCTTTTTGAAATGCTCGGAAACGAAACGTATCAGAAAAATATTGAGAGAGGAATCATTGAGATAGCCCCTCTTGCTTATATGAGAGGACGTACTCTTGACGACTCCTTTATCATACTTGATGAGGCGCAGAATACAACGCCGGAGCAAATGAAGATGTTTCTCACACGTCTCGGTACCGGTTCAAAGGCTGTGGTTACGGGAGATATTACGCAGACCGATCTTCCGCGCGGCGCAAGAAGTGGTCTCGTTGAAGCAATCAAAGTGCTTGAAGGCATCGATGATATCGCAATTCATCATTTTACGGGACGCGATGTTGTCAGACACAGATTGGTGCAGAAAATAATTACCGCTTATGAAAAATACGACAAGGAAAGAATCGAGAAAAGCAATGAAGTCAAAAGCTACCGTTTTAATAAGAAATGATCAGAAGCTTGTCAGGATAACGCCCGCGATACGCGCGCTTATTAAAAAGGCGGTCAGCGCAGCGCTTGAATTTGAGAATTTCGGACAGAAGGCGGAGGTTTCTGTGATTTTTACCGATAACAAGAAAATCCACGAGCTTAACCTTGCCTACAGAAATGTTGACCGACCGACTGATGTGCTTTCCTTTCCGCTTTGGGAGAATGGAGAATTTGATACCGACGGTGAGGCGGTGCTTCTCGGCGATATTGTGCTTTCTCTTGAAAAAGCGGCGTCGCAGGCGGAGGAATATGGTCACTCCTTTGAGCGAGAGATTGCCTTTTTGACCGTTCATTCCATGCTTCATCTGCTCGGATATGATCATGAGACTTCTCCGGAGGATGAACGAGAAATGTTTCAAAGACAGGATGCGATACTGACTGCCGCAGGAATAGAAAAATGACCGGACACAATAAATAAAGGATGTAAAAATGAAAACAGGATTTATAGCAATACTCGGAAGACCGAACGTAGGAAAATCTACGCTTCTGAATTCCATACTCGGTGAAAAAATCGCCATAGTTTCCAATAAACCGCAGACAACACGTACAAGGATAACCGGAGTGCTTACCAAGGGAGAGGAACAGTTTGTATTTCTTGACACGCCGGGACTTATCAGGGCAAAGAATAAGCTCGGCGACTATATGGTAAAAACGATATCGAATACGATCGGAGAGGTTGACGCCTGTCTTGTCGTGGTTGAGGCTGGCGTTAAACCGGGAGCAACGGATTTAAATATTATTCAGAGAATTTCCAATAGAAAGCTTCCTGCCATTCTTGTAATAAACAAGACGGATAAGGTGAACGGAGAAGCGGTCGGAAGGACCATTCTGGAGTACAGGGATCTTTACGATTTTACGGCGGTTGTTCCGGTTTCCGCGGTAAACAATAAGGGCGTGAACGAAGTTGTGGAGGAAGCGGCACAGTTCCTCAAGGAAGGAAACTGGTTCTTTGCGGAAGACGATATTACCGACCAGCCCGAAAGACAGATTGCCGCTGAAATCATACGGGAAAAGCTTCTTCGTACACTGGATGATGAAATACCGCACGGCACTGCCGTTGTGATAGAGGATTTCAGCGAGACGGACAAGCTTCTCTCTATCCGTGCCGAAATTTTCTGTGAAAGAGAAGCGCACAAGCGAATTATAATCGGAAAGCACGGAGAACAGCTCAAAAAAATCGGGACATATGCGAGAGAGGATATGGAAGCCTTTTTCGGAATTAAAGTGTATCTCAATCTTTGGGTAAAGGTAAAGGAAAACTGGAGAGACGACGCAGTGAATCTCAATAATTTCGGCTTCAATAAGGACCGACTTTGATTGCGGTATCGCGAGGTAGTATAGCGTGAAAGATACGTTTAGCTGATGATAATATCTGTTTCACGCAAAAATTCACTTAAAAATGGGTTAGGTCCCATTTTTAAGTGAATTTAATATACTATTTGTGCAGCCGCTAAAGCGGCAGAATGGAGATTAATATGACGATGCTTACTTTTCCGGCTCTCGTTATCAGGGAATGCGACTATGCCGAGAATGATAAGCTCCTTATGCTTTTAACGGCGGAGAAGGGAAAAATAACCGTTTGCGCCAAAGGGGCGAAAAGTATTCGAAATAAGGATATGGCTTGTTCTCAGCTTCTTTGTTACAGTGAATTTACCGTAAAGGAACGGGGCGGATATTATACTTTGTCCGAAGCTTCGTTAATAGAACAGTTTTTCGGCTTGAGAAGCTCGCTTGAAAGAAATGCTGCCGCTGTCTATATTGCCGACGTAGCCGGAGAAGTATGCGTTGAGAATAATGATGAGAGTCGAATGCTTTCTCTTACCCTTAACACACTGTATATGCTTTCGGAGACCGACCGTAACGTTGATTTTATAAAGGCTGTTTTCGAACTGCGGTGCGCTTCGGTAAGCGGCTTTTGTCCGGAGCTTTCCGGCTGCACTGTGTGCGGAAGAAAAGACGCGCCTCGGCTATATCTTGATGTGATGGATGGAAGTCTTATTTGCGGAGACTGTTTCGGAGCTGATGACGAAGAAATCAGCAGGGGAGATGTTGCTGCTGCGAAAATCATTCTTCCGCTTTCTTCCGGGCTGCTTGAGGCTATGAGATATGTTGTCTCCTGTCCACCGAAAAAGATATTTTCCTTTTCTTTACCGAATGAGGAACTGAGTGATTTCTGCCGCGTTTGTGAGAAGTATCTGATTAATCAAATAGAAAGAAGCTTTTCAACGCTTGAATTTTACAATCGGATTAAGGCGATGTCTCTGAAGTAATATGATTGCGGAATATTACTTTGACATTCTCCGGATGAATTGTTTTCCGAGAAGAGTCAAAAAGAAAGGACAATAAAGTGAGTAAAACCTATTATGATAAAGCCATCCGCACACTTGAATTTGATAAAATAGCGGCGATGCTTGCGGAATGTGCGCCGACCGAGGGAGCCAAGGCGCTCGCCGTGCGGATAACGCCGGATAATGACATTTCGTCTATAAGACGCAAACAGCTTCAGACGAGCGAAGCGAAGCGTTTGATTATTTCCAAGGGAATGCCCTCCTTCGGAAATATCAAAGATATCACCGCGTCGATAGAGCGAGCAGAAAAGGGTGCTTCAATGACGCCGACAGAGCTTCTTGATGTTGCCGCTCTGCTCAGTATCGCAAGACGGCTTTCTGATTATTTTTTCGGCGACAGGCGGGAGGGAGATGTCGGAGAGGGGCTGCGTGAGATTTTCGGCAGACTTGTTTCCGACCGACCGCTTGAAGTGAAGATCACAAAGGCGATACTTGCCGAAGATATGATTGCCGACGAGGCGAGTCCGGAGCTTGCCGATATCAGGCGGCGTATCAGAGCGGAGAATAACAGAATTAAAGATAATCTTCAAAGATATGTAAGCGGCGCTTTCGGAAAGTATCTTCAGGAGAATATTGTTACGCTCCGGAACGGTCGGTATGTTGTTCCTGTCAAGGCGGAATATAAAAACGAAATCAAGGGACTTGTTCATGATACCTCTGCTTCCGGGGCAACACTTTTTATAGAGCCGCTTGCCGTTGTGGATTCCAATAACGAGCTTAAAGCTCTTGAAAAGCGTGAAGAAAGGGAGATCGAGCGTATTCTTGCCGAACTGTCCGCCGATTGCGCCGCAAACAGTGGTGTAATTACTGCCGATTATTATAATGCAACTGAGCTTGCTTTTATCTTTGCAAAGGGTGAGCTTTCCTGCCGTACCGATTCTGCCGAGCCGATTATGAACGACAGAAAATATATGCTTTTACGTAAGGCGAGACATCCGCTTATCGACAGAAAAAAGGTGGTTCCGGTTACCGTTGAGCTTGGCGGAAGCTATGATACTATGGTGATAACCGGTCCGAATACCGGAGGAAAAACGGTATCGCTGAAAACCGTCGGTCTTATGGCAATGATGGCGCAGGCGGGACTTCATATTCCTTGCGCCGACGCTTCGGAGGTCTGCGTATTTGATTCGGTGCTTGCCGATATAGGCGATGAGCAGAGTATAGAGCAGTCGCTTTCGACCTTTTCCGCTCATATGGTGAATATTGTGGATATTCTTTCCCAAATATCCGATAAAAGTCTTGTTCTTTTTGATGAGCTTGGTGCCGGAACGGATCCGACGGAGGGCGCGGCTCTTGCTATGGCAATTATTGAAAAGGTCAGATCTTACGGCGCGCTTTGCGCGGCTACCACGCATTATGCCGAGATAAAGGCGTATGCTCTTGAAACCGAAGGCGTTACCAACGCTTCCTGCGAATTTGATGTTGAAACGCTGAAGCCAACATATCGCCTGATTATCGGTACGCCGGGAAAGTCCAACGCTTTTGCGATATCGGGCAAGCTTGGAATCGGAGAGGATATTATCGAGGCTGCGAAATCAAGGCTTTCCTCCGATAACAGACGCTTTGAACAGGTTATTGAGGAGCTTGAAAAAAACCGGATCGAGGCGGAAAGAGAGCGAGATGAGGCGATAAGAGAAAAGCGCGAATACGAGGCTTTCCGAGACGCCGAGGAAAGGAAGCTGAAAAAAAAGGCGGAAATTTCCGAAAGAGAGCTTGAAAAAGCTCAGGAAAAAGCGGTTCAGATTATCGAGAGCGCAAGAGCTACAAGCGAGTATGTAATGCAGCAGCTTGAAGCGATTAAAAAGCAGCAGGAAAGCGGTCGCCTTGCCGAAGCGCTTGATGAAGGACGAAAAAGTATCCGGCGCAGACTTAGGGAGGCTGCCGATGAAGTTAATCCCGTTTACGAGACAGAGGATGGTGACTATGTTCTGCCGAGAGCGTTGAAAAAAGGGGATACGGTGCTTATCGTTAATCTCAATCAGCGGGGAACTCTTACCGATTCACCCGATAAAAACGGCAATGTTACTGTCAAAACAGGATTTCTCAATACCAAAACCAATATTAAGAATTTGCGGTTGATTGAGGAGGCGGCGACGGTAACGACATCCGATAGAAAGCGTATCGCCGCGTCAAAATATCAAGCTGCGGTGAATAATACCTTCTCGCCGTCGATTGATCTCCGTGGGCAGCTTGGGGATGACGCGTGGTTTATGGTGGATAAGTATCTTGATGAAGCGATTATGGCTAACGTTAAAAACGTTACGCTAATTCACGGTAAGGGAACCGGGGCGCTTCGGGCGGCTCTTGCCAAGCGTCTTAAGTCGGACAGCCGAGTGAAGAGTTTTCGTGGTGGTATTTACGGAGAGGGCGACAGCGGTGTAACGGTCGTGGAACTGAAGTGATCCTTTAACAGGGGGATTTATCCTGTATTGACACTGCCGTGCCAATATGCTATAATATTAAGGCAATACCGCACAATGATTGTTGTGCAGCTTCGCCGCCGGATTTTTCGTCAGACAATACCAATTGAGAAGGCAAGAGTAACTCCTCTGCCGACGAATTTTGTGAAGTATGACGAAATAGATGCAGGCAAATGCGCAATAAAGGCGTTAGCCTTGCACCCGGCGGTATTGACTTAAAATACTTGTAATAATAAGGAATATTTTTATAAAGGACAGGAATAAGTTATGTCACAGCTATTGACCAATGAGGACAAAAGAACAAAATATTGCGGAGAATTTCGTGAGAGCGATATCGGCAATCGGGTTTGCGCCATGGGATGGGTTCAGCGTGCGCGCGATCTCGGAAGCCTGATTTTCATCGATTTGAGAGACAGAAGCGGAATCGTTCAGCTTGCTTTTGACGACGGTACGGCAAGAGATGTGTTTGATATGGCTTTTTCGGTTCGCTCAGAATATGTCGTTTGTGCCAAGGGAGTTGTCAGAATGCGTTCATCAGTGAACGATACGATTCCCACCGGGCATATTGAAATTGCGGTTGATGAGTTGAAAATCCTTTCGTCTGCCCAGACGCCGCCTTTTGAAATTGTCGAAAACAGTAATGTACGTCCCGAGCTTCGTCTCAGGCACAGATACCTTGATCTTCGCCGTCCGGATCTGCAGGGGAATATCATCAATCGAGCGAAGATTGCCCGTATAGCGAGAGAATATTTTGCCGACAACGGATTTGTTGAAATAGAAACGCCTAATCTTATCGCTCCTACACCGGAGGGCGCCCGTGATTATCTTGTGCCGAGCCGCGTTCACCACGGTAAATTCTATGCGCTTCCGCAGTCGCCGCAGCTTTACAAGCAGCTTCTTATGCTTTCGGGATTTGATCGGTATGTTCAGATAGCGCGCTGTTTCCGTGACGAGGACCTTCGTGCCGACCGTCAGCCGGAATTTACGCAAATCGACCTCGAAATGTCCTTTGTTACGCAGGACGACGTAATTTCGATGACGGAAGGTTTTCTTAAAAAGGTATTTAAGGAATTCAAGGGTATTGATCTTGAGCTTCCGCTTCAGAGGATGACATATGAGGAAGCCATGAACCGTTTCGGGTCCGATAAGCCTGATCTCCGCTTTGGTTTTGAGATAAAGGATCTATCCTCAGTGCTTGCAGGCTGTGGCTTCAAGGTGTTTGCTGGTGCCATTGAGAACAAGGGAAGTGTCCGTGGTATCAATATCAAGGGCGGCGCCAGATTCTCAAGAAAAGAAATTGATTCGCTTACGGAATTTGCAAAGACATTCAAAGCCAAAGGACTTGCATGGTATAAGAATAACGGCGGAGAGATATCCTCATCATATGCTAAATTCCTTACGGAGGAAGAAAATGCGGCGGTTTTGAAGCTTCTTGAGGTTGAAGAAGGAGACCTTGTACTTATTGTTGCTGATAAAAACAGCATTGTTTTGGACTCTCTCGGTGCGCTTCGCTGTGAGGTAGCCAAAAAAATGGGGCTTATCGATCCGTCGGTCTATAAGCTGCTCTGGGTTACCGAATTTCCGCTTCTTGAATACAGTGAGGAGGACGGCAGATATTATGCCAAGCATCATCCCTTTACGATGCCTATGGCGGAAGATATCGAGTTGCTTGAGAGCTCACCCGAAAAAATTCGTTCGATTGCATACGATATTGTAATCAACGGTACAGAGGCATACAGCGGCATAGGTCAGTACAGCGTAGAGTCGTATGCA
>ERZ1106976.3805-NODE-3805-length-11383-cov-8.171522_pt1 | contig 11383 bp, 10 predicted proteins | sample MGYA00403687_ERZ1106976 | MGnify/ENA primary metagenome ERZ1106976 (study PRJEB35170, sample SAMEA104062446) | human gut metagenome | biome: human gut; feature: human-associated habitat; material: faeces | place: Denmark | collected 2013-02-22 ... | reverse complement strand
TGGAACCCCAAGAGAGCGCAAGGGCTGCGCCCTTGACCCGCCATTGGAGGTTTTTGTATAGAACAACTGCACGCGCTGCGCAAAGGAGTGCGTGCGGCTTCTTTATCGGCTTTCGATTTGGTCTGCTCCTTGCGGCCGCTGCCGCTCTGCGGCGGGGTTACGAGGCTATTATTGCTCGTCCGTGAAGGTAAAAAGCTCGTTTGGTGTACAATCAAGAAGCTGACAAAGGGTCTCGATATTTTCGTATCGAATCGACTTTGTCTGGTTGTTTACCATTTTGCTGAAGTTCTGGTAGCTCATACCGAGCTGCTGATATAACCAATATTTTGTTTTCCCTTTGCGTTCCAAAAGCGCCAGTGCATTTAATGTCACCATATCTCATGCTCCCATTAGCTAATGAATTAGTGCCATTTTAAGGAAGCATTCCTCTTGACATATAGACTAATACATTAGATAATGTTTACATCAGATATCGGAGGTAGTAGGGTATGGGGATCTATCAGCTTTGCTATTTGAAAATGCACAGCGGTATGCTGTTTTTGGCCGGACATACGGAGGATAAGGAGAAGGAAACACTGCTAAAGGCGTTGTCTGATGTGATGGACGCGGCCCGCAAGGCGATGGCAGGCAAAAGCTTTGCGCGATCTCCCTATCGCGCTCCCATTGCGGCACTGGCCGCGGGCGCGGCTGCCGCGCTCGCCTATCTGGAGCAGGGAGAACGGGAAAAAATGCGCGAGGAAATCCTGACGGCTTTGAACGCCGCCGCAAAATAATTGCCCGTACCCCCGCCGCAGCAGCGGCTGAGCGGACATAGGCGCAGACCAAATCGAAAGCCGATAAAGAAGCCGCACGCGCTCCTTTGCGCAGCGCGCGCAGTTGTTCTATAGAAAAACTTCCAATGGCAGGTCAAGGACGCAGTCCTTGCGCTCTCTGGGGGTTCCAAAGGGGGTATTCTCTACGGTAGAGAATACCCCCTTTGATATGTGTGCCGCGCGATGCGCGGCGGTTTTTTGATGCAAGCGCTATGAATACGCCGCGACGTGCTCGCGGTAATACTGCACAGCGAGCCAGCTGCGGTAGAAGCTGCGGTCGGTGTCGCTGAGGACGGAGGTCAGGACGCCGTCGTGCAGGAAGAGCCCGTTCGTGTGCAGCAGCGGCGAGATGTCACGCATGGCGCGGGAGAGCTGCATATAGCCGGGGCCGGCCCAGCCGCACGCGTCGAACAGCCGCGTCATCAGGAAGCAGGGCGAAAAGTCGCCGCCGTCGCCGGTGAAGTCCGCGCCGAGGACCTCCTTCGCCGCGCGGTTCGCCCAGATGAGATAGGGCGTGGCGTAATAGTTCCGGAATCCGGCAAGCGTGGACGTGTCAAAATCAATGCCCATCTCCTCATAGACCGAGCCGCCGTTGCCCATCCACGGCTTGTGGTCACCGAAGAGCTCGAGCACCACGGGGGTATCACGCGCGTCCAGCTCCTGCGTCAGACGGACATATTCGCGGACCGTTTCATTCACGCCGAAGAGGTAGTTGTTGAGAATATTACAGCTCTCCTGCGACCAGCCGCTTGCTTCGGGCGAAACATAGGGAACGGTGCTCTCCGTTTCGGCGTAGGGGCCGTGATTCTGATAGCTCACCGCGAAGGAGAACAGGGGCGAGCCGTCCGCCGCGTCGAGGTCGGCGAGCAGGTAGTCCGCGAGCTGTTGGTCGGAATGCCACATGGCGACGTAGGGGTCGACCAGCTCGCCGAAGCCGTTTTCCGTGAAAACGCTCCGGTCAAAGCCGAGGTAGTCGTTCACGCGCTCGCGGTCATAGAACCAGCTGTAGCCGGGGTGCGCGTAGTGCGCCGCGTAGCCTTGTGCCGTGAAGTAGCGGACATAGGAGCCGGTCGCGCCGCAGTATTCGTCGTGCTCGCTCGCGCCGGTGAGGAAGCCCCACTCGGTATCCACGGTGCCGCCCGCGAAGATGTTCGTGAGCAGGCGGCCGGAGAGGCTCTGCTCCTCGAGCGCATGCCAGGGGGCATAGACCTCCTGCACCGTGTCGAAGCCGGCGAGGGCGTCGAAGTCGGTCAGGTCGCAGAACGCCTCGAGCATCACGCCCATGACGGCGACCTTCTCCCCCTCCGGAATGTCTTCATCGGGGAAGGACTCAAGCAGCGTCTGCGCCGCGCGGACATCGTAGCCCTCCGGCTTTTCGGGGAAAAGCTCCGGCACCGAGTGCAGGAAGGAAAGCGCAAAGCCGCGGGAAAGATAGACCTCGTTGTCCGACCAGATATTGATGAGCGCGTCGTTCGCCGTCTTTTTGTAGACGGCTTCGTCGGTGTAAGCGCCGAGGTACGCGCCGACGCCCAGCAGCACGCAGGCCGACGCGCCCAGCGCGCGGGCGCGCCGCCGTTTATCGCCGCGCGGCATGAGGAGCACGGCAAAGGCCAGCATCGCGCCGAGGAGCGCGACCGCCATATTGACCTCGGCGGTCCGTTCGAATTCGTATTGACTCATGATGCCGCCCGCCGTGCGCAGGAGCAGGATATCGCTCGCGCGCATCGGATCGCCGCGCAGCATGACCTTATAATAGTTGATGAGCGGGAGGCCCACACCGAAAAGGCCGCTGAGCAGCACGCCGCACCAGCAGCGTCCGGACAGAAAATAGCCCAGCCATGCGAGCAGCAGCGGCGGGAAAAGGTTCAGCGCCAGCAGCAGCGGATGATCGAGATAGGACCGGTACAGCTCTGCCTGCGGGAGGGCGGCATCCGCGCAGGCCGTGAGCCACAGGCCGAGAAAGCCGATGCCGACGCCGAGGAGCGTGAGCAGCACGGCGAGGTACGCGCGGTGGGCGCGGAGCGTCCCGCGGCTCGCGCCATCGGGCGGAAAAATAAGGCGAGAAAGCTTCAAATCGGGTTCCCCTTCAAAAAGAATAACAGAATTATAACAGATTTTTCGGCAAAAACAACCGCCATTTCCCACCATTCCGCCAAATCCCGCTCAATGTGAGAAAAAGGATGGTGAAACGGGGATGAGGGTATTGCATTTTCTTGGCAAAGCCTTTATAATTATACTAAATCTTCGTCATGCGGCCTGAAAATATTTTAGGTGTTATGACGAAACAAAAGAAAGGGAGAATATCATGGAAAAGCTCTTTAAGCTCCAGGAGAACGGCACCACGGTAAAAACCGAGCTGCTTGCCGGTCTCACGACGTTCATGACGATGGCCTACATCATCGCCCTGAACCCCAACCTGCTGACCAACTTCGCGGTCGGCACCCCGCTGTGGAACGGTGTGTTCCTGGCGACCTGCATCGCCTCCGCCATCGGCACCATCTGCATGGCCTTCATGGCCAACAAGCCCTTCGTCATGGCTCCCGGCATGGGTCTGAACAGCTTCTTTGCCGTGGTCGTGGCCAACATCGCCGTCATCAACAACTGCGAGTATGAGTCCGCGTTCCAGGCCGGTCTGGTCATCATCCTCGTCGAGGGCATCGTGTTCCTCGTCCTCACCCTCCTGAAGGTCCGTGAGAAGATCGTCGAGGCCATTCCTCTCGGTGTGCGCTACGGCATTGCCCCCGCCATCGGCCTGATGCTGATGAACATCGGTCTCGGCTCCAACGTCGGCATCTATGCCGAGGGCAACGGCTTCACCAGCCCCTTCTACATCATGCGCGACTTCTTCGGCGCCCTGACCCCCAGCATCATCAAGGGCAGCATGGGCGACATCGGCTATCACACCATGGTCCTCACCGCCATCACCGCCTTCCTCGGCGTGTTCATGATGGTCGTTCTGGCCAAGAAGGGCATCAAGGCCTCCGTTCTGCTCGGTATGCTCTTCTCCTCCGTGCTCTACTGGGCCGGCAGCTTCCTGTTCCTGGGCGTGAATCCGTTCGCCAGCCTTGAGACCGCGAGCTTCGTGCCCCCCTTCGCCGACATGGTCTCCACCACTCTCTTCAAGTTTGACTTCGCCGGCTTTGTGAACATCGGCTGGTTCACCGCCATCACCCTGATCATCACCTTCTGCATGATCGATATGTTCGACACCATCGGCACCCTCGTCGGCACGGCCTCCCGCGCCGGCATGGTCGACAAGGACGGCAATATGCCCAAGATGAAGGAAGCCCTGCTCTCCGATGCCATCGGCACCATCGCGGGCGCTGCCACCGGTACCTCCACCGTCACCACCTTCATCGAGTCCGCTTCCGGCGTTGAGGCCGGCGGCCGCACCGGTCTGACCGCGCTGACCACCGCCGTTCTCTTCCTCGCCTGCATGTTCCTCGCCCCCATCGCCGCCATCATCCCCGGCGCTGCGACCTCCGCCGCGCTCATCTACGTCGGCGTGCTGATGCTCCAGGGCCTCAAGAACGTCAACTTCGACGATATGGATCAGATGCTGCCGGTGTCCATCATGCTCATCGGTATGCCCGTGTCCGGCTCCATCGGCCACGCCATCGGTCTGGGCCTGATCTCCTACACCGTGGTCAAGGTCTTCTCCGGCAAGGCCAAGGACGTCAGCGTTCTGACCTATGTCATCTCCCTCCTCTTCCTCATCAAGTTCTTCGCGGTGGTGTAAGACCCATACAGCGGCATAAGAAAAGAGCGCCCGTTCGGGCGCTCTTTCCTTTTGGCTTTTTACTTGTAGAAATCCGTGCCGTCCTCAATGACGATGGGCAGGCCGTTGTGGTAGACGGGGATGGTCTCGAACTTGAAGCGGCTGACGCGGTGCTTATGGTCGATCTGCTCTTTAATGGCGGGATCGGCGACGCCCTTGCGGACGTATTCGTTCACCGCGTGGTAGGAAAAGCCGAGGTTGTCCTCGTCGGTCTTGCCGGTCAGGCCGTCGGACGGGGGCTTGATGAGGAAGCGCTCGGGCAGACCCAGCGCGCGGCCGATGGCGATGACCTCCTCGGTGGTGTACATCCCGATGGGCGAGAACGCGCCCGCGCTGTCGCCGTAGATGGTGCAGTAGCCGACCCAGTCCTCGGAAAGGTTGGAGGTGTTGACCACGATGCCCGCGTCCATGCTCTGGGCGATGGCGTACAGCGTCGCCATGCGGATGCGGGAGGGGAGGTTGACGGTGGTCTGGCGGCTGGCCTCGATGCCGAGGCGGGCCATCTCGCCCAGAATGCCGCTCGTGCCGCCGTGGATGTTGAAGGTGTAGTGCTTGATGCCGAGGAAGTCCACGATGCCGTTGGAGTAGTCGATGTCGGGCTGGACGCCGTCGGGCATGAGGACGCCGACCACGTTCTCGCGGCCATACGCCTCGACGCACAGCGCGGCGATCACCGAGCTGTCCTTGCCGCCGGAGATACCGACGACGGCGGTCTTGCCGCCGCAGCTTTTCATCTGCGCGCGCATCCAGTCGAGCAGGGCAGGAATGTGGTCCGCGGCCTTGAAATCCTTGAGATCGTACATAGCTTGCGCTCCTTTTTTGAAATTTGCTGTCATTGTAGCGCAAAAAAGCGCGGATTGCAATGGAGGGAGCGCAGAAATTCTCATTTCATCGGTCTTTTCCGCGCACGGATGTGACAAAATCAGTCGATCAGGGCGCGCAGCTCGTCGAGCGAGAGCGAAGGCTGGAGGGCAAGGCCGACGCCAAAGCCGACGACGCGGGCAAGCTGCCCGGCGCGCGCGTCGATGTCGCGCGGCGTGACCATGACGCTCCCCTGTCCGCGCAGGGCGGCGGGATCGGGGAGGTCCGCCCCGGCCTCGTCTAAAAGGTCGAGCGCAAGCGTGGCGGCGTCCACCACGGTGGGGACGCCGACGGCGAGAACGGGAACGCCGAGCGTCTCGCGCGTGAGGGCGCGGCGGTGGTTGCCGACGCCCGAGCCGGGGACGATGCCGGCATCCGTGAGCTGGACGGTGGTGCAGACGCGCCCGAGGCTCTGCGACGCCAGCGCGTCGACGGCAACGACAAGGTCGGGGCGCACGGTCTCCACCGCGCCGCGCACGAGCTCGGCGGCCTCCAATCCCGTTGTGCCGAGGACGCCGGGCGTCAGCACGCTGACATCCGCGAGCGCACCGAAGGCGGCGCAGTCCTTCAGGTGGCGCGTGGCGGGCACATGATCGGCGGCGCGGGGACCGATGACGTCGGGCGTCATGGCGCGGTTGCCGAGTCCGACCACGAGGGCGGTATCGACCGTTCCTTCGAGGAGAGCGCGCAGCTCGTCGCGGAGCGCGAGCGCCGCGCGCTCCGTGTACGCGGGGTCCTCGGGAGAAAGCGTGCGCAGGTCGAGCGTGACGTAGGTCCCGCGCGGCTTGCCGAGGGCGCGCGAGGCCGCCTCGCCCTCCACCGTCACCGTGGTCACGGCGCAGCCGCGGCGCGTCCGCTCGGTGAGCGTGAGGCCGTCGATGGCGTCGTCCTTTTGCGCCGCGCGGAACAGCGCGTGCGCCTCCAGCGCCAGGTCCGTCCGCCGTGCGTTCATAAAACCGCCTGCCTTCCACTAAATCTTGTATATTGCTCTCATTATGTCCCCTAAATTTTGAAGCATACAAAAAAGTGGAGAAAATCTGAAAAAAGTGCTTGCAATTCCTCGAAAACTTTGTTAAAATACCATTCTGCACGGTGGATTTTTTATGTTCGCCGTCAAATCCCAACCGGAGGAGGTGTTTGGTTTGCCGAATATTAAGTCTGCCAAGAAGCGCGTCCAGCTCGCTGAGGTGCGTAACACCCGCAACAAGGCTGACAAGTCCGCACTGAAGACCGCACTCAAGAAGTTCGAGGCGGCTGCCGCTGAAGGCAATCGCACCGAGGCCGAGGGTGCTTACAAGGTCGCAGTGAAGATCGTGGACAAGTCTGCTGCGAAGGGTCTGCTGCACAAGAACAACGCTGCCCACAAGAAGAGCGCCATGACCGTCAAGCTCAACAGCATTGGCTGATCGAACCAAACAGCGAGAGACGTCCGCGAGGACGTCTCTTTTTTGTCTGCCGATCAAAAGACTGCTTTTGGAGCCGCTTATTTACAATTTGTTCACACGGTTTTCAAGTTTTAGCCATAAATCGCTGGTATCTTAATACTTGCAAAGGGGTTACGTGATCCCCGATGTGATTTTCTCCCTCCTAAAAATACACACAACACACAGCCAAAAGCCCCCGTCGAAAGACGGGGGCTTTTGGTGTCTTGCGCGGGCAAAGCAGAATTTAACGCTCCCACCCTGCAACTTTAACTCCAAAAACCTTGAACTCGCCAGACACAAATGAATCGGGATATGTGAGATAATAGGTTTGTGAGAAACCAAAACTGCTATAAGCATCAATTTCATCAGCAATATGTGCGCCGCCAAGCACTATAAGCGGAGCTTTTCCAGGGTCTGTGCTTCCAATTAAAAGCAAGCCCTCAAGGGCAACAAAAAATACCCAGCAAATAAAAAATGCTAAAGCTGCTTTCAAAGCTTTCTTTTTCATATCTCCCCTCCAGATTAAATCCCGATCCGTCTTATTCCGATATAGATGGTTTTGCACAAAAGGGTTCTGTGGGTATTTTATCATGTTTGGCCTGCGGGCGCAAGGACTTCCTAACGGTTTGCCGTTGGCGGCGGGCGCAAAAGCCGATGCAGAGCGCGGGGCGGCGGGTTGCGTTTGCGCGCGCGGCATGGTAAAATCAGGGAAAGAGCCGCGAAACGCGGCAAAGAGAAGCACACAACGCGCGAACAAATGAGGGAAATACACGATGAAACGAAGAATTTTTGCGCTGCTTGCGGCGCTGTGCCTGCTCGCGGGCTGCGCGGGCAAAACGGAGCCGGACGCGCCGGTCGTTGACCCCGCGCCGCCGACGGTCGACCCGACGCCGGTCACTCCGACGGAGCCGAGCGAGGCCGAGCAGGCCGAGGCGCGGCTGCGCGAGCGCATCGCGGGGATGTCGATCGAGGAAAAGGTCGGGCAGATGTTCTTTGTCCGCTGTCCCGAGACGGGCGCGACGGAGGATGTAGCTGCCTACCACCTCGGGGGGCTGCTGCTCTTCGGGCGGGACTACAAGGACGCAGACGGCGGCTGGTTGAGCGCGGAGGAGCTGACGGCGAAGCTCGAGAGCTATCAGGCCGCGGCGGAGCTTCCGCTCTTCATCGGCAGCGACGAGGAGGGCGGCACGGTGACGCGCGCGAGCCGCGACCCGAAGCTCTTTGCGCAGCCGCTGCCCTCGCCGCAGGAGCTGTATGCCGCGCGCGGCATGGACGGTCTTGCCGCGAAGACGCTGGACTATAACAAGCAGCTTCTGGCGCTCGGCATCAACGTGAACCTTGCGCCGGTGTGCGACGTATCCACCGACGCGGGCGACTTCATCTATGCGCGCTCGTTCGGGCGCGACGCCGCGGCGACGAGCGAATTTGTGACGGCGGCGGTCGGCGCGATCCGGGACGCGGGGGTGGCGGCGGTCCTCAAGCACTTCCCCGGCTATGGGAACAACGCCGACACGCACACGGGCGTCGCCATTGACAAGCGGCCGTATGAGACGTTTGAGCAGAGCGACTTCCTGCCGTTCCGGGCGGGCATGCAAGCGGGCGCGCCGTTCGTGCTCGTGAGCCACAACGTGGTGGAGTGCATGGACGCTGCGCTGCCGGCGTCCCTCTCCCCCGCCGTGCATGAGGTGCTGCGGGAGACGCTGGGCTTCGACGGCATCGTGATCACGGACGATCTGGCGATGGACGCGGTGAAGCAGTACGCGAACGGTGAGGCCGCGGTGCTGGCGGTGCTCGCGGGGAACGATATGCTCATCACGAGCGACTACCAAAACGACATTTCCGCCGTCCTCGCGGCGGTGGCGGACGGGCGCATCGCGGAGAGCGACATCGACGCGCACGTGCTTCGCATCCTGCGCTATAAGCAGGCGCAGGGGTGGATCGAATAGGATTTTTTGGAATTTCGGAACAAAACGGCGGTTTTTTGCGTCATAACAGACAGAGGTCCTGTTTTTGGAAGAGGCGGGACACGAGAAGAAAGGAGCAAAGGAAATGAAAAAGTCTCTGCGAACCGGTATTCTAATGCTGCTGGCCATGATGCTGCTGACGGTGTCGGCCCTTGCCGACTCGGGGCCGAAGGCCCAGCTGACGGTGAAGGTCGAAAACGCGCCGAGTGAGCCGTACTACCTCGATCTTTTGGAAAAGGGGGATTATCAGGGGCACACCTATGGCTCCGGAGACGGGGATGACACATACAGCGGGCTGGATTGGAGCTACTCCGAGGAGGAAATCGCCGCGCTGGATGACGAGCTGCTGGACGCGCTGCGGGCAGCGGTGCCGGAGGGCTGGCACGCCTGCACCGCGCAGGGCACCAACGGCGCGCCCATGTGGGGCGACCTGATCGGCAGCGACGCAGGCTGGGTGCGGCTCCACTCCTTCCGCTACCATGGCGTACCGGATACATATCGGATCATTCTGGTAACAAAAAGCGGCGAATGCTGGGTGTCCGATACGCTGCACCGCGCGACGCTGCAATCGAGCGCGACGGTGGATTGGGCGAAAAGGACCGCGAGCGCGCCGAGCGCGGCGGTTGCCTATCTCCTGCAATTTTTCTGTATGCTGCTGCCGACGCTGCTCATCGAGGGCGCGCTGCTGTTCTCCTTCGGCTACCGCAGCCGCCGGAGCTGGCTGGTATTTCTGCTCGTGAACCTTGTGACGCAGGGCGGCTTCGCGCTCTACCTTGCCGTGACGGTGCTCAACCACGGCGTGAGCGGCTGGTCGCTGCTCTTCTACCTCCCCATTGAGCTGATCATCACGGTGGTCGAGCTGCTGTGCTACCGCCGGCTGCTGACGGAGAAGGGCAAGGGACGGGCGACGGGCTATGCCATCGTCGCAAATGTGTGCTCCGCGACGGTGGGGCTGCTGCTCATCGACCCGCTGTGGCGGTTCATCGTCAGCATTTCTTAAAAGCGATTATGCGCGCCGAACGCAGGCGCGGGAACGAAAGGAATTTTTTGCATGGAAACCGAAAAGCTATACTATGCCGACCCTTTTCTGACGGAGTTTGACGCGAAGGTGCTCGCGTGCGAGGCGGTCAAGGACGGCTTCTCCGTCGTGCTCGACCGCACGGCGTTTTATCCCGAGGGCGGCGGGCAGCCGTATGACACCGGTGTGCTCGGCGGCGCCGAGGTACTGGACGTGCACGAAAAGGCGGGCGTCATCACGCACAAATGCGCCTCTCCCCTGCCCGTCGGCGCGGCCGTACACGGGAAGATCGACCGGGCGCGGCGCTTCGACCATATGCAGCAGCACTCCGGCGAGCACATCTGCTCGGGGCTGATCTGCGCGCGCTACGGCTGCGACAACGTGGGCTTCCACATGGGCGCGGAGAGCGTGACCATTGACTTCAACGCCGACATTCCGTGGGAGGAGCTGCTGGAGATCGAGGCAGCGGCGAACCGGTACATCTATGAGGATCACGCCATCGACATCCAGCTCCACCGCGGCGCGGAGCTGGACGCGATCGACTACCGCAGCAAAAAGCCGCTTGAGGGCGACGTGCGCATCGTGACCTTCCCCGGCGCGGACTGCTGCGCGTGCTGCGGCACGCACGTCATGCGGAGCGGACAGGTCGGCATCGTGAAGTTTCTCTCCGTGCAGAAGTTCCGCGAGGGCGTGCGCATCGAGCTGCTGTGCGGCGGGCGGGCATACCGCTATCTCTCCGCCTGCTGGGCGCAGGACGTGGCGGCCGCGCAGGCGCTCTCCGTCAAGCCGACGGCTGCCGCCGCGGCGGTCGAGCGGGTGCTGGGCGAGCTCGGCGCGCTCAGGCAGCGCTGCGCAAAATTAGAGGAGAGCGTGTTTGCGGGCGTCGCGGCGCGGTACGCGGGCTGCGGCGACGTGCTGCTTTTCGAGGACGAGATGAGCGGCGACAGCGTGCGCAGGCTCTGCGACGCGGTGGCGGAGACCTGCGGTGGGCGCTGCGCGGTGTTCGCGGGCGCGGGCAGCGCGTGGAAATACGCCATCGGGCAGCGCGGCGGCGATCTGCGCGCGCTGACAAAGGGGCTGAACGCGGCGCTCTCGGGGCGCGGCGGCGGCAAGCCGGAGTTCGTGCAGGGCAGCGTCGGCGCGGAGCGCAGCGCTATTGAGAGCTTCTTTGCGGAAAAGTGACTTGACAAGCGCGGCGCGGCGTGCTATGCTACGCACAACAAAAGGCTGTGAGAAAGAAGCCTTTTCCCTTCGGCGCAGCAGAGAGAGGACGGTCGGTGCGAGTCCTCGCGGCAGGGAAAGGGCGGCGCTTTTGAGCCGCGCGGCGGAAATGCCGCGCCGGTCCCCGCCGTTATCGGGAATGAAGTGCCCCGCCTCCAACGGGGAATTCAGGTGGAACCACGGACAATGCTTTGTTCGCCCTGAGCCGAATACCGGCTCAGGGCGTTTTTGCTGCGCAAAAACGCAAGGATTTGAGCCGCTCCCCTCGCCGCTAACGCGGCGATCGGGGCGCATGGCGTCAAAAT
>ERZ1106976.3799-NODE-3799-length-11397-cov-2.917475_pt1 | contig 11397 bp, 5 predicted proteins | sample MGYA00403687_ERZ1106976 | MGnify/ENA primary metagenome ERZ1106976 (study PRJEB35170, sample SAMEA104062446) | human gut metagenome | biome: human gut; feature: human-associated habitat; material: faeces | place: Denmark | collected 2013-02-22 ... | reverse complement strand
AACGCATCCGCCCGGCTCAAGGTTTCTGTCTGCGCAATAGCACCTGGACGCGACGGCACACAAGCCCGCTGTGCAGTCCGCAGGCGGCCGCATATTACCGCAGGACGGCGTTCAGCTCTGCCTTCAGTGTCTCCAGGATGCTCTTCACATCCTCATCGGCCTCCTGAGCGGTGAGGCTGCGGTCGTCGGCGCGGAGGGTCAGGCGGAAGGCCACGCTCTTCTTGCCCTCCGGCACGCCGATGCCGGTGTAGATGTCGAAGAGCTCCACGGCCTTGAGAAGGCCCTTGGCGCCCCGGCGGATGCAGTCCTCCAGCGCTCCCACGGTGACGGCCCTGTCGCACACCACGGCGATGTCCCGGGTGACGGCGGGGAACTTGGGCAGGGGGACATATTCCGGGTCGGCCCCCTTGGCATTCTCCAGCTCGTCCATGGCCTTTTTGATGTCGAAGCCGTAGCCGTCCGAGCCGTCGGTCACTTCATAGGTGTCCTCGTTGCACACGGCGTTCACCGGCGCAACATAATACTTGTGGTACAGGGCGTCGAGGTCAAAGGCCTCCGGCAGGTCCTCCTCCACCACATACTGCATCTCGAAATTCGCGTCGGCATAGGCGGTGAGCACGGCCTTGTACAGCTCGTCCGTGTTGATCTCGCGGCCCGCGCTGCCGAGCTTGACCGTCAGGGTCTTGAGCTCGCGCTCCTCGCCCTCGTCGTCCGTCACGGTCGTCGTGCCCTCGGTGACGGAGGGCTCCGTCTTTTCGCTCACGGCGTCCTTGGCATATTCGTCCAGCATCGTGCGGACGTAGCTTTCATCGAGCGTGAGGAAATCGGCGACGTTCAGATCGGTGCGCTCCGTCAGCGCGTTCTTCTTCACGCGGGAGAACAGGCCGCCGCCGCGGCCGTAGGCATAGGCAGCCTCCACGGCCTTGTCGAGGTCGAGGCGGACCGCCGTGTCCGACGGCGTCAGGCACAGCTTTGTCAGCAGCGTCATCGGCTTGCCGTCCTCGTCGCGCGGGGTGTTCGGGTCCTCGGTCGGCTCCTCCGTCGGGGCCTCGGTCGGCGCTTCCGTCACCGGCTCCGTCTCCGAAGGCGCGGTCTCGGTCGGCTCCGTCGCCTCGGTCTGCGCGGAGGCATCGAGAGGCTTGCCGAAAATGTCGACGAGCGGGATCTGCGCCGGGTCATATGTCGAGGTGAATGTATCGTAGGCGCGCGTGTAGAGCGCGACGTTCATATTTTCCTTCCCGTAGACACTCACGCCCTTTTCGAGCGCGGCGCGCGCCTCCTCCTTCGTCATGCCGCTGAGATCGACGCCTGCGACATAGAGGTTGTTGACGATCCTGCCGTCGTCGCGCAGGAACATATAGCCCACGCCGCAGCCGACGAGCACGACGGCCACGGCCAGCAGCGCGACGATCAGGCCGAGGCGGGACTGCTTTTTCTGCTTTTTCTTTTTCGGCGCACGCTGCGGCTCGGCATAGGACTGAGCCTGCGTCGGGCGTTTGCCTTTTTCAAATTTACCCATTTGAATCTCCTTCTCCGGTGGTTCTACGGCAGAATGCCGCCTATTCTCCAGACGGCATTCGCCGCCGTTTGTTCCTATCCTATTATACCGGGAAGCCGCCAAAATGCAACAACGTTTTGCCAACAAAAGCGTTACAATTGTGAACTTTATGTAAACCGTCCGAACAGGATCATGGCGGCTGTCCCCCGAAGTGCCGCTGCGAGGCCGCGGAAAGTGGTATCATAAACGGACACTGACTTTCGGCCAGGCAGGGTTTTGAGAGTCTAAGCAGCCCCACAGAAACACTTCTGTGGGGCTGCTTTTGCACGTTGTTTTTTTGTCAAGCCCTGGGGCTTGCGCCGTGCTCACCGCGGGGCAATACGCCCCCGGTAAGCACGCCGTTTCGGATAGAAATCAGTGAATGCTCTGGCAGTATCTGGCGACCACTGCCGCAAGCTGGGCACGGGTGGCCGTAGCCATGGGCTCCAGCTTGCCCGTTTCTGTGCCGAGAATGATGCCGTTGGCAACAGCCCACTGCATGGATTCCACAGCATAGGAGGAGACACGATCTCTGTCAGAGAAGCTGCTTAGGTCTTCGGACACCTTTTCATAGGCGCCGGTCACCTTGGCATACCGAGCGAGGAAGGAAACCAACTGCTCGCGCGTCACGCAGTCGTCAGGCGCAAAGGTATCCGCGCTGACACCGGTGGTGATGCCGTTCTGGTAAGCCCAACGCAGGGCGCTGCCGTACCAGCTCTCCAGATTCACGTCGGTGAAGGGCAGGGCCTTGGAATCATCCACAGCAGGTTCTCCCGCAATGCGATAGAGCAGCGTCACCACCTGGGCACGGGTCGCGGTCTCATCGTGGCGGAAGGTGCCGTCGCCGTAGCCCTGCATAATGCCCTTAGACAACACATAGTCCACGGGCTCATGATACCAAGCCGTTGTGCTGAGATCCCGGAATTCCTTCGACGGGCACGGATCATCCCGGTTGCTGTTTGCCGTCAGATGCTCCACCTCATCGATCCGCTGTTCATTGCGCTCTGTCTTTTGGACCGTGAACCGGGGATCGGCGTCCTTGCCAGGATTCGTCTTGGTGAACGTCAGCTCTGCGACTTGTTCTCCGGCAGGCATGCTGTCCACGGAAACATAACCAAGCGTTACCTTTCCGGCTTCAGCCTTGTAGGAGAAATACTGCGTGTTTCCAATGACATTCTTCAGCTCCCAGCCGGCAGCATCGTAGCTGACGCTCATAAGCCCGTTCGTGGTGGGGGCCGTTCCTCCCGACACCAGCTTCAGGGTGACCGTGTTCTGATCCTCCGAGGTGATGATCTCCGAGGATGCAGGCTGTTCGCCCGCGATGTCAGCCGCCGGTTTCGCCGATGCGGTTTTTTCTGCTGCTGTATTGAGCGCACCATAAGACGCGGCCGTTTCTTCAACCGCAGCAGATTTGAGCATGTCTGTCAAATCCTGAGACTGTACCGTGTGGGAGCCAAGCGGCAGATTGCTTACGATCTGCTCCAGCTCCGTCTGGTTGGCCTCATGATTGTCGATCTTCAGGATCGTTGCCGGATATACATTCTCGCCGAAGCTGGCCAGCTTTTCGCCGGTCCAGAAGTTCTTGGCGGAATCGTATGTCAGACGGTAGAGCTCATTGGCCTTGCCGGTAAAGTAGGACAAATACAATGCCAGCTGTCCATTGACCGTCGTGGGAACCATAGAGCACAGCGGCGTGCCGTTATCGTCGCCCATGAAGTACATTTTAAATGCACTGGTCAGGTTAGACTTTGCAATCTCATATTTGCCTGTCGTGCTGCTGTAGTCGATCCCGTCATAAATCTGGAAGGTCCACACGTTGCCGCGGTTATCCAGCAGCAGCAGCACCTCCGCATCCGTTTCCGCAGTGCCGTCCTGATCCAGATCGAGCTTTGTCTTGCCGAGCGAGGTCATCGCCGTAAACTTATCGGCTCCGTTTCCGTAAAGCAGGAAATCAATGAACAGCATGAAGCCGTCCGTACGAATGCTGCCCAGTTCCGCAGGCTTGTTGAGCATAAAGTTATAGATACTGTAGCAGGCCGGAATGTCGCCCTTGGTAAACAGCTCGCTGTATTCCAGATCAAACAGCGGCACATTAAAGTTACCGCCCGCAACGGCATCATAGTCCGCCAGAACCTTGCCGCTCTCCATGTCGACCTGATGGAGCTTCCGTTCATTTCCGTCAACCACAATGACATTGTTGCGGTCAGTGTCATATGCGGTAGAGGTAATGCCATCGACCTCCATCACAGCCCCCGGCGTCCATGTAGTATCATTTTCCATATCCCACGTATAGAACTGGGAGGTGGAAGAGCCATCCATCAGCGCGCCGGTCAGCGTAACCTTCAAAACCTCAACGGTAACCGTGCAGGCTGCGCTCTTGGTAGGATCCTTTACAGAGGTTGCCGTGATCGTGGCAGTGCCGTCTCCAATGCCGGTAACCGTACCGTCTTCGTCCACGGTAGCCACATTCGTATTGTCGCTGGTCCAGGTCACCGTATCGGGATGGATGCCGAACGGCGTTACTTCCGCCTCCAGCGTCGCCGTGCCGCCCTTGAAAAGCTTCAGCGTGCTGCGATTCAAGGAAACCTCAACAGGATCATTCAGCTCAGACTTGTTCAGATTGATCTTGTAGGTACTGCAGTTGTTTGCGTAGTCATATACCTGCAGCAGCAGATGCGCTGCATTTGCTGTTCCGTTTGCATCCAACGACATGGTAACAGCCTCGCCGCGGCTTGCTCCCTTCGGAGAACCGCCCGTCCTCGCAAGGATTTTCCCGGTCGAGTAATCGTACAGCACCGCTGCTGCAACATATCTGTTGTCGGAGGCCGTAACGGTCATGACCCGTCCGTCGTTGATCAGGTCCTCGGAAAGCGTAATGCCGGTCAGCGTAGGAGCAGTCTTGTCAACAAACATCGTATAGGTCTGACTTGCTCCCTCACCAAGCGCATCCCAATCCGTCGAAAGCGTCGAGCCGCTGTAATCCACATAATACTCCGGCGCCATGGTAAGCTTCACAGTCAGCTTTTCGCCTTCCGCGGCATCCGGCGCACAATCCACGGACAAGCCGCTCTGCACCTGCATCCACGTCTTCTGGTTCGAGAAATAGTAGGCGCCAATGATCGGAGCCTGAGTCTCCTTGTTGAGATATACCGTACCGTCCTCGCCGGTCACAGTGATCCGGCCATTGGCCGCATTTCGGATCAGGCAGAAATAAATATCAGAGATCTTTGCGGTATCCGGGTTGATGGAATAGCGGTCTGCATCGTAGAATCCGTCGTCTACATACAGATTTCCGCCAAGGGAATAGGAGTCATCCACGCCTTTGTATTTTATGGTCAGCGACTGGAGCTGCGCTGCCTGCTGAATTGCAGCAAGCATGTAGGGAGGACGGGTCTCCATGCCGTAGTGATACTGAATAAAGCTGCCGACATCAAACATGGAGGCATCGGTCCAATTTCCGTAGTAGCCCAGCACCGGGATAGAATGGCTGGTCCCTTCGACACCCTCTTTACTGCTTACCTCGTTGGCAAATACATAACCCTCGACATAAGCGCCTGCACCGCCGTTCTTTTCGTCGTAGCTGTCCAGACCAAGAACCTTTGCACGAATCGTGACGTGAATCTTTCCGTTTGCAGGCACCGTCACGGCAGCGCTGCTCAAGCGGGAGAAGAACAGGTAAGCATCATAGGTATCGATGTCTCCGTCCTTATCCAGATCCGCACAGCTCTTGCCGCTGATCTCAGTCCGCACGCCGGTCACATAGTCCAGCAGCGCCTGACCGTCATCCGCGGTTACCTTGCCGCTTCCGTCAAAGTCGCAGCCGTCCAGCTCCGCAGGCATTTCCGGCTTCAGCGTTTTCCCATCCACGTCCCAGACAACGTCCGCGGCTAATGCGGCAGTCTTTTTGTCCGAGAAATTCATGACTTGCCCGTTCCCGTTATTGAGCTCGCCCTGAAGTGCCGCCTGCGTAAAGAAATCAGCGCTTAAGGTAAACGTGCTGTCCGTATTCTCCAGATTGTACAGCGTAAAGCCAAAGGAATACTCACCGGTGCGCTGGGGATCGTCTCCCAGCTCGGCTTTGATCTTTCCGTCTGCATACGAATCTGTTGCATCCTGATCCATCATCAAATAGCTTCCGCTATTTACAGCCGCGCCGATATTTGCAAGGCCTGCACCCTGCTGCAGAACAGAGTAGTAACCCTCCAGTGTCTTCCCCTGCTCATCAACACCCTGCTTCTCAACGATCGGCTGAGCAGTTGACATCAGCAGGCTTTGGGCCAGCGTACGCACAGCCAGTCCCGTCTTTTCGGCCAGACCGTTCTGCTTGATGTACTCAGCGACCAGCGCCGCCATTCCGGCTACCTGCGGAGAAGCCATAGAGGTACCAGACATATTCTGATACTCTCCGCCGTCCTTCAGGGAGTAGATCCGGCCGCCGGGCGCCGTGATCTCCGGCTTCATCGTCAGGGCGCCGGGAATGCCCCAGCTGGAGAAGCTGCTCATCGTATAGTAGTCTTCTCCCAGATCCCAAGACTCCCGCTCGGAGCTCACAAACATCTCGCCGCTATAATACAGAACACTGCCATCCTGGCTCGTCACCTTCGTGGAGCTTTCACGCAGGAACGCGCCATCCGTCTGAGAAATAGAGACGCAGGGCTCCGTTTTTTTATAATCGGTCAGATCCATATAATTGGAGCCCGGCTGATTATTGACGATAATGGTCGCAATTGCGCCATTGGCAACCGCGGCTTCTGCCTTCTCGTAAAATGCGGTATCGCCTCGATTGCAAATTGCAATTTTCCCTGCCAGGACATCCTTGACTGCTGCGAACTCTTCCGCGGTACCGATCTTGTCCAGATAAATATACTCATGGCTTCCGCCGATGGTATAGATCGGTTTGTTCTGATAGCTTTTTTCCGTGTAGGTCATGTTATGACCTTTGACCTTCAGATAATTGTCTGTAACGCCCGCGTTATCGACGGAGGCTACACACAGCGAGTTAACATAGGAGCCGGGGCTGCCGTTTGTAGCCCAGTTCACACTGCCCGCATAGGGAAGGCCAAACGCAGTTTGGTCAAACCAGCTGCCGGAATTACCTGCAGAAATTGTGACAACCATGCCGCTGCCAACGATTTCATCAAGAATATGACGGTATTTCTCTTCCGTATACTCGGAGTAGCCCGGGAAGCTTCCGCCCAGAGAGAGGTTCGCTGCGTCCGCGCCCAGCACCATGGCGTCTTCAATCGCGACCATGTAGTCTGAATCATAGGCGCCGCCGCGCTTGCCGAAGACCTTCATCGTCAGGATCTGCGCATCGGGCGCCACGCCCTGCGTCATGACAGAGTCCAACGCTGCGACATAGTTTCCGGCTTCGTCCTTCACAAAACGGTTTCCCGCCGCGATGCCGGTCACGTGCGAGCCGTGATCGCCCTGCGTATCATTATCATGCGTGATATCCGTGTCCGCATCCACATAGTTAAAGCCAAACGGGATTTTCTCGTTGACATAAAAATCTGCTGCGGTCAGTCCGGCCTTGCGAGTATATGCATTTAGCTGATTCAGCACCTCATCGGTCAAGTCAGCCTCCGTCATGATCGTCGCATTACTCCCCTGCAAGGCATATTTCAGCGCATCCGGATCCAGAGAGGGATGATCCACATCGGCGCCCGTGTCGATAATTGCGATCCGGCTTCCTGCGCCGGTATAGCCTGCCGCCCACGCAGCGCTGGAGCCGATCATCTTATCGGAGGTAGCCATATTGGGATCCGCCGTCTCCTCCTGCTTCACCACGCAGGGCTCATACCGGTTCTCAAGAATGACCTCCTGCACACCGGCAACTTCCTTGATTTTCTCGATCTGCCCATATTGGACATTTGCAGAAATTATATTGGCTGCCAATGTCATATTCCAAACAACATCCAGCGTTGCACCATTCAGTGCCTGCTTGGAGATGGCGGCAGCCATGCTGTCCTGCTGCTTCTCCAGCTTCCGCCGATATTGCATGGCGCTGCGATCAGCAGCTGCAATCTCATCAGAGGTAAAGCCCTTTTCCAGGGTAGAGGCGTCCTTTAGAATAATGGAGACACGAACCATATCGGTGTCTTCGTGTTCTACCGCCTTTTCCACTACGCCGGTATTCGCCTGAATGGGGGACTCTACCTGAACAGAGCTGCTGTCTATTTCCTCCCAAGTCAGCCCGTTGCTGCCTGATTTCGAGACGCCTGTTTCCTCAATTGCCAGAGATGGCGCAGCCAAACTAACAGCTAACACCACGGCCAGCAATGCAGCCACAATGCGTTTTCTTAAGTGTGTGCTTTTCATAAACCTGCCTTCTTTCTTTATTTTGGTATGTCCACAAGCCGGGCATGCGGCCGCTTCCACACCAATGGCGTTCTATATATATTATCACAAACATCCGCTATATGCAATTAAAAATACACATACAGAGATGCCGTGCAGTTCTAAATCTCGGCCGGAAACATGTCTGATTTTTTTCCATTTTTTACAAATTCTGACAGGATTCCAGCGTTACTGCATAAACGCCGGCACCGTCCGGCAAAGGCTTGCCGTTATTTCGTAAATCCGAAAAGCTGCCGTTCCAGCGCCTCATATCATAAGAGCTTTTTGCTTCTCTCGGTGATGTTATTTGCCCTTGCCGCGCCGGACAGACTGTTTTGTTCCATGCTTCGTTATCAGTCCGCGGCATTCGATGCGCCTTTTCTATTCGAGTTTGTTTGTTCCGACAAGAGAATACGGTCATTGTCCAGGGCCTTGCCAGCACCGCTTTTGAACTTAGCCAGCAGGTCCTCCACGGTCATGCCCGCCCGTTCCGCTCCGGCAACATCCAGAATGATATGGCCTCTGTCCATCATCAATGTGCGGTTGCCAAGCTCCAGGGCCTGGTGCATATTGTGGGTGACCATGAGGGTGGTGATACGGTTCTCCGAGACGGTCTGACGGGTGATTTCCAGCACCTTTTCTGCCGTGGCGGGGTCCAGGGCGGCGGTATGCTCGTCCAGCAGCAGGAGCTTCGGCGGCTTGAAGGTGGCCATCACCAGCGTCAGCGCCTGACGCTGGCCGCCGGAAAGCAGCCCCACGGGCTGCTTCATCCGGTTCTCCAGGCCCATGTCCAGCTGAGCCAGCTTTTCCCGGAAGGCGGCCTTTTCCGCCCGGGTTACATGGCTGAGCCAGCCGCCGGAGGCCGCCGCCAGAGAGAGGTTTTCCTCAATGGTCATGTGGGGTGCGCTGCCGCGCATAGGATCCTGGAACAGACGGCCGATTTGGCGGGAGCGCTGATATTCCGGCAGGAAGGTGATGTTTCTTCCGTCCAGATAAATGCTGCCGCTGTCGGTGAAAAAGCTGCCGCTGATGGCGTTAAGGAGGGTGGATTTGCCTGCGCCGTTGGAGCCGATGACGGTGACGAAATCCCCGGGGAGCAGGTGCAGGCTCAGGCCCTGCAGGGCTGCCTTTTCATGAATGGTGCCGGGGTTGAAGGTCTTGGATATTTTTTCAATCTTCAGCATGAAGGCGGGCCTCCTTTCGCGCAGCCATGCGGCGGCGCAGCATGGGCAGCTGCTTTTTGAAATAGGGGGTGGCGATGGCCAGCACCACGATCACCGAGGACACCAGCTTCAGCATGAAGGCGGGCATATCCAGCCGCAGGGCGATGGTATACACCAGACGGAAGGCAAAGGCGCCTACCACCATGCCGATGGCCCGCTTGAGAATGCTGCCCTTGCCCAGCAGCACCTGACCCATGAGCAGGGAGGCCAGGGCGATGGTCACCATGCCGGTGCCGATGTCGATGCTGACGGATTTTTGACTTTGGGCCAGCAGGCAGCCGGACAGACCCGTGAAGGCATTGGCCACGCACAGGCCTACGATGGTGGTAAAGGTGGGATTGATAGAGGAAGAGCGGACCATGTCAGGATTGTCGCCGGTGGCGCGGATGGCCAGACCCAGGCGGGTGTGCAGAAACAGGGCCAAAAAAACGATCACGGCAATCACGGCGATGGCCGCCACAAGCAGCTTATACTGCTCAGCCAGGAAGGTGCCCTGCAGCAGAGCCCGGGCCTTGGTGAATACGGTCTCGGTTTTGTTCATGTTCAGCAGGGAGGAGCCGCCCATGACGGCGATATTGATGGAGTAGAGCCCAGTGTTGACGATGATGCCCGCCAGGAGGCTGTCAATGCCCATTTTCGTTTGCAGCAGGGCGGTGATGAAGCCGGAGAGGACCCCGGCGGCCATGGCGGCCAGGATGGCCAGGTAGGGATGCCCGGCAATGGCTACCATAGCACCCACAGCGGCCCCCAGAGTGAAGCAGCCGTCGGTGGAAAGGTCGCATACATTGAGCATGGAGTAGCTCAAAAACAGTGCCAGCACGGTCAGCGAGCAGATGAGGCCCAGCTCCAGGGCGGTTTGGACCAGAGATAAAATGTTCATGAGAGGCTTCTCCTTTCCTGTGCAATGGGTTTGTTTACTGAGTGGGCGGTGCGAGGGTCATCAGCGGGGGGCCCGCTGATGGATGCTTGATTTCTTATTCATTCAAATCGTCGAAGCTCTCGGCGGTGACGATGGACTGGACCTTGGTGCACAGAGGGGCGAAGGTCTTGGCCAGCTCGTCATAGTTCAGGCCCAGCTCCCTGCAGATGTCGGTGTTGATGGTGGCGGTGCCATTGTCGAAGGTCAGCACGGGGGTGGTGGCGGGCTTGTTGCCGTCCAGGAGAATGCCGGAGACCATGTTGGCGGTTTCCACGCCCAGGTTGGCATAGTCTACGCCGTAGCCCAGGAACGCACCGTTCAGGGCGAAGGAGTCAGCGCCGGTGTAGTGGGGGATGCCGGCCTTGGCCAGAGCCTCGTAAATGGCCAGCTCTGCGGTCATCACGGTGTTGTCGGTGGGGGTGAACACGGCGTCGGCCTTGTCGGCCACGATGCTGCTGACGGCCAGGCTGATCTCGTCGGTGGTGGTGCCGTTATACTCCTTGTAGGACACGCCCCTCTTGTCCAGGTACGCCTTGGCATTCTTGATGGGAGCGGCAGAGGAGTCCTGCCCCAGGTCATACAGCAGGGCGATGCTCTTGGCGTCAGGGTCGGCGGCGAAGATCAGGTCCAGAATGGCATCGGTGTCCAGATAGTCGGAGGTGCCGGTGATGTTGGCGCCGGGGGCCTCCAGGCTCTCCACCAGGCCGGCGCTGACGGGGTCAGACACGGCGGCAAAGACCACAGGGATGTCGGTGCCCTCGGTGGCGGCCTGCATGGCCACGGCCACGGGGGTGGCTACGCCGATCATCAGGTCCACCTTGTCGGCCATGAAGTTGGCGATGATCTGATTCAGCACGGCGGAATCGGTGTTGCAGTTATCATAGCTGATCTCGAAGGTGACGCCCTTCTCCTGGCCGATGGCCTTGAGCCGGGACTCGATGTTGTCCACGATCTGGTTCAGGGATGCATCGTCCGCATAGCTGCAGATGCCGACCTGATAGGATGCGGCACCGGAGGAGCCGGTGGAATTGTCATCGTTTTTTTTGCCGCAGGCGAAGAGAGACAGGGCCAGCAGGGCGGCCAGGGCCAGCGTCAGCACACGGCTCAGCATGTTCTTTTTCATTTTTGTTTTCCTCCAAAATTTGATATGGGTATTTTGGGCGGCGGATGGAGGGACCGGTGCCGGCGGCCTGGATTTTAAAAACAAAAAAGGCTTCTGCCCCACATGGGACAAAAGCCTTTGCTTCTGCGATACCACCCAAATTGACATCTTGCGATGTCCACTCGCTTTTACGCACCATCATGCGTACCCCACGGATAACGGGAGGGTTCCCGTCGGACCCTGCTTAGGAATGCTCCTGTTCAAGCCGCCCTCGGAA
>ERZ1106976.3795-NODE-3795-length-11404-cov-3.897876_pt1 | contig 11404 bp, 10 predicted proteins | sample MGYA00403687_ERZ1106976 | MGnify/ENA primary metagenome ERZ1106976 (study PRJEB35170, sample SAMEA104062446) | human gut metagenome | biome: human gut; feature: human-associated habitat; material: faeces | place: Denmark | collected 2013-02-22 ... | reverse complement strand
TGACCTCACGCGTCGGGTCGATCGATTTGATGGCATTGACGACCGCCTGCGCAACTGCTCGCGCGCCTTGTCGGGCGCGTCCCAGAAATCGGGTTCCTGGGTCTTTTCCTCCTCGTTGCGCAGGTCGATGCGTTTCTGGTCGATGCCCAGACATCGTTCCAAAGCCTCGCGGCGCTGCTCCAACTCCTTTATCTGATCTGCAAGTATCATAAATTTACGGTATTGACAATTAAATCGCCCCGGGTTTCACCCCCAGTTTGCGCTCCACGAACTCCAGCACGAAATCCACCGTGCCGTCGATCCCCAGCACGGACGAATCGACGCAGAGGTGGTAGGTCGAAGCCATGCCCCACGTACCGCTGCTGTAATAGTTGTAGTACGCCGCGCGCCGCGCATCCTCCCTATCCATCCGGGCCTCGGCCTCCCCGGGCGTAATGCCGCACTGGCGGCAGAGCCGCTCGCAACGGTCGGCACGGTCGGCCGCGACAAAGACATTCACCGCCCGCGGATGGTCGCGCAGGATGTAGTCGGCACAGCGGCCGACGAAAACACACGACTCGCGCGCGGCGATGTCGCGGATCACGTCGCTCTGGATCTTGAACAGGGCGTCGTTGCTGAGCACGTTGCTCCCGGCATATTCGCTTCCGACGAACGGCGAGCGCAGGTAGGCGACGAGCGTCGAAAAGAGGTTGCGCGACTCCTTTTCGTCGACCCGTTCGAACACTTCGGGACACAGGCCGCTCTGCTCGGCGGCCAGGTTGATGAGCTGTTTGTCATAGACCCCGATCCCGAGCCTGCGTGCCACGGCCTCGCCGACGGCTTTGCCGCCGCTGCCCAGCTGGCGACCGATGTTGATGACGAATTTATCTTCCATAATCGGCATTATTGGAGGTTCGTTGAACGGGCCGCATCCATCTGCGCCCGGAATTTTCGCAACTGGTATACCAGCATGAAGAAGGCTACGGCCGACGCCATCAGGTCAGACAGCGGCATCGCGCACCACACGCCCCAACTGCCGTCCCAGCGGGTATGGACATCGAAAATATGGGGCAGGAAAATCAGTCCCGGCATCAGGAACAGCAGCTGGCGCGAAAGCGACAGGAAGATCGCCTTGCCGGCCATGCCGATGCTCATAAAGAAGTTGGTGGCCACCATCTGGAAACCGATGATCGGGAAGCAGAAGAAGACGATGCGCATGCCTTCGACCGCCAGGCGGATCAGCTCCTCGTCGGAGGTGAACATTCCCACGGCCAGGCGCGGCATGAACTCGCCGAGGAGGAATCCCGCGGTGGTGACGCACGTCGCGCCGATCATCGTCAGCTTCAGCACGCGCATCATGCGGTCGTACTGCTTCGCGCCGAAGTTGTAACCCGCAATGGGCTGCATGCCCTGGTTGACGCCCAGCACGATCATCACGAAGAAGAACGCCAGGCGGTTGACGATGCCGTAGGCGCCGATCATCAGGTCGCCGCCGTACTCCTTCAGTCCCTTGTTGATGAGGATGACGATGAAGCACGCCGCGAGGTTCATCAGGAAGGGCGACATGCCGATGGCCAGCATGTCGCGCACGATCTTCTTCCGCAGGCGGTAGATGCCGCGGCGGAAGTGGAGAAGCTCCTGTTTGTTCGAAAGGATGCGCAGTTGCCACACGAGCGAGATGACCTGCGCCAGCACCGTGGCGATAGCCGCTCCGCGGATGCCCCAGCCGAAACCGAAAATGAACAGCGGGTCGAGGATCGTATTGATGACCACGGTGTTGATCGTGGCGTACATCGACTTGCGGGGATGCCCCGAGGCGCGCAGCACGGAGTTCAGACCCAGATACATGTGCGTGACCACGTTGCCCAGCAGAATGACGGTCATGTATTCGCGGGCATAGCCGATCGTGGCCTCGCTGGCCCCGAAGAAATAGAGGATCGGGTCGAGGAACAGAAGCGCCGCGAGGCCGAACGCTATGCCGATGATCAGATTGAGCACCAGCACGTTGCCCAGCACCCGCTGGGCCGTTTCGTAGTCGCGCTGGCCCAGGCGCATCGAAATCAGCGTCGCGGCGCCCACGCCTACCAGCGAACCGAACGCCGCGGCGAGGTTCATCAGCGGGAAGGTCAGCGCAAGGCCCGAGATGGCCAGCGGCCCGACCCCGTGGCCGATGAAGATGCTGTCGACCATGTTGTAGAGCGACGAGGCCGTCATGGCGATGATCGCCGGCACGGCATATTGCACGAGCAGCTTCCGGATTCGCTCGGTTCCAAGCTCCAAAGCCGCCGATTTTATCTCCGTCATAAGTTATATTCCCTTAAAAATTCCATTACCGGCCCGCACGTACGGCGCGCACGCCCGGGGCTGCCTCACAGCACGCTATGCGCCAGCAGTTCGCGGCTGAATCGCGCGGGGTAATAAATATCGCAAATGTAATGCTTGGGGCAAGTGAAGCTCCACCCTTCGGCGCTCCGGTATTCGTAGTCATTCCCCCGGCTGATCCGCTCGGCCGGGTAGCAGCGGCGCTCGATGAGCGGAATGTCGACCTGCGAGAAGAACCGCCGCATCGCCACGTCGATGTACAGCCCCGTTCCTTTCAGCGCGACGCCGAGCCGCAATTCGCTGCCCGCACGCGAGGTCTCCCGTACGACGCACCACTCCAAAGGCATCCGGGCGGGCAGGCCGAACTGCACCCTGAAAAACCGCAAGGTATTGTACCGGTATGTCTCCATGTCTCTGTCCTTATCAGATAAAACGTTACAAATTCCCTGAAAATTCCGTTTTCGCCGCGGCCGGGTACTCCGGCGTGGCGCCCGCGCACGAACAGACGAAAGCCGCGACCTTCGACGCGAACGCCTGGGCCGGCCAGATGTCGTACCCGGCGGCCAGCATCGCGCAAAACGCTGCCGTGAACGAATCGCCCGCACCGACCGTGTCGACAGGGCGGACACGTTCCCCGCGGGGAATCACATAGGCCGAAATCCGGTTCCGGGTGAACACGCGGCTGCCCTCGGCGCCCTCGGTGAGGATGACCATTTCGAGGTTCTCCCGGCGGTCGAGCAACTCCCGGCACAGCCCGCCCGGATCGGCGGCGGGACATCCGGTCAGGCATCCGGCCACGCGCGGAGCCTCCTCGTCGCTGATCTTCAAAATATTGCAGCGAGCCATCGACTCCTCCAGCACCTCCCGCGAGAAGAAATCCTGCCGCAGGTTGACGTCGAACACGCGCAGCGTCGGCCGCTCCCGGCGAATCACCCCGTCGAGAAACCGGACGACGGTAGCGTGCGACGCCGCGCTGCGCTGCGCCAGCGAACCGAAGCAGACCACATCGGTCCGGGCGGCCAGCCGGGCCAGCGCATCCGACCACGTCATTGCATCCCATGCGCCGGGCAGAATCTCGTAGGCGTTGACCCCGGCGGCATCCCGGCGTTTGTCGACGACGCCGGTAGGCAGCTCCCCGACGCGGCAAAGCCCGTCGCAAAGCCCGCGGGCCTCCAGTTCGGCCGACACCGCGCGGCCGCGCTCATCGTCCCCGACCGCGCTGACCACATGCACCTCCGCCGCATCCGGGCCGGAAATCAGCCGGGAGCACTTGAGGAAATGATCGGCGAAATTGGCCGGCGCGCCGCCGAAGGTATATTCGTCCGTCACGACATCGTGGTCGTAAAGCACCTCGCCCAGTCCGACGGCTACGATCTTGTCCGGATTCCCCATACCAGCAGGCGTTTTATTCCAGTTCCCAGTCCGTGCCGTCCTTGCGGTCCTTGACGCGGATGCCGGCGGCCGTGAGTCCGTCGCGGATGCGGTCCGAGGCGGCCCAGTCCTTCGCCGCGCGGGCTTTCAGGCGTTCGTCCAAAAGCATCTCGACCAGCGGCGTCACGTAGTCGCGCCCCGAAGCCGTCCCGGCGGCCTTCTCGTCGCGCAGGCCCAGGATGTCGAAAGCGTAGCGGCGCACGGTAGCCGTCAGCGCCGCGAGGTCGGCGGCCGTGATCGTCTGCGAGCCGTCGGCCAGCTGGTTGATCGTACGCACCCAGTCGAACAGCGCCGAAATGACCATCGGCGAGTTCAGGTCGTCGTCCATCGCCTCGGCGCAGCGCGTCTCCAGCTCGGCGGGATCGACCGTCGAGACCTCCGCGGGTTTGATCTTCCCGAGCGTCTCGATGCCCTTCATCAGGCGGTCCAGCCCCTTCTCGGCGGCTTGCAGGGCCTCGTTCGAGAAATCGAGCGTCGAGCGGTAGTGGGCCTGGAGCACGAAGAAACGGATCGTCATAGGCGAATAGGCCTGCGAAAGCTTCGGGTGCGACCCGGTGAAGAACTCCTCCAGCGTGATGAAGTTGCCCAGCGACTTGCCCATCTTCTGCCCGTTGACCGTCATCATGTTGTTGTGCAGCCAGTAGCGGGCCGAATCGTGGCCCAACGCGGCGGTCGACTGCGCGATCTCGCACTCGTGGTGCGGGAACATCAGGTCCATGCCGCCGCCGTGGATGTCGAACCGTTCGCCCAGATACTTGGTGCTCATGGCCGAGCACTCCATGTGCCAGCCGGGGAACCCGTCGCTCCACGGCGAAGGCCAGCGCATGATGTGTTCGGGCGACGCCTTTTTCCACAGCGCGAAGAGAAATCTTTATGCATCCATACGCCGGGAATGTCATCTGCCGGATAACAATCCCGGTAGAAATTTGCTGCTTTGATTTTACCGGATTCTCCCATGTGGACAAGCACCTTATTGTTGGAAATATCAAAGGTGCACCTGTCATCCCGGGGAATTTTTCCGTAATAGCTTTCCTTATTTCCCGTCTCAGACCGTCCATCTTTTACTTTTATGTAAAAATATGGATTCAACTCTGAAAACAAAGCATTATATAGTTTATTTTTCATATTTATTTTATAGCTCCCGCTGTTAATCCTGATGTTATATGTTTCTGTGCCAGTATATATATGATTACAATAGGAATTAAAGACACGGTAAGACCGGCAATGAATAAATCCCATTCTGTATTTGTACTGCTCCGGAAAACATAAAGGTTCATGGTAATCGTTCTGAGTTCTTCTTTTCCAAGCATAATATTCGGGAAAACAAAATCATTCCAGCACCATAAAAAATATAGTACCCCTAAAGTAACGGTTGCAGGTTTCAGTAAAGGAAAAACAATCTGTACCATGCTTCGGAATACTCCACAGCCGTCAATCATTGCAGCTTCTTCCAATTCTGCCGGAACACTTTTAAGAAATCCCATATAAGTCATAATTCCAAATCCGCAGTTCAACCCACCATACATAAGTGCCAGACCAAACAGTGAATTATTTAAATGTGCTGTCTTCGCCATAATCGTAATGGCAATCATAACCGCATGAAACGGAATGACCTGACCTAAAATAAAAAAGATATAAAAGCCGGATGATAATTTTCCTTTCAGGTGAGAAATTCCATACGCTGCCAGATAGCTGACAATCAAAGATATAAATACCGTAAGAACCGTTAAAACTGCCGAATTCAGAAAAGAAGATGCATATCTCATTGTCTTCATTGCCTGAACAAAATTATCTAAATATAAAGATGTTGGAAAAGAAACAAAATTCGTAAGAATTTCTTTCCCCGTCTTAAAAGAATTCATCACAATCAGGAATACCGGGAGCATAAAAACAGTTCCCAATACCAGCATAATTATGCCTTTCCATATATTTCCTTTTGCTTTTGTCATGCCTGTACCTCCTTCTTTCTGGTCACATAAAGCTGTACAAGAGTTACCGCTGCTACCATAAGAAACAAAATAACCGATTTTGCGGATGCATATCCATACCGGAAAGATCCAAATGCATCATTATAAATATCAAGTGCAATTGTCTGTGTGCTTCCTCCCGGTCCGCCTCCTGTTAAAGCAAACGGTATATCAAACGCTTTAAAACTATTTGCAATGGATACAAACAAATTAACTGTAACCGTTGTCATTAATAATGGAATTTCAATATAACGAATTTTTTTTAAGCCAACACATCCATCCAATTTTGCAGCTTCCAGTACATCCTTTGGAATTGTCTGAAGGCCTGCAATATATAAAATCATCAAGAATCCTGTTCCCTGCCAGATACTTACAATAGATGTGGCAAAAAAAGCCCATCCCGGTGTTCCAAACCAGCTTATATTGGCCAGAAAATGGTTTGATAGCATTTTTCCAACATCCGGTATTGCTCTTGTAAAAATAAAATACCAGACATAGGAAACCATTACTCCGCTGATGATATTAGGCAGGAAGAACATTGCTCTTGATATACTTCCTCCAAATATTTTTTCACTAAGAAAAAAGGCAGTAATAAATGCCAGTAGATTTGTAAAAATAATAGTGACAATCCCTAATATCAGTGTAAACACAATTGCCTGCTGAAAGTTTTTATCCTGTAACAGGCGAATATAATTATCCAATCCTACAAACTCTTTTGTTCCCTTCATCAGATTCCAGTTGGTAAGAGAGTTCGGCAATGTTCCCCCCAGCAATGGAATAACCAATGTAAATGTATACAGGAGCAGTGCCGGGAGCATTAACAATAAATATCTTTTTCTATTTTTTTTATATATTGAATCGGTCATGATATCCCCCCTCATATAAGATAAAGAGGAACGCAATGTCCTCTTTATCTTTTTGGTTTACTATGGGTTAAGAAGTTCCTTATTACTTTCATCCAATTGCGTCAATGCCTGATCTTTGTTTACAGATCCCGCCATATATGCCTGAATAATATTGCCAATTTCCGTATTGCTCCCTGCTGGCAGCTGCTGATATACCCACGGTCGGTTCGTGCCATTATCCATATATGCTTTGTAATCATCTATATATTTTGCTGAATACTGTCCCTCATATGGCATACATGGAACAGCTTCTCCCATGGCATCATTTGTATTTGCGAACCAGCCGTCTTTACTTGTATCATCACTTAAATAATCCAGAACCTTTAAGCATGCCTCTTTATTTTTTGTATGACTATTAATGGCACATGCAACACCAACATCAACATCCAATTTTGCATCCGATGGGTCATCCGTGACAGGTGCAGCAAATAATCCGATTGGAAGATCCGGATCAATGGTGGATACATTCAATAATGAAAATTCTCCTGAAAACAGCATTGCCGCATCTCCATTCGCAAAAGCAGTAAATCCGGCTGTAGAATCTGAATCCATATAATTACCTCCAGAATTTTCTTTCATTAAGTCCAGAAAAGCGAATACATTATCAGACTTATCTGTTTTATAACTTCCAGATCCGTTGTTCATGGATTCTATCCAGCTTTCCATATTGTCGTTCTTATCAACTGCCGCTCCTTCCAGACAGCTGAATGCATGATTCAATGTCCAGGAATCTTTATAAGTAGCTGCAAAAGGTGTGATACCTGCATCCTGAAGCTTTTTACAGTCTTCTTTTAATTCGGAAAATGTAGTTGGTACTTCTTTGATTCCTGCTTTCGCAAACAAATCTGTATTGTAAAAGATTCCGAGGAATTCCTGTCTAAGTGGATATGCGTAAACTTTACCATCATCACTGGTAGCTTTCAACGAATAGTCATATACCTTTTTTGTGAATTCCTGATCACTCAAGTCCATAAGATACCCATTCTTTGCAAACTGTTGTACCTGTGCATATGGAGTCAGCCAAAACATATCCGGCAGATCATTGGAAGCTGCCCTTGCACCAAGATACTGATTGTAATCACCTGTTGCCGGCTGAATAGAAAGTTCTATTTCATCCTGCATTTCATTAAATTTAGCAGCAGCATTATCAAATGTATCCTGTCCGCCCCCACCAAAAATAACCATCGAAACTTTTGTCCTGTCCGAACTTCCTGTTTTTTCTGGTGATGATGCCCCACATCCTGCTAGTCCAGTTACCAGCACAGCTGCGAGTATTCCCGCCAGAATTTTTTTTGTTTTTCTCATCTTTTTTACCTCCCATGTCATTTAATTTTTGATGTAATTATGATAACATACACCATGTACGAAATGTACTGCACAATATTTTACATTTGATTCACAGATTTTGACATCATCTGGACTTTTCATTAGGGAAAATACATAATAGCCTTAACAAATATATAGACTACAGAGGAGGTCTGCAATGAAAGTTATAAAAAAGAAAGTCAGCAATTTTATAAAAATGCTCAGCATTAAACAATTATATTTTACAGCCGTACTTCCATTATCCATAATTGGATATATCCTTATTGCATTTTCCGTCCGGAATGTTTACTTTCACCAGATAAAAAACACACTTACCTCGGAAACGCAAAACGCTATTATGAATAAAACTGACAATTTTAACAGGTATTTTGATTCCCTTTATTATGCAACTGATTCCATCATTTATTCTGATGCCACACAGCAATTTCTTCGAAAGAACCTTGTGTCCCCATCGACAAATGATCAATTGCAGTTAGCAGAAATTTTAAATAACTTCATGAACCAGCCTTCAGATTCTTATATTATAAACAGTTGGACAACCTCTAATCCCATGATTACCATCTCCATTCAGAACGCAAACGAGGATCTTTTTTCAACAACCGCTGTTTATGAAACGGAACGGAAGCACACAAGCGCATTACTTAGTCTATTAAAAAATGATATTATTTCACTCCACGGACAGGGAGATCTATACTGGGATTCCCAAAGTAAAAGCTTATATTTTTTTCGCGCCATATACAACAGTCAGATATCTCAACCGAATCAATTTCTAGGTTTATTTTCGGTACGCCTAAGTAAACGGGTCTTTTCGGATGCTATAGGATATTACGCTCCATCAGCTTCGACCTCTTACTGTTTTGCCAATTTAAAGGGTGAAATTATCTCTAATTTTTCCCTTTTATCTGATTCTGACTGCCGTGAACTATTAAAAAAAAATAAACTGACCTTATATCATTACAATTACCATATAAGTTCTCCAAAATTAAAATATGGCAACTTTATACTTATGGGAATTGTAAATGATTCAAAATTATATGCCGGCTCCTATCGACTGCTACGGCACTTGCTTATCCTTACCACTATATCTCTGCTATTAATTACAGGTTCCATCACCCTGGCTTACGGAGTAATTGCAAACCGCTTTAATCAGTTTATTAAGAAATTAAATTCTACGGATTCTTTTGGAAAAGCATCTTTTATACATATGAATGTAAAGGGTGAATTTGAAGAACTTGAGGACGTGTATAACTCTATGCTTGTCAGAGTATCCCAACTTACTTCCTCCCTGCATGCTCAGGAGATTGCTACAAAGGATGCCGAATTGGCCTCTTTATATGCACAGATCAATCCTCATTTTTTATACAATACTCTTGACTGTATTAATGGTCTTATTTCTTTGCAGAAAAAAACGGAAGCACAGGAAGCTATTATTTCTTTGAGCAAATTATTAAGGTTTGCCATAAAAGAAAGAAATATTGTTCCCCTGAAAAAGGAATTAGAATACGTGAGAAATTATTTATTCATTGAGAAAATCCGCTATCAGAATAAACTGCTTGTTCTGATTGATGTACCAGAAGAACTGCATGCATATACCATTCCGAAATTGACACTGCAGCCTTTGATCGAAAACGCAATTATACACGGTTTTCATAATTCCCTAAACGAAGTCATCATTGCCGTTACCGCAGACTCTGATGAAAAATCTATTATTCTACACATAAAAGATAACAGCGGTGGAATTCCAGATGAAATTATGGATAACATCAATCATTGGAATCCATCGGATGATTCTGAGAAAAACCTTTCCGGATGCAGCGGTGTCGGTCTAGTGAATATACAAAAAAGACTCCGTCTTACATACGGAAATAATTATGGAATTACGATACAAAAAAATAACAAAGGTGGAACACATATTCTTATACAAATACCAAAAAGGAGCGATCTATGAAAATCTTAATTGTAGATGACGAAGAAATTCAACGCAGAAAACTTGCCCGGCTTATATCAGAAAGTTCTATTTCTTTTTCTGATATTTTATGTGCACCAGATGTTCCGGGAGCAATAGAAATTATTGAAAGCCAACATCCCAGTATCGTACTATCCGACATACGGATGCCAGTAAAAGACGGTCTTGAGCTGACACAATATATACAGGAATCTTATCCGGAAATACTCGTAATTTTGGTTACAGGATATTCTGAATTTGAATATGCCCAGGCCGCAATCCGTTATAATGTATTTGATTATATTTTAAAACCTATAGATCCGGAATCTACATTATCATGCATACGTCATGCTACTGCAAAACTTGAATCCATAAAACGGCGAGAAAATAATTATAAGGTATTACAAAATTATTTCAATGAAAATGTATCTTACATCAGGAATCAGTTTTTGCAAGAGTTGCTTTTCTGGCCCTCTCCACTGTCTGAGGAGCAACTGCTTGTGCAAAAAGATCTGTTGCACATAAACATCACCAATTTCAGACTTGTTGTTTTAAAATGTCATCTTCATACAGACGCTGTTTCCAATCAAATAGAAGAAAAATATTATTACTCACATCTGGCAGAACTGGCAATAAAAAAAAGAGATTCCGAGGCTCTGTTATATAATATTGGAGATATTCTATACTGGATTTATCCTTCAGATAATAATGGCATCTCAAATTATGCCATGATGAAAGATATGGAACTTCTATTAAATGAACTGGATGGAAATGATGTTATATTCCAGATCAGCATAAGCAGCCTTTCCAATAATTTTAACCAGTTAAATACTCTGAGGCGTCAGATAACCATATGCCAGTCCCATTATGAGAACCATTCCGATGATTTAATTATTTTCTATGACGATTTAAGCACACAATCATATGACCTGTTTAATGTTCACGAAAAGACGCAGTTTCTTTCAACACAAATTTTAGCCGGTAACACCAAAGAAGCCATAAAATGTCTGGATAGTTTTACATCTGATTTATCTGGGAATAAAATTATAAGTGAGGAAATCTTTTTTTTCCTGCTTTCCTCCATCTCCTTTACTTTGCGTGAAATATCGCAAAACGATGATTTAAAAGATGAAATCTATGATAAATTAAATACTCTAAAGAACTGCACGGAAAAGGATTTTTCTGTAACTAGATTTTTCCCGATTGTCACATCTATATGCAAACTGGTGAATACCCAATATAAGACAAACGGAAACACTATTGTTGAGCAGGTATTGAAATATATAAAATCCAATTACAATCAATCCATCAGTCTGACCAGTGTATCTGAATATGTACAGCGAAATCCTTCCTATGTCAGCCGTCTGATTCGTCAACACACAGGAAAAAACTTTACTATGATTTTAACAGAAAAAAGAGTGGAAGCATCCAAGCGCCTTCTGAAAGAAACCGACAAAAAAATAACAGATATTTCCGATTTAGTCGGATATCCAAATCAGCGGTATTTCAACCGGGTTTTTTCATAGATC
>ERZ1106976.3794-NODE-3794-length-11408-cov-4.495376_pt1 | contig 11408 bp, 8 predicted proteins | sample MGYA00403687_ERZ1106976 | MGnify/ENA primary metagenome ERZ1106976 (study PRJEB35170, sample SAMEA104062446) | human gut metagenome | biome: human gut; feature: human-associated habitat; material: faeces | place: Denmark | collected 2013-02-22 ... | reverse complement strand
GAACTTTATAGCAAGCTCCGTAAAGCCTTCCTCCTCCGCTTCCTTTGCAAAGCCCTCATACATTTCCGTCCACTCATAATTCTCGCCGGCGGCGGCGGAAGCAAGATTTGCAGCGGTATTTCCGAGCCCACCCAAAGCTTTAAACCACATTTTGGCATGTTCTTTCTCATTGTCTGCGGTTTTTTGAAAGATCTCCGCAATCTGTTCGTAGCCTTCTTTTTTTGCTACGCTTGCAAAATAAGTGTACTTGTTTCTTGCTTCGCTTTCTCCGGCAAATGCGGCAAGCAGATTGGTCTCCGTTTTGGTTCCTTTTAATTCCTTCATAATATGCCATCCTTTCCAAAATTGATATCCGTTTTCAGCAGGGAAAGTAATTCCGTCCGTTACCCGCCTGAAAAGCCGGCGCTGTTTCGCGGGAAGTATTCCGACCTTCATAAAAGCATGAATATCGGCTTTTTCATTCCGTCGGTCATATTCCCTTTTTATGGGCACCTCTAAAAAATCACTTCCCAAATCCGGCTCGATTTGTTTTCCGTCATTCTTCACAAAATCCTTGACAGATGGATACGCTGTCTGCAGAATTTTTGTTTTGACTGATGAAAAAATATCCTTGCCGTCTATGAACATCGAATTTTTAGCAATCCCCTTATTTATTATAACATATTTATTTGTTTTTTAATGCATGAATGATTCATTATATAAATATTTTCCGTCAAATCAGACATTTTTTCTATTTTCAATCAGACAATCGGAATTCATGACTGAATTTTCAAGAATAATTTCGCCATATTCATCGGCAACAATCCGTCCCGACCGCGGATTTTTCACGGAATCGATATGTCCTATGATATCGGCGTCTACCTCGGAATACTCAAAAGACAAATCGGTATTTTCCATTGTACACTCAATCAGTTTCAGATTCTTACAATAGCAGAGCGGCTGTGTTCCTGTTATACGGCACTTCTCAAGAGTGAGATTCTCCGAATACCAGCCGAGATATTCGCCCTTTACAACGCTATTTCTCACCGTCACATTTTTGCTGTGCCAAAAGGCGTCCTTCGTATCAAGCTCGGAATTTTCAATCACTGCGTCCGAAACATATTGAAAAGAATATTTTCCTTTCATAACGAGTCTGTCAATGGTGATATCCTTGCTCTCAAACAAAAAATATTCAGAAGTAATATTACAGTTTTTTATATCCACATTCTTGCATTTCCAGCCGAATTCAGGCGAAACAACAAGACAATTTTCCATCGAAACCGTATCGCATTCCCGCAGACATTTGATTCCTCTGATTTCAGAGGAGACAAGCCTGCCATTCCGGGAGTACCATATCGGCGCCCTGGTAAGCTCGTCCATGCAGCAATCAGTTATACAATAATTCCGGGCATGCCACAGAGGATACCGGAGTGAAAAGGAACACTCCCTCACAGCAATATCCCGACATTCTTTAAGCGCCGATTCTCCGTCAGCCGGACCGGCAAAAATACATTTTTTCACCTCCGCAGAATGAAGCGCGTAAAGAGCGCGTTCCTCATCAAAGGTTTTATTTTCAATAACAGTTCTTTTATCTGACATTTTCCACACCTTTCCAAGCCGCAGCATCTTGGCAAATGACACTCATCTGCATACAGGGCTGCCTCAGAAACGCCAACTCCGGCAAAAAAGATACCAAAAGATTGCCGCAGTCTGTTCCATTTTTATCTCTTTTCCTTCCGAAAGCAATCGGTGTTCTCCGGAAAACACGCTCCGCAGCTATATCAAAGGGGCTGTTAAAAAACACGATGTTTTTTACAGCCCCCAAAAATCACAGGCAGAAGCCCATAATTTTCAAATCCGCTCCGACTTTTGCCCCGGAAAACAACCAATTTCGTTTGCTTGGGGGCTAAACGCCGACAGACAGCGCCGGCAAAGAGCAATCAACAATTTCAGCACATGTTAAAACTGTTTTGACTTTTTAACACTGCCATAAGCATTATAACCCAAAAGGGATATCTTCCTATCACATCGCAGCCTGAGGACCTGATTCGGAATACCATGCGTTATACTGAGCATAGGGCGAATCGGCATTATCGGCATCGATCAACATCTGATAATACTCATTCTTCTCAAATTCCGTACGGAGAGATTTGATATAGTCCTTCATCGTAACCGTTTCCCCCTCGTCGTCGGTATATTCCTCAAACGCTTCGATTTTCGCTATATATTCTCCACTCAGCTTTACAAGCTCGGCAAGAATCACATCGGTATATTCCCCGCTATACTCCTCGTCGAAAACAAATTTGCTCTCATCGAAATCGGATCCCTGGGCCTCCTTGGCAGCCTCAAGAGCCTCCTTATATTTCTCGGCATAGACATACGACTCGGTCTTATAATTGTCTTCTGTAATCACTTTAAAATTGAACATGGCATACGGGCTGGTTATCGTATCCCGAAGCTGCTGTTTACCGAGTGCCCAATCGTTTTCGGCAAGCTTCAGCATTTGCTCGCTCATGGTACTGTTGGGAGTAAGGATAAAGAGATTTCCGGTATCCTCCGGATTCATAGAATAGGTATCATTCAGATAGCTGATCATTCCGGTATATTCATCAGTTGTATAATTCTCCCCTTCAACACCGTATTGGAAGGTATTTCTGAAGGAAGAAACCGTCTGCAAAGCGGTAATAATCTCCATACATCTGTCAACATTGCTTGTAAAGGTGCTTACACAGAACATGGTTCCGGGACGGTCGGATGCTGTTGCCAGAGGCTTTGCATAAGTGATTACATGGTAATCCTCCTCATATTCCTCTGGGAGCGAGGCATCGCCCTTAAGAAATGCAGCCGCAACCTTACGGGGATTTCCTTCGTCGTCGGCGGGGAAGGAGTAATAATCGCCCTCAGTAATATAGCCTGCTTTTTTGTAATTATAAACCTCCTGCCAGTAATTCTGATATCCGGTTATACCGAGAATATTTCTTGGGATAATTCTTGAAAAACCTGTTGTAGCCGTGGAAACAATACCTCCGATAAGAGAGGGCTCCTCCGTCAGGTTTACCACAGAAAGAGTAGGGGTATTATAAAGCGGAATATACTCTTTATCATTTTCGGAAACATCGTCAAGGAAGTTGGCAAGAGAAGATAGTGTGGAAACATCCTCTGCAGAATAAAAATATTTTGCCGCCAGTTCTTTATTTACAAGGAGATATGTATATTCGCCGGAAACATAATTATTCGGAACACCGTAAACGGTTCCCTTGGTAACGGTTCCGTCGGCATTGCCTGTTCCTTCAAGGGTAGCCGTGGCAAAGAGATCGGCGGAAATATACTTATATAATATCTTGGAGGAATTGGCAAGCGATTCGCTCAGCGGACTGAGGTATCCCGCCTCTTGATATTTATTCAGATTGGAAGCGCCCTGAACCATGAAAATGTCAAGCTGCGTATTTTTTTCCTCAGGATAAACGGTCTTGGTAACGCCGTGATCCTCATAGGTTTCCGCATCGGTCTCGGCAGCGGTCGTCTCGGTATTCTTTACCGTAATACCGGCAGCCGCATTGGCTCTCTCTTCTTCTTTTTTCCGTTTTGCCTCTGCTTCTTCTTCCGCCTTTATTCTTTCGATGTCGGCAAGCTTAGCGTCGATAACGTCATAATATTCCGCCTCGGGATAAAGATGAAGCACAACATGAGTATTAAACTTTCCTTCGGTATATTCGTTCATTTCGTCCTGCACCTTGAGGATAGCCTCTTCGGTGGTAGACTCACCCGTTATACCGTAAATATTCAGTGTAAGGGGTTTGGTACCGGTTTCCGTAACCTCCTCATCGTCTCCGCAGCCTGCGAAAGAAAGCGGAATCACACAGATCACCGCGATAAGAAAGCATAACAGTTTCTTTTTCATTGGGTTCCTCCTGAAAATGAGCAATCAGCTCCGAGTTTATATAGTTTGACAGATAATATTTTACATCATAAAAACAAATAAGTCAAGTTTATTTTATTGAATAAAACGGACACAAAAGATGAAAATACGCAAAACAGCGATTGACCGTATCCATATTTCACAAATGCATAGCAGCAGATTTGGCAATATCGAACAAGATAAGCAGCGTTATGCACAACATAAATTCTTTAAGTTTAGTACATTATAACAAATAATTGCTGCGTCGTTTAATCGAGATAATCCTTAAGCCGTTTCGACCTGCTGGGATGTCTCAGCTTACGAAGCGCCTTCGCCTCAATCTGTCTGATGCGCTCTCTGGTAATATGAAATTCCTTTCCCACCTCTTCAAGAGTTCTTGCGCGCCCGTCCTTAAGACCGAACCTCAGCTTCAACACCTCTTCCTCCCTCGGCGTCAGCGTATGAAGCACATCGTTCAGCTGCTCACTGAGCAGTCGCTGCGCGGCAGCATCCGCGGGCGCCGGCGTGGTATCGTCCTCGATAAAATCTCCGAGATGGCTGTCCTCCTCTTCTCCGATCGGCATTTCGAGCGAGACGGGATCCTGTGAAATCTTCATAATCTCACGCACCTTGTCGGCGCTCATCCCCATTTGCTCCGCTATTTCCTCGGCGCTCGCCTCTCGTCCGTTTTCCTGAAGCAGCTGACGCTGGATTCTCGAAACCTTATGAATGGTTTCTACCATGTGAACGGGGATTCTGATGGTTCTTGCCTGATCCGCGATGGCTCTCGTTATTGCCTGTCTGATCCACCATGTGGCATAGGTTGAAAACTTATAGCCCTTGCGATAATCGAATTTATCGACCGCTTTCATAAGACCGAGATTTCCTTCCTGAATCAAATCAAGAAAGAACATTCCCTTGCCGACGTATCTTTTGGCAATACTTACCACAAGTCGGAGGTTTGCTTTTACAAGCTCATCCTTAGCCTCCCGATCCCCATGATTCATCCGCTCGGCAAGCAAAAGCTCTCTGTCGGAATCAAGAAGCGGAACCATACCGATTTCCTTCAGATACATTCTGACCGGATCATCGATCGCAAGTCCCTCCTGCGCCAGCATCTTTTCCATATCCTCGGCGCTCGCATAACGTTCCACATCGTTCTCAATTGTCTCAAACTCCGGGGTATCGAGGTATCCCGTGATCTCTATTCCCATTCCCTCCAGCGTATCATAGAGCTTTTCTATTTGTTCTATATCGTAATCGACGTCCTCAATCGCCTCCATAATCTCACTGTTGGAAAGCGCTCCCTTAGCTTTTCCCTTTTCAATGAGTTCACGAACCTCAAACTTCTTTTCGCCGTTCATTCGAATACCGTTCCCGCCCTCTGGCGGCCTTTCTGTTTCATTCCTCATCCTTTTTTTCTTTTGCTGGCAATCAGATCTTCCAGAGACAGCAATTCTTTCTCCTTATTTTTCCGCAGCTTATCTGCGCACTGCGCAATAACCGTTATTCCGTTTTCGGTAAGATTCTGCCTTGACACCATATTTTTTACAATCCTTGCTATTTCGTCGGGCGTAAAGGTGTCCGCAATAAGCCCCACATCAAATTCCGAGCCAAGCTCCGTCATTTTTTCATACACCCTGCGATTAAAAGCGGTAACAAAATCGTCCGGCGTCAGCTTCAGCTTTCCTTCCGACGCCTCCGGAATCAGTTCGGGAAACATCGCCAGGATTCCGATAATCGCGTCCTCCGCCCCTGCCGCGCCGACATTTTTCAGTCTGTCGGGATTCACTCTGTCTCCGAAGCCCTCTGCTGCCCTTATGACGGAAAGATTTTGTTCCTTTCTGTCCTTTTTATCCCTCTTTGCTATTCTGCGCGCAATATCGTTTTTCATACCGTCGTAGGGCACATCCAGCTTTGCGCATACCTGTCTGATATATACATCCCTTTCGACCTCAGACCGGAACTGCGCTATCATTTCCGCGGCTTCCGACGCCGCCTTTATTCTTCCGTCGGCGGTCGTTACGTCGTTTCTGGAAAGAATATTCGAAAATTTAAAATCGAATCGACTTCGGCTTCTGTTAAGCAGCCGCGAAAAGCCTTCTTTTCCATATTTTTTAATGTATTCGTCAGGATCCTTCGCATCCTCAACCTTTAAAAGCCTTGCCTCAAGCCCCGCTTCCCCGAGAAGTGCAAACGCCTTGTCCGCAGCCCTCTGTCCGGCTTCATCGGCGTCATAGGAAATAACGGCGGACTTTGCGTATTTCCTCATAAGCCTCGCCTGATCGGGCGTAAGCGCCGTTCCGCAGGAAGCCACCGCGTTCGTAAAGCCTGCGCCATGAAGCGATACGACATCCATATAGCCCTCGCATAATATAATCTGCTCCGCGCAGGAGGTTCTTGCAAAATTGAGGGCAAAAAGATTTCTTCTTTTATTGAAAACAGGGGTATCGGCAGAATTGATATATTTTGACTCGTCGGGATTATTCCCGATCGTTCTTCCGCCGAAGGCAATCACATCTCCCCGCACGTCTATAACCGGGAACATGATACGGTTTCTGAAAATATCGTAGGATTTCCCGTTTTTCCGGCTGACCGAGCAGAGAAACGCAGTACTCAGCTCCTCCTGCGTATATCCCTTTGAGGAAAGATAGCGGTAAAGCGCCTGAAAATCATCGGGAGCATAGCCGATGCCGAAATGACGAACAAGCGCGGAGGAAAGACCTCTTCGGGAAAGATATTCCTGAGCCGCCCTGCTCTCCCGCAGGCTTGAAAAAAAGAACTTCGCCGCGTCGCGGTTTATCGCCAGCACCCTGTCCCGGCTTACGCCTCTTTCCCGTGCGGCGCCGTCCTCCGGAAGCTCGATTCCGGCGCGCTTGGCAAGATAGCGCAGGGCGTCGGTATATTCCAGATTTTCGGTTCGCATGACAAAGCCGATCACATCCCCTCCCGCTCCGCAGCCAAAGCAATAGAAGGATTTGCTGCCGGTAAAAACCGTAAAGGAGGGCGACTTCTCGCTGTGAAACGGGCACAGCCCGACAAGATTCGAGCCGGCGCGCTTAAGCGTTACATAACCGGATATGACATCCTCGATATCGTTCCGGTATTTAATCTCTTCAATAATCTGTGGAGATATCAACGCTCCGCCCCCTTCTTTATAAAAATCCGGTCAGAAAACCGTCGGTTCCCCGCCGCTCGGATAAACCCGGTATCAGCCTCTCCACGGGTCCGGGATAAAAATTTGCTTATAGAGATTGACCGCGTATCTATCGGTCATACAGGAAATATAATCGCAGACCGCCCTTCCCACCGACTCCTCGCGGAGAGAACTGCGGTACTCGGACGGAAGCTTTTCGGGATACTGCTCAAAGTAACGGAACAGCATTTCAAGCATCGCCTCCGCCTTCCCCTCCTCGCCCTTGGCGATCGGGTTTTTATAGACATTTTCATACAAAAAGGCATGAAGCTTATCGGTCATCTCCCGAACGTCCGGCTCCATAACGATATCATTCTTGCCCTCGCTTGCCCGAATAATACTTGTCACCATTGTATTAATCCGTTCTCCGTGGGTATATCCGAGTCCTTTTCTCAGTTCCTCCGGTATATCCTCCGGCGTGAGTATGCCGGCGCGGCAGGCGTCGTCAATATCATGATTAATATAGGCGATATGATCGGCTTCCAAAATGATTCTTCCCTCCAGCGTGGAAGCGCCGCCAATCGTATGATGAAGAATTCCGTCCCTCACCTCATAGGTAAGGTTCAGTCTTTCGAGCTTTTCGACAACCCTGATGCTCTGATGATAATGAGCAAAAGAGGGATCATAGCATTTCCGCAGCACCCTTTCGCCTGCATGACCGAACGGCGTATGTCCGAGATCGTGTCCGAGCGCAATCGCCTCCGCAAGATCCTCGTTGAGTCTCAGGGCTCTTGCAATCGTCCGCGCCACCTGACTAACCTCAAGCGTATGCGTAAGGCGCGTCCTGTAATGATCTGCCTCGGGAGAAAGAAATACCTGGGTTTTGTGCATAAGCCTCCTGAACGCTTTCGAGTGAATAATTCTGTCGCGGTCGCGCTGAAACTCCCCGCGAAGCTCGCATTTGTTGATCGGGAAGTCTCTTCCGCGCGTATTCTCGGTCAAAAAAGCAAATTCAGAGAGCGTATTTCTTTCTCTTTGGCAAATCATATCGGAGACGGTCATAAGCTCGCCTTTCTCCGCCTTTTCGGGAAATGTCCCACACAGCGGCGCCCACAGAGGCGTTTAAAAAAATTTATACATTATTTAATATACGCAATATTTGAAGAAACTCCTCTTTTTTATGTCAGGAAAGCTGTTTGCGGTCGAATCTTGAACCATTTACGGTAATGATTGCCCGTCCTGCGGTGGTTTCAGACACTTTTTCCGCAAAATCGGCAAAGTCTTCCTCCGGAACTGCAAGAGAAAGCGCAACCGAATCGGAGTAAGTGATGCCGTCGGAAATGACATTCGGAGAAGAAAGAAGAGGGATGAGTCTGCCGTGATCCTGGTAAGAGCAGGAGAGCGTAAGCTCGGCAAAGGTTTCGTAAGTCACGATCCCCGCCGCGTCTACCGCCAGCTTGGCAGCGGAGGAATAAGCCCTGACAAGTCCTCCCGCTCCAAGCAAAATACCCCCGAAGTATCTCGTAACGACGATCACCGCGTCCGAAAAGCCGCCCTTCCTGATGATATCCAGAACCGGAATCCCCGCCGTTCCCTGCGGTTCTCCGTCGTCGGAATATCTGGCGATACTTCCCTCGTTCAGCATATAGGCATAGACGTTATGACGGGCGTCGGAATGCTTTTTCTTTATTTTGGCAATAAAATCAAGCGCCTCCTGTTCACTAACAACCGGACGGGCATACCCGATAAAGACCGATTTCTTTTCAATAAGCTCTGCCGACGCCTCCCTGCCGAGTGTTATACGCTTTGCCACAAAAATATCCCCTTTCCCATTCATAGTGACGGACAATGTAAAATCCATCGAAAGCCAAGGCTTTCCGCTGTTTTGCGTATCGCCGCTTTCAGTATATGACAGCGTAAAAATTCTATTCCTGCCTATCGCGGTATACGCTCAGAAGTATCCATACGCATGGATTTCTGCCCGAATTTCACAAAAATTTATAACCGCCTTTTATTTCCTTTTCTTCCAAACAAATCATATCGGCAGTCGATTCCATAAAAATCCGGCTGTTTCAGAGGTGCCCTTAAGGCAATACCGCACAATTACCGACTACCCCCTTGATAGCAATGTTTTCCGACATTCGTCACAAAAAATAACGCAATAGGAGCCGCTATCGCTTATATTTTTTTAGACTGACGAAAAATCCGGCGGCGCAACTGCACAACAATCATTGTACGGTATTGCCTTAAATCAGTGTGTGATAATAATATATCGGCAAAGCCGACCAACCGTGACAGAGACTTCCCGCCCCTCCGAAAGCCGACTCTCCCTCCGAGGTTTCCCAAAAGGACGTAGCGTCTTTTCTCAGCATATCAAAATACGTTTTATCGATTTCGGAAAGAATCACACTGCGGTATTTCTCACGGTCATAGCGAAGCAGTGCGTCAAAGCGAAAGCATCTCATGCTTAAGGTATCCGGTATGACAGAAAGACCGATACCGCCCCCTCCGTTCGCTTCGAGTATCTTGAATATCACGCTTTTCTCACAGCCTTCGGCGGCTCCGCAAAGCAGGCAGAGACCGTTTGTCAGCACATGGTATCTCCCCTTTCCCCGATCCGAAAAAGAAGCGAAAAGACCGACGTCCGATTCATAAAATTCCTTTGCTATGGCTTTATTGATACTGTCCGCCCTGAAACGGTATTCCTCCGCCTCGGAAGCAAAGCCGAGCTTATCTGAAATGCAGGCAAAATTCTGAAGCGCAAGGGAAAGGAAAGCATTGAACGGCGCTTCAACGGAGGACACCTGCTCGTTAAAGCGTCCCTCCATTCCCTCTGACCACTCATAGAAATTCCAATACCCGCCTTCCCCGCTGAAGCTGTCAATCAGTCCGTTTTCGCGCAGACGGTCAAGGAACACCCCGATAAGCTCCTTCAGCATCGGGTATTTGCTTCTTATAAAGCCGATATCTCCCGCGTGATCAAGATATTCTCTCATCTGAATAAAATACAGCAGCGAAAAAGCCGGTATCGGAAAATCAAGCCCGGCAGGAAAGCAGAGCGACAAAAGTCCGTCCTTTCTGACTCCGTGCGAGATCAGCTCAAGGCAGGCGCGCGGGAAACGGTATTCTCCAAAGGCATAATATCCGCAGAGCATCTGATTTCTCGAATCCATCGTATAGAGCGCCTGCTCTCTCCACGGACAGTCCTCATAGTGCTCGTGCATACAGAGCCGCAGCGTCTGAAGACATACCTCATATATCCGGTTCCGCAGCGGATTTCCGAAATCACATTCCTTTTCCGTCAACGGATAAAGCACCGGACGCAGACCGAGATAATATATCTTAATATGTTTTGCAGCGGCAAAAAGCTGTATATATCGGCATCCCATACGGCGGAAAGCGTTCATATAAGCATTTCTGCCCGCCGAAGCATGATAACGGCAGGAAAAATTTCTTATCGCAGTCCGACACCGTCCGTCGGCAAGATGCTCACCCCAGCCGATATCGATATCGCACTCCTCTGATACTTCTATATCAAAATCAAGAAATCCGACGTTTTCAGCGCCGAGATCCACGATCAGATATACGCCGTCGTCTCCCTCCCCGGCTGTCAGCGAAAAGCTTCCTTCTCTTTCATCTTCCGCATGTCCGAAGGATAAATAGGCGCTCTGCATTCTCTCCGCCGCACCAAGACTTTTATCCGGCATGACAAAGCCGCCCCCATAGCAGAGCGACGACACGACCCTGCCGCAGAGAAGCATTTTCCGGATAGGACGCGGGTACAGAACGCGCGGGCAGCCGTCAACGATACGGCTCGGTGCAAATTCCTCCACCAAAGCCGTCGCGTTATAGGCAAAGGTAAAACCGAGCTGAGAGGTGATATTCACGCAGGAATGCTGAACATAATGAGGATTCAGACGGGACGACGTGTTTTCCGACGAAAAGAGTATTGTCCTCCCGTCCTCGTCAAGCTGAAACAGCAAGCCCGCTTCTTTCTTTATATAGGTCTGAGAATCGGCTCCGTAATACCACACGGTAATCAGCAGCTCGTTCTCCCCGTCGCCAACAAAATCGTCGAGACATACCGTGTCATAAATCTTATAATCCGGATAATCAGCATATTGCCCGAAGGCAGCAAGCCGTCCGTTGCAGTAAAGATTGTAGTCGGAATCGCAGCTCAGCGCTATCCGATAGCTCCTCCCGCGCAAAGCCGGAAAGACAGCCCGGAAATCTGCATATTCGTCTGCCTCGGCGGTTTTTCGAGTCCATATCCATTTTGAGCTTTCAAACATACACTCATCCTCCTTTTTAAGGGTATCTCTAAAAATTTAAGACCATACCGCACAATGATTGTTGAGCAGTAGCGCCGCCGGATTTTTCGTCAAGATCGGAAGA
>ERZ1106976.3793-NODE-3793-length-11413-cov-3.569202_pt1 | contig 11413 bp, 9 predicted proteins | sample MGYA00403687_ERZ1106976 | MGnify/ENA primary metagenome ERZ1106976 (study PRJEB35170, sample SAMEA104062446) | human gut metagenome | biome: human gut; feature: human-associated habitat; material: faeces | place: Denmark | collected 2013-02-22 ... | reverse complement strand
CCATTATCGTCCGTCGGAAGTAGACTTCTATGTGGGAGATACAGAGACAGCCCCTGTTTCGGTAGAACAAGATCCTGTTGCAAATGCCATATCCGAAGACGGTACGGAAGAAGAACCGGAAATCGACGCTTCATTACCGACCCTTCTGTTGGTGGAAGATAACAAAGACCTTTGCCAGTTGATAAAGCTCCAGCTGGAAGACAAATTCAATATCCATATTGCCAATAACGGAGTGGAAGGTTTGAAGAAAGTACATCTGTATCATCCGGATATTGTGGTGACCGATCAGATGATGCCCGAAATGGATGGGCTTGAAATGTTGCAATCCATCCGCAAAGATTTCCAAATCAGTCATATCCCTGTCATTATCCTGACTGCGAAGAATGATGAAGGCGCCAAGACCAAAGCGATCACTTTAGGGGCAAACGCCTACATCACCAAACCTTTTAGTAAGGAATATCTATTGGCACGTATCGACCAGTTGCTTGCCGAACGGAAACTGTTCCGTGAACGAATCCGTCAGCAAATGGAAAACCAGACAACGACTGAAGAAGACAGCTACGAACAATTTTTGGTAAAGAAAGACGTACAGTTCCTCGAAAAGATACATCAGGTCATTGAAGAAAATATGGACGACAGTGACTTTAACATTGACACCATAGCATCCGGTATCGGATTGAGCCGTTCGGCATTCTTCAAGAAACTGAAGAGTCTTACCGGCCTGGCGCCCGTTGACCTGGTAAAAGAGATTCGTTTGAATAAATCTATCGAACTGATTAAAAATACGGATTTAAGTGTTTCCGAAATTGCTTTTGCTGTCGGATTCAAGGATTCGGGATATTATAGTAAGTGTTTCCGGAAAAAATATAATCAGTCCCCTCGCGAATATATGAATGAATGGCGGAAAGGAGAGAGATAACCGATTACAAAATGCTTTCTTAATCGTCCTTTTAGAAACCTAATTAAGATTCGAAAGAATGAACAACATTAAGAAAGTATTATCAGCGTGGATGCTGGTTGCCTGTGTACTACCTGTGGCAGCCCAGTATCCTGTAATTCCGGACTCGGTAAAAGCAAGAGGAGCAAAACAAGAAGCGGAGTTTGAACGGAAATCGGATGCGGCATGGGAAAAAGCTTTGCCGACAGTGTTAGAAGAAGCAAAGAAAGGTCGTCCCTATAAGCCTTGGGCCTCCAAACCCGAAGATTTGATAAAAAGTAATATCCCGGCTTTCCCCGGCGCGGAAGGCGGAGGTATGTATACTCCCGGTGGTCGTGGAGGTAAAGTGATCGTGGTCACTTCGCTGGAAGATTCCGGTCCCGGAACATTACGCGAAGCCTGCGAAACGGGAGGTGCACGTATTATTGTATTCAATGTAGCGGGAGTGATTCGTTTGAAAAGCCCGATTAGCGTACGTGCCCCTTATGTAACGATTGCCGGACAAACAGCTCCCGGAGATGGTATTTGCGTCACCGGACAATCTTTCCTGATCGATACACACGATGTTGTGATTCGCCACATGCGCTTCCGTCGCGGTGCGCAGGACGTAGCTTTCCGTGATGATGCAGTAGGAGGGAATGCGGTTGGGAATATCATGATTGACCATTGCTCCGCCAGTTGGGGATTGGATGAAAACATGTCTATCTACCGTCATGTATACAACAGAGGGGCAGACGGACACGGGCTGAAACTTCCGACAGTAAACATTACCATCCAGAATTCTATTTTCTCTGAAGCATTGGATACCTACAATCATGCTTTCGGTGCAACCATCGGTGGGCATAACAGTATGTTCTGCCGTAATCTCTTTGCTTCCAACATCAGCCGGAATAGTTCGGTAGGTATGGACGGCGACTTTAACTTCGTCAATAATGTTGTTTTCAACTGGTGGAACCGTTCCGTAGACGGAGGCGATCACAACAGTTTCTACAATATGATAAACAACTACTTCAAACCCGGTCCGATCACTCCGATAGGTAAACCGATCTCTTATCGTATTCTCAAACCGGAAGCGGGACGTGACAAAAACAGACCGCTTTCATTCGGAAAAGCATACGTAAACGGAAATATTATCCATGGCAATGCCAAAGTTACAAAAGATAACTGGGACGGAGGCGTACAACTTAAAGAAGAGGTGGACGCCGCAAAGTTTCTGCCGCTAATTAAATCGGACGAGGCTTTCAAAATGCCACCGGTAACTGTAATGGATACCAAAAAAGCTTATACCTTTGTATTAGATAATGTAGGAGCTAATTTTCCGAAACGTGACGCAGTAGATGCACGTGTCATTAAGACCGTACAAACAGGAAAGGCCATTTATGCGAAAGATGCACCGGAGTTTGTCTCTCCTTACGTGAAGAGACGGTTACCGGCTGATTCATACAAGCAAGGTATCATCACAGATATTCGTCAGGTAGGCGGACTGCCCGAATATAAAGGTGAAGCGGTAGTAGACTCGGACGGCGACGGTATGCCGGATGCTTGGGAAATTGCCAACGGATTGAATCCGAATGACCCGACCGACGCCAACATGGACTGCAACGGTGACGGATATACCAATATTGAAAAATACATCAATGGTATAGACACCAGAAAGAAAGTGGACTGGACAGACTTGAAGAACAATTACGATACATTGTCTAAACGGAAAAGTCTGTTGTAACCGGATGAAAAGAGATTAAAGTTTATTGTAATGAATATACAAGTAAGAACGATCCTTTTAGGATTATTGAGCATTGGGTTTGTGCAAAGTTATGCGCAAACCTTTGCTTTACAGGTTAAGAATGACCAGATCACTTACCTGAATGATGATCGGGGAAACCGGATTCTCGATTTCTCGACATGCGGATATAAATCCTCCGAACAGGATATTCCTTCTGTCCGCAATGTGGTGTTTGTACCCTGGAAAGCCGGAGATAATACTGCGCGTATTCAACGTGCCATTGATTATGTAGCTTCGCTGACTCCTGACGCTTCCGGTTTTCGGGGAGCCGTATTACTCGATCAGGGAGAGTTTTCCCTGTCCGGCAGTATTCGTATCTCCGCATCCGGAATTGTATTGCGGGGTACGGATAAAGAAAAAACAATACTGCTGAAAAAGGGCGTAGACAGAGGTGCGCTTATCTACATGGAAGGAGTGGACGACCTGAATGTGCAAGACACATTGAAGGTGCTTTCCCACTATGTTCCGGTAAACGCGAGAACATTGGAAGTTGCTTCGGGTGTTTCTCTGAAAAAAGGAGATCGCGTCATGGTTACCCGTCCTTCCGGCAAAGAATGGATTGCCTCTTTGGGTTGTGATATTTTTGGAGGAGGTATCAGTGCTTTGGGATGGAAAGAAGGTGACATGGATCTGACTTGGGACAGAACAGTCTGCGAAGTAAATGGCAACCAAGTAACACTGGATACTCCGCTGACCGTAGCTTTGGATGCCAACTATGGAACTTCTTCCCTGTTGACTTATCAATGGAACGGACGTATTCACGATTGTGGCGTAGAAAATATGACACTGATTTCTGATTACGACAAACGTTATCCTAAAGACGAGGATCATTGCTGGACAGGTATTTCCATTGAAGATGCGGAAAACTGTTGGGTGAGACTGGTTAATTTCAAGCATTTTGCAGGAAGTGCTGTAATTGTTCAGCGTACAGGTTCCAAAATTACCGTTGAAGACTGTATCTCGAAAGAACCCGTTTCAGAAATCGGAGGGATGCGTCGTTGCACTTTCCATACGCTGGGACAACAAACTTTATTTCAACGCTGCTATTCGGAACAGGGTATTCATGACTTTGCTGCCGGATATTGTGCAGCCGGTCCCAATGCTTTTGTACAATGTGATTCGTATGAATCTTTGGGATTCAGCGGTTCTATTGATGCCTGGGCATGCGGACTACTGTTTGACGTAGTAAATATCGACGGTCATAACCTGACTTTCAAGAATTTGGGACAAGATAAAAACGGAGCCGGTTGGAATACGGCAAACAGCTTGTTTTGGCAATGTACGGCAGCGGAAATCGAATGTTATGCCCCGGCAAAAGATGCGATGAACCGTGCATACGGTTGTTGGGCACAATTCTCCGGTGACGGCGAATGGGCACAATCAAACAATCATGTGCAGCCCCGAAGCATTTTCTATGCTCAATTGGAGGATCGTTTGCAGAAGAAATGTGCAGAACGTGCCCGTATCCTGCCAAGGAATACAAGCGCCACCAGCAGTCCGACCGTTGAAGTTGCTATGGAACTGGCCAAAGAGGCTTACAATCCCCGCCTGACATTGGAACACTGGATTGAACAAGGAGCCTTTGCTCCTTCAATAGCTATGTCCGGAGTAAAATCAATCGATGATATGAAAGAAAAGAAGATAACTCCGAACAAGACATCAGCACAACCGGAAGTAACTATTGCAAACGGACGTATCCAAATGGACGGTACTTTGTTGGTAGGAGGTAGCCATACCACCCCTTGGTGGAATGGAAAACTTAAAACCAACTTCTTGAAAAAAGCAAGCCCTGCCATCACCCGCTTTGTGCCGGGACGCGAAGGATTGGGATTAACCGACCGCATTGATTCTGTAGTCGACTTTATGAAACAGAAAAACATTCTTGTTTTCGATCAGAATTACGGTCTTTGGTACGATCGTCGCCGGGATGACCACGAACGGGTTCGCCGTCGGGATGGCGATGTATGGGGACCTTTCTATGAACAGCCATTCGGTCGTAGCGGTCAGGGAACAGCATGGGAAGGATTGAGCAAATATGATTTGAAACGCCCTAATGCATGGTACTGGAGCCGCTTAAAAGAATTTGCAGAAAAAGGAAATAAGGACGGACTGCTGTTGTTCCATGAAAACTATTTCCAGCACAATATATTGGAAGCCGGTGCGCATTGGGTAGATTCTCCATGGAGAAGCAGCAATAACATCAATCAGACCGGATTTCCTGAACCTGCTCCATTTGCCGGAGACAAACGAATCTTTGTGGCGGATATGTTCTATGATATCAGTCATCCTGTTCGTCGTGAATTGCACAGACAATATATCCGTCAGTGCCTGAATAACTTCGCAGACAATTCGAATGTTATTCAGTTGACAAGCGCCGAATTTACAGGCCCGTTGCACTTCGTACAATTTTGGTTGGACGTGATAGCTGAATGGGAAACTGAAACCGGGAAGAAAGCAAAAGTGGCATTGAGTACAACGAAAGACGTACAGGATGCAATCCTTGCAGATCCTAAACGCGCTGCCGTAGTAGATATTATTGATATCCGGTATTGGCATTATAAGACGGATGGAATCTTTGCGCCGGAAGGTGGAAAAAATATGGCACCACGTCAGCACATGCGGAAGATGAAAGTGGGAAAGGTGACTTTCACAGAAGCATATAAAGCTGTCAATGAGTATCGTCAGAAATTTCCTCAAAAGGCAGTGACATTCTACGCACAGAATTATCCGGCTATGGGATGGGCTGTATTCATGGCAGGAGGTTCATGTCCTGTAATTCCGTGCACAGATAAAGCGTTCCTGAAGGATGCAGCAGCCATGGAAGTGGAAGAAACAAATACGGATGAGTACAAGAAAATGGTAAAATCTGATATTGGAAGTATCATTTATTCCAAGTCCGGAACAGAAATTCCTGTTCAATTATCGTCCGGAAAGTATGTATTAAAGTACATTCATCCTGCTTCCGGAAAGATTGAAACGATAAATAAATCACTGAAAATAAATGGCTTATACAATCTAAAGGTGCCAGATAAGAAAGAAGGCATTTATTGGTTCCATAAGTTATAAAGCAGAGAATCCCGTTGAAGACCATTCAGCGGGATTTTTGCTTTTTATTGGTAATTTCTAGTAAAAGAGTGTTATAAAACATGATACTTGTTTTTTCAATCCACAAACCAGATTTTACCTAACGTTGCGGTCGATACTGCTTAGTTTTGCAACATCAAATCAATCGAATTAATGCTATGATGGAACAGACTAATCATTCAACCGACACTTTACTCGCTTCTTTTCAAGCGGGAAACATGGCAGCTTTTTCACAGCTGTATAACTTGCACATCAACGTCCTTTTTAATTACGGATTGAAGTTGACCATTGATAAAGAGTTACTGAAAGATTGTATTCATGACATCTTCGTGAAACTCTATACAAAGAAAGATGAATTAGGAACAATCGATAATTTGAGATCTTATTTATTCATCTCCTTAAAGAATAAGTTGTGTGATGAACTTCGCAGACGTATGTATATGTCTGATACGGCAGTAGAAGAAGTTAGCATATCCACTCCTACAGATGTAGAAGATGATTATATGGAAGAAGAGCAACGCAAGAATGAATTTTCATTGGTTAGACGTCTGCTGGATCAATTATCTCCCCGCCAACGCGAAGCGCTTACATTATATTATATAGAAGAAAAGAAATACGAGGATATCTGCGAGATTATGAATATGAATTATCAGTCTGTACGCAACCTGATGCATCGCGGATTGACAAAATTGCGTAGTCTGGCGAGTTAATTTTAGTAAAAAGGTAAATGGGTTGAGTACATAGACAGGATAACGCCGTCCTACTTATGTAAACGCTTAAAAAGGATGCGATATGTGCTCAAAGGTAATGGATTTTTTGACGGATGATGATTTTATCAACTATGTGCTGGGTGTAACTCCGCAATCAGCTTCCCAATGGGAAACTTATTTCAGAGAGCACCCGGAAGAGATGGCAGATGCAGAAGAAGCTAAAGCTGTATTATTGGCTCCGGCAAATGTAGACTGTGGCTTCTCAATAGTTGAAAACAACGAATTGAAAGATAGGATTATTAGTAGTATAAAAGATTTTTCGGGTATTTTGTAGATAGGTTAGTATAGTTAAGATAAAGTAGTTAGGTTAGTTAAGGCATTAAAAGATTGACGCAGTCTTTCACAGGAGGTTTAGTTTTAAACACAGTGAAAGACTGCGTTTTTTATTTGTCCTATTCAGGTTTATCGCCAGATTCCTGAATATTGAAAGCACTACTGAAACTGACTATTAATACGATACATCCACCCAATATGCCGATAATCATATAAGCGATACGGATATCGAACGCCTGCGAGATGGCACCGATAAGCAGGGGAGCAATCAGCGAGCCTATAAAACTGATGCTTGACAGAATGGTAAGTGCAATACTGATCGGTGTTTTTGATTTTGCTCCCACGAAGCTGTACAAAGTAGGCACAATGCAGGAAATACCCAAGCCGACCAGCATAAAACCTAAAGAATTGATGATTACTTTCATGGCCATAGATTCGAAAACTCCTCCTAACAGGGCAGAAACAAAAAAGCCGATACAGATAAAGCTGCCCGCCAGTTGCAGGACTTTCTTCTTTCCCCAAAGCTGATAAGCATAGTTAGTCAGGAAACGGCCCGTTGCCATCATAATCATAAATACAAGAAAACCGATTTGCAATGACTTAGGTACGTGAACCACTGATTCGAAATAAACGGCACTCCAGTCGAACATTGCGCTTTCTACAATCAGCGCGAACAGTCCGACAAGTCCTAACTGCAAAAGCAACATTTCCGGTTTTTGAAATAACAGGCGAAAACCATTGGGAGCTTTGGCTGTATTTCTTTCCTGCGTCTTTGTATCAGAAACTTCCGCTTCCTGCGGTGCGCTCTCCTGCAAATATTTCCGCCCGGAAAGTGCAATTATAAGGATGATTATAAATATCAGTGTGTAATGCCAGATAGGGGAGACTCCTGCCAAAATCATTACGAAGCCGATAAGTGCTCCTGCACATGCCCCCAGACTCCATCCTCCATGAAAAGTGGCCATAATGGTTTTACCATAGATACGTTCCACCTCAATGCCTTGTGTATTGAATGATATATCACACAAATTCCAGCACACCCCGAAGCAGAAGAGCAGAAAGCCTAAAAGATAGACCTCATGAGCCAATCCGACACAAAGCAGGGATGAAGCGTATCCCAGGATACTGACCTGTACCATGCTCCGACTTCCTAACTTCGAAACAAGATAACCAGCCAAGGGGATCGCGACAAATTTTCCGACAGGGATCATAAATAAAATCAGTCCCCAGTAGAAAGCATAATTTGCGGCAAAAACGTCTTTAAAATCAGGGATTCGGCTAGCCCAACTTGCCATACAAAGTCCTTGGGCAAAGAAAAAAGTCAATATGGCAAAACGTATTCTCTCTTTAGGATGCGTAAATTGGTTATTCATGCATTTTTTATTTTTAATCGCGGCAAAGGTATCTATTTTTTTTGTACTTTTGCGCCCGATTTAAAAATATCATATTCATGAAGACAGGCGAATCTTTATTATCCATAGGTAAATTTATTGCAGAATATTCAGCCCATTTAATGGGGGCCGGAGTACACACCTCGCGGGTGGTACGCAACACAAAGCGTATTGGAGAGGCTTTCGGACTAGATGTCAAATTAAGCGTATTTCATAGAAACATCATTCTGACTATTATAGACAAAGAAACAAACGAGGCTTGTAACGAGGTTATAGACATTCCTGCACACCCGATCAGTTTTGAACATAATTCAGAGTTAAGCGCATTAAGCTGGGAAGCAGTAGACAATCATTTGTCATTGGAAGAATTGAAAGACAAATACAAGAAGATTATTTCTGCTCCGCGGATACACTCTCTTTTCGTATTATTATTAGTAGGATTTGCCAATGCCTCTTTCTGTAAATTATTCGGCGGTGATTTAATTTCGATGGGAATCGTGTTCTCGGCTACCATTACAGGATTCTACCTGAAACAACAAATGCAGGCGAAAAAGATCAATCATTATGTTGTATTTATTGTTTCGGCTTTTGTTGCTTCCCTGTGTGCTTCCACCGCGCTGATTTTCGACACAACTTCGGAGATTGCCATGGCGACCAGCGTGCTTTATCTTGTGCCTGGGGTTCCCTTGATTAATGGCGTGATTGATATAGTGGAAGGATATGTATTAACAGGATTTGCCCGTCTGACAGAGGCTTCTTTGTTGATTGTCAGCATCGCTATCGGACTTTCCTTCACATTATTAATGGTAAAAAACAGTTTAATTTGATATGATAGCACTTGACATTCTTACGGATGGATTTTTTGCAGCAGTAGCAGGTATAGGATTTGGTGCAATTTCCGATCCTCCTTTGCGTGCATTCAAGATGATTGCCATACTGGCAGCATTGGGACACGCCTGTCGTTTTTGTTTGATGACCTATTTAGGCGTGGATATTGCCACAGGTTCGTTGTTTGCCGGATTAGTCATCGGCTTCGGTAGTTTGTGGTTAGGGAAAAAAGTATATTGCCCGATGACGGTATTGTACATTCCGGCATTACTTCCCATGATTCCGGGAAAGTTTGCATACAACATGGTATTTTCACTTATCATGTGTCTGCAAAATGTAAATGATCTGGATAAGCTGGACAAGTTCATGTCGATGTTCTTCTCTAATACTCTGATAGCAAGCACAGTGATTTTCATGTTGGCGGTAGGAGCTACGTTCCCGATGTTCCTGTTCCCACATAGAGCCTTTTCATTAACAAGACACTAAAACGAACTTTTATGGAGATTTTTTGGAGAACAATTGCATATTATAATTCAGCTACCTGGCTGTTACAGATAGTTATCATTCTGATTGGTATTGCATTGACCGGATTGCTTATCGGCCGACCACGTCCGTGGGTGAAAATGGCGATGAAGTTCTATATGATAGGTCTGTATACGTGGATTTCTCTGGTCTACTATTATATCTACTGTGAAGAGCGTAGTTATAATGGAGTAATGGCTATGTTTTGGGGTGTGATGGCTATCATTTGGATATGGGATGCGATTACGGGATATACTACCTTCGAACGTACCCACAAATATGATTTGCTGTCTTATGTCCTGTTGGCAATGCCTTTTATATACCCTTTGGTTTCATTGGCACGCGGTCTCTCATTCCCGGAAATGACTTCTCCGGTCATGCCTTGTTCGGTAGTGGTGTTTACCATCGGATTGTTATTGCTGTTTGCGCAAAAGGTCAATATGTTTTTGGTATTGTTCCTTTGCCACTGGTCGCTGATCGGATTATCCAAAACTTATTTCTTTCAGATTCCGGAAGATTTCTTGTTGGCAAGTGCCACGATCCCCGGCCTGTATCTTTTCTTCAGGGAATATTTCCTGAACAATCTGCATGCCGACACCAAGCCGAAAGCAAAATATATCAATTGGCTGTTGATAAGCGTTTGCGTCGGACTGGCCGTGTTGCTGACTACTACCATGTTTTTGGAATTGGTTCCGAAGGGTTAATCCGGAAACATAGAAGATATTCAAATCAAAAAAAGAGGCCGTTCAAAAAAGCCTTGATTTTATAAAATCGTCCTTACTACGATAGACTGTAGTAAGGACGATTTTTCTTTTAGGAACTTTGAGAACAGTTTCTTTTATATATCGTATCGTTTACTTAATTGCGTAGAATATCCGTAAGGCATATTGTATCACTGCATCAGGCAACCATTTTTTACTCTTCGCAAACAATACCTGTATCCAGGGACCTACTTTCGTCCGAAAAGGAGGATTGGTACGTTCCACTATCTTACAGATGGCAGCACCCAACTTCTGCGGATGGCATCCATTACGTTCTTCTTTTTCTATAATCTCTAATGATTTCAGAAAACTTTCTCCGTAATCGGCATCCAGTCTTGTCTGTTCGGAGATATTCCGGTTATCAGTAAATCCGGTGTTAAAGTCTCCCGGTTCTACTACACAAACCTTTATATGGAACGGATGAACCTCTAAAGCCAATGCTTCGCTATATCCCTCCACTGCAAATTTCGAAGCAGAATAAAATCCCTGATAGGGGATTCCCATTACACCACCGATAGAACTGATATTGATAATCTTGCCCTTTCGCGCCTTTCGCATAGATGGCAAAACAGCTTTACACATATTCACTACACCGAAGAAGTTTGTATTCATTTGTATATTCACTTCTTCTTCAGTGGCAAGTTCCAATGCGCCGCCGATACCTATTCCAGCATTATTAATCAGTATATCAATTCGTTTTTGTTCTTTGTAAACATTACGAACAAAAGCTATCACAGCAGGTTCATCTGAAACATCAAGACGGGTATGATGATAATTTTCATGGTTGATTTCACATTCACGACGACTACACCCATATACAATGTCACCCTCGTTTAAATATTTCTCTGCTAGGAAATATCCAATTCCTTTCCTAGTTCCAGTAATAATTATAACTCGATTCATTATTCTTCCAAGCCCAATTGGCGAGCAATAAAGTTACACAATGATCCAATTGTTCGAAAAGGGCTTATACGACCAGACATTGCCGTTTCGGAAGTCAGTGAAATTTCTATATCTTCATCTAGGAAAGCCGTTTCAATATCCACAACGATATTTACAAGTCC
>ERZ1106976.3784-NODE-3784-length-11428-cov-4.400422_pt1 | contig 11428 bp, 6 predicted proteins | sample MGYA00403687_ERZ1106976 | MGnify/ENA primary metagenome ERZ1106976 (study PRJEB35170, sample SAMEA104062446) | human gut metagenome | biome: human gut; feature: human-associated habitat; material: faeces | place: Denmark | collected 2013-02-22 ... | reverse complement strand
GTGCATCATTTCCGGTTGCCCCGCAGGGGCGAGGAAATGGCACATTTCTTATTTTGCTATGCTTTTGCATAGCAAAACGCCCTGCCGGAAAAGCGGCAAGACGGGCGGGATGAGCCGCTGAACTTATCCGTTAAATTATAGCATGGGCAGGAGTGGTTGTCAATTGGGAAAAATGGACATGGATACACCCGAAAACGGCGGGGCTTTTGGGCATAGGGGCGCGATTGAACTGCCCCCTTGTCTCTTTCTGGGAGAGGCGGTTGAGCGAAGCGAAGACGGAGAGGGAAAACAGGAAAAAAGCCCTCTCAGTCACCTTCGGTGACAGCTCTCCCAGAGGGAGAGCCAAGGGGTGTACCCTGTTTTATTTTTCTTCGCCTTCCGGGAGGACTCCCGATTCCTTGAGCCTGTCCAGCGCCGTCCGGTAGCCGCCGCCATATACGAGGCACCGGTTGACCCGGCTGATGGTAGCCGAGCTGGCGCCGGTGGATTCCGAGACTTCGATATAGTTTTCGCCGCTGTCCAGCAGGCAGGCGACCCTGAACCGCTGGGACATGGCCTGCAATTCCTTGATGGTGGCCACGTCCTCAAAAAACAGGCGGCAGTCCTCCACCGTCCGCAGGGACAGAATGGCCTCGAAAAACAGATCTTCACCGGGATGTCGAACGATATCCATAACACGGAGTCCTTTCTTCTGGGGTGCTTTCCTATACTTTACCACTTTACCATATTGAATACAAGTCCCTTTTGGAGTTTTTCGCAGGAAAAAGGGGGGAAGAAGGGGCGGTTTTTGTGGGTTCCTCTGAAAAAGACAAATGTCCCTGTATGAGATACTTTTTTCCGCGCCAAATGCTTGACTTGCGCCTCCTGCGGTGCTAGAATTGGGAAATAAAATTTCAGAGAGGTGTTTACAATGGAAAGAAAAGATATTGACTGGGGCAATCTGGGATTTGGCTACGTCCAGACCGACATGCGCTATGTCTCCAATTTCCGAAACGGCCAGTGGGATGACGGCTGCCTGACCGATCAGGCCACCATTACCATGAGTGAGTGCGCCTGCGTTCTGCAATACGCCCAGACCTGCTTTGAGGGGCTGAAAGCCTACACCACCGAGGATGGACGCATCGTCTGCTTCCGCCCCGACCTGAACGCCCAGCGGATGGCCAGTTCCTGCCGCCGCCTGAAAATGCCCGTGTTCCCCGAGGACAGGTTCGTGCAGGCCGTAGTGGAGACCGTCCGCGCAAACTCCCAGTGGGTGCCGCCCTACGGCTCCGGCGCGACGCTGTACGTCCGTCCGTTCATGTTCGGCAGCGACGCCATCATCGGCGTCAAGCCCGCGACGGAGTATCAGTTCCGGGTGTTCGTCACCCCGGTCGGCCCCTATTTCAAGGGCGGCATCAAGCCCCTGAAGCTGCGCATCTCCGATCTTGACCGGGCGGCGCCCAAGGGCACCGGCGATGTGAAGGCCGGTCTGAACTACGCCATGAGCCTTTACAACATTGTGGACGCCCATGAGAAGGGCTACGACGAGAACGTCTACGTGGATTCCGCCACCCGTACCCATATTGAGGAGACCGGCGGCGCCAACGTGATCTTCGTCACCAAGGACGGCAGGCTGGTCACCCCCAAGTCTGACACCATTCTTCCCTCCATCACCCGGCGCAGCCTGCTGCAGGTGGCGAAGGACTATCTCGGCATGGAGGTAGAGGAGCGCCCCGTGGAGTTGGCAGAGATCGGCGAATTTGCCGAGTGCGGCCTGTGCGGCACGGCGGCGGTCATCTCCCCTGTGGGCACCATTGTGGATCACGGCAAGGAAATTCACTACGTGGGTATGGGCCCCACCATCCAAAAGCTTTACGATACCCTCACCGGCATCCAGATGGGTCGTCTGGAAGCCCCCAAAGGCTGGATCCGGATCATCGAGTAATGTACAATGTTCAAAAAAGGCAAGCCGTTTTTCGGCTTGCCTTTTTTGCACGGAATTACGCGAGAATAGGCTTCAAAGCGTCGGCGAGAACCTTTTCCTGTGCTTCGGCTTCCGCCAGATCTTTGCCCAGAGTGGTGAAATAGGTCTTGATCTTCGGCTCGGTACCGGAGGGGCGGACGATGACCGTCGCGCCGCCTTCCAGATTGTACACCAGCACATTGGCGGCGGGCAGGCCGGTCTGAGCGGTGTTCTGGTAGTCGGTGATTTTGGTCACCTTGTAGCCGCCAATCTCTACAGGGGGCTTCTCCCGCAGGGAGGCCATGATACCGGCCATCTTGTCCATGCCGGACAGGCCGGGGAACTCAAAGGAGTTCACCTTGTTCAGATACCGGCCGTATTTTGCGTAAATGGCCTCCAGCCGCGCCTTGATGGACGAGCCGATGGAACGGTAGTAGGCCGCCATTTCACAGATCAGCATGGAGCCAATGATGGCGTCCTTGTCCCGGACGTAAGGGCCTGCAAGGTAGCCGTAGGATTCCTCGAAGCCCAGAATGAAGCGATCCACCTCACCGGCGGCCTCCAGCCTGGCGATCTGGTCGCCGATCCACTTGAAGCCGGTGAGAACGTTGCGCATTTCCACGCCGTAATCCGCGGCCACGATGTCCGCGAGGGGGGTGGAGACCAGAGACTTTACCGCCACGGGGCGCTTGGGCATGGTGCCTTTTTCAATGCGGCCCTGACAGATGTAGTCCAGCAGCAGCACGCCCACCTCGTTGCCGGAGACCAGCTCGTAGGAGCCGTCGGGGCAGCGGATGGCAATGCCCACCCGGTCGGCGTCGGGGTCGGTGGCCAGCATCAGATCGGCGCCGGTCTTCTCGGCCAGCTCCAGACCCAGCCGCAGAGCCTCGAAAATCTCCGGGTTGGGATAGGGGCAGGTGGGGAAGTTGCCGTCTGGGTACTGCTGCTCGGGGACAATGGTGATGTCGTCAATGCCGATGTCATGAAGCACCCGGGTGACCGGCACCAGACCGGAGCCGTTCAGGGGGGAGTACACCAGCTTCAGTCCGGCGGTTTTGCAGATGCCGGGGCGGACGGCGCAGGCTTCAATGGCGCTGTACAGCGCCTCCTTGCAGTCCTCGCCCACGTATTCGATCAGACCCTTGGCGATGCCGTCTTCAAAGGCCATCATCTCCGCGCCGGTGAGGATATCGGTTTTCTGAATCTCCGCGTACACCACGGCGGCGGCATCGTCCGTCATCTGGCAGCCGTCGGGGCCGTAGGCTTTGTAGCCGTTGTATTTGGCGGGGTTGTGGGAGGCGGTGATCATGATGCCGGCGTTCGCCTTGTAGTACCGGGTGGCAAAGGACAGGGCGGGAACGGGCATCAGCGCGTCGTAGATCCGCACCCGAATGCCGTTGGCGGCCAGAACGCAGGCAGCGTTTCTGGCAAATACGTCGGAATTGATGCGGCTGTCATAGGAAATGGCGACCAGCTGGCTGCCGCCCTGGGTCTTGACCCAGTTCGCCAGTCCCTGGGTGGCCTGCCGGACAACGTAAATATTCATCCGGTTGCTGCCCGCGCCCAGAATGCCCCGCAGACCGGCGGTGCCGAATTTCAGCGCCACAGCAAAGCGCTCCTTGATCTCATTGTCCTGTCCCTCGATTTTCCTCAGCTCATCGGTGAGGGCGGGATCTTCCAGATCAGCGCTCAGCCAGCGCCTATAATCATCTATGTACATCATTATCACCTTTTCTTCATATAAATGCACGTATAATATAGTTCATCAGGCAGAAAAAGTCAATGCCGGAGTGGGGGCAGCCGCGTTATGGGGGCAAAAAATGGGAGGCGACGGAAATCCGTCGCCTCCCTTGCGTATTTTAGAAATGTTTTCTCTTGCGGTCGTAGACGCTTACAGCAGCCGCGCCGCAGAAGGAGAACAGCAGTACGCTGCCAAGAACCATGACGATCTCGCTGTCGCCGGTCTTGGGGATGTTGTCCTTGCCGTTCTTCACGGACTTCCACTGAGCGACATAGGTGACATCCTTGGTCACGGTGTCAGTGACCTTGGGGGACCAACCGGTGAAGGTGTAGCCCTTACGGGTGGGCTTGCCATCGAACTTGGGGGTATCGGTGCCAGACTCAAGATCCTTGTAGACCTGATCCTTGAACGCCTTACCCTTCGCGCCGTCGGTGTAGGTAACGGTGTAGAGCTTCTCCCACTTGGCGGTGTAGGTCACGTTCTTGGTTACGGTCTCGGCGACTTCGGGTTCCCAACCGACGAACTTGTAGCCCTCACGAGTGGGATCCTTCGTGCCGAAGGCGGGGGTGCTGGTGCCGTAGGGGATGTCTTTGTAGACGACATCCGCGAAGACTTCCTCGCCCTTCACACCGTCGGTGTAAGTAACGGTGAGAAGCTCGCACTTGACGTTGAAGGTGACGCTGGTCTCCGCAGCCGTCCACTTCTCACCATTCCAGGTCAGCTCGATGGTCTTGCTGTCACGGTCATCAAGGGTGTGGGGGCCAACATTCTCTTCTGCGTTGTACTTGGCAACGTAATCCTTTGCGTTTACGGTGAGGATGCAGGTGTACGCAGTTCCCTTGCGCTCGGGGTCGGAGACGTCGTAAGTGCCTTCGATGAGCGTGTAGGACTTGCCGTTGTGCGCGGTGGTGGTCGTGCAGTCCACCTTCGCGTTGATGCCCAGCCCCTTCAGTTCATCGTAGGTGGGCTTTTCAGGGGGGCACTCGACGTGGAAGGTGATGGGCAGTTCGGTCTTCGCGACCCACTTTTCGCCATTCCACTTCAGCTCGACGGCCTTCTCAGCCTGCTCGCCGACGATCAGCGCATGGGTCTTGCCCATATCGGAGCTGTACTTCTCGATGATCTTGGCTGCCTTGACAGTGATGGTGCAGGTATAGCCCTCGGAGGCGGTACCGGTGACGTCGCTGACGGTGTACTCACCCTGCGTCGGCTTGTAATCCTTGCCCCAGTGGTTGACGTTCTGGTTATCGCAGACGATCTTTACGCCTCTGCCGATCGCACCCTCAATGTCCTTCTTGCTGGGCTGCTCGGGGGGGCACAGGGTATGGAAGGTGACAGGCAGTTCGGTCTCAGCGACCCACTTTTCGCCATTCCACTTCAGTTCAATGGTCTTTTCGGCGGGTTCACCGGCAATCAGCGTATGAACCGCGTCGCTCATATCAGAGCTGTACTTCTCGATGAACTTGGCTGCCCTGACGGTAACGGTGCAGGTGTAGCCATCGGCGGCGGTGCCCATGACATTGCTGACGCTGTACTCGCCAAGCGTTACCTTGTATGCCTTCGCACCGTGTTTGACGTTCTGGTTATCGCAGACAACCGCCACGCCTCTGCCAATCGCGCCCTCGATGGCCTTCTTATCGGGCTGGACGGGCTTCCACTGAGCGGTGTAAGTGACATCCTCGGTCACGGTCTCAGCGACCTCGGGGTTCCAGCCGTCGAACACAAAGCCCTTACGGGTGGGAGTGTCGCCGGAGAAAGCGGGAGTCGGGGTGTCCTTCTCCAGATCGGAATGGACATCGTCCTTAAAGGCTTTTCCGTCAACGCCATCGGTGTAGGTGACGGTGTAGAGCTTTTCCCACTGAGCGACGTAGGTCGCATTTTCGGTCACGGTTTCAGCAACCGTGGGTTCCCAGCCGAGGAACTTGTAGCCCGCGCGAGTGGGAGTGCCGTTGAAAGCGGGCGTTGCGGTGCCGGACAGCAGATTGCCGTAAACCTGATCGGCAAAAATCTCTTCATTCTCCACGCCGTCGGTGTAGGTCACGGTGTAGGTGGTTTCGGGCGCGGTTCCGCACTCGACAGGGAAGGTAATGGGGGTATCGACAGCCCACTGACCCTCTACGTACTTCAGCGTAAGAGTCTTGGTGTTGTCACCGGTCAGGGTGTGCTTGCCATAGTCCATGTTGTACCGCGCCACATATTTGTCAGCAGTGACGGTAATGTCGCAGGTGTAGCCGTCAGTTTCGTTGCCGGCAACATCGCCGATGGTGTATGTTCCACCTCTCAGCGAGAAGTGTACGGCGGCGTGCGTCTCGGGCTTCGTGGTGCAGGTCACATCCACGGGCGCTTTCAGATTGGACAGATCTTCAGCACCGGGCCTTGCGGGCGGAACAATCTCCGTCACGCACGCGACGTCGAAAACAACGGGGGCGCCGCTCTCAACAGTCCAGCCATTATCCGTGTATTTCAGGGTAACGGTCGCGTTGACGCCCTTGGGATCATGGGCAGCGCCGGTATCGGTGTCGAACTGCTCCACATACTTCTGAGAGTTGATGGTGACCGTGTAGGTGTAGCCGTTCTCGGCGTCGCCTTCGACCTCACCGGTGGTGTAGGAGCCGGAGATCAGAGCGTAGCCCTTGGTCTTAAGCTCGTGGGCGGCCGCCTCATTGGTGCAGTTGACGGTGATATTACCGATCAGACCGCTGAGGTCGCCCTCACCGGGAGCCGTGGGCTTATCGGGCATGGGGGGAGCTGCTTCTTCCCACACGGCGTACAGCGTTCTGGTCCAGGTGTTGCCATTCTTGACAACATCATTGCCATACTGGGATACGGCACACGTCATACCACCAGTGTAGATTGTATCAGACCCGTCATTGGCCTTCCAGCCCTTAAAGACATAGCCTTCCCGGGTGGGAATGGTATTCTTCACTGTAAAGGAGTGGTATCTGATAGCTGCATCTGTTGTAGACCACGAATCAGCACTGGGCGCGCCGGTGCCGCCATTGGCATCATAGTTCAGCGTGTATGTATATTTCGTGGTGGGATTGGGATTCTTCGCTACGAGATAAATCGTAGAACCCTTGTTGCAGGCGGTCGTACCGCTCTTGTTAAGCGACCACGTTGTGGGATTGGCATTGGATTCTTTCGACCAACCGACGATCTGGTAGCCGCTGTTGACGGAAGCGCGGCCTGCGGCGGCCTTGATATCAGAAATCGCGATCGTGTGGTTGTTATACGCGGTATCGGAGTGATTCGTCTTGTACTGGCAAACAAACTTGGTCTTTTCGGAAGAACCGTAATTGTAGCCAATGTTGAATTCGTCACCCACATACAGGACGGTGAATCGGACATCGATCTTATGCCCGGTGTTCAAATCGGCGGGAGCTGGATCGGGTTTGGGAATCGTCGGCAAGGGCACTCTTCTTGCATTGGTCTTGCCCTCCTCCCATTTGGCGGCATAGGTGACATCCGCAGTCACGGTTCCCGCAACGGTGGGATTCCAGCCGGCGAAGGTATAGCCTTCCCGGGCAAGGGTGCCGTCGAAAGCGGGGGTCGGGGTACCGGACGACAGGTTGCTGTAAACCTTATCGGCAAATACTGCGCCGTCTGCACCGTCAGTATATGTAACGGTGAATGTTTTCGGCTCTTCCGGTGCAGGGGGATTCTCGTTCTTAGGCTGCTCCTGCGCGGGGGGGTCGGTCTTCTTCTCGCCCTCGTCCACTACGACGGTCTTGGGCTGGGTTCCGTCAGCCCCCGTCGTATCCTCTGCCAACGCAGTCGTGGGCAGAAGTGTGAAGACCATGAACAATGCCAGAAGCAGACTGAAAATTCTGCGCAAACCATGGTTTTTCATCTTGAAATACTCTCCTTTCATTTGGTGATCCATGCCGGAGGCACAGACCGTCTGCACGGTAACGCCATCATTACCTTTATGCCTGAATTATACGCAATATCACACCAAAAGTCAATGGGAAAAGACGTCGATTTTCTGCAATTAGGCAAAAAACAGGGCCGTCTCCATGAGACAGCCCTGTTATATGCGGGGATGGAATGACGGTCACTTTTTTCGGGCGACGACAACGAAGCGGCCGTCCTCCACGTGGTAGGCGCAGGTCACCAGCGTGATGAGCTTGTCGCCGTAGGCCGCGGTGACGCCGGTGTCGTAGAGCGCCTTGGAGCGGAAATTCGAGATGGCGTTGTTGAAGTCCGCTTCGTCCGCCGCGTCGATGAACTGATAGAACTTGAAGCAGTTCTCGTAGGTGTAATAGACCCGGTCATAGAAGGCCGCAAGCACCTCGTACTCGCCCTCCTCGTAGAGGGTGTCAAAGTGGATGGTGGGGTGCGCCTGCCAGTAGGATTTGCTCTCATACTTGGGCAGGGAGCGGAACATGCTGCCGTCCAGCATGTTGTGGCCGTAGATCAGCAGATTGTCGCTGTCGGCGGAGCAGTTGGCGTCGATGAAGGGAATGCCGCCGAAGCTGTACTCCCGCTTAAAATTCGTGTGCAGATATTTTTCCGGATCGGTGGGGGTGTGCATCACCGGGTAGTCGATGACGGTGCCGTCGATGCGCAGCCAGCCAAACAGATCGTGGTTCTGCTCATACAGGGGGGCATACTTCGCCAGCATCACCGGCTCCGTCGGCTCAGGCTCCGTGGGGACGGTGGTTTCCGTGGTCGGCCCGGTGGACCGGGTCTCCGGCGGCGTGGTCTCCACGGGGGCAGCGGTGGCCGTGGCGTTTTCCTCCACCATTTCGGAGAGTTTGCGGAAATCACTGCGGGCTTTGCCCATATGGATCAGGATGGCAGCCACCGCGATCAGCGCGATGCAGAACACTGCCACGAGGATGATGAAAAGGGGATTGGGGCCTCTTCTTCTCCGTCTGCGCTGCCCGGCGTCATTGCGGCGGGGCGGGACGGGGGTGCGGGGTGTCTGGAATTTGCCTTGCCTGTTTGCCATGTTTCTTTCCTCTCAATATGGGATGCTCCAGGGCATCCGCCGGAAAAGGGCGGCGACGGAATCTCCGCCACCGCCCTCGTTCAACAGTTTACGTTGTTTTCTTAACGCTGTCTTCTCTTGCGGTCGTAGACGCAGACAGCAGCCGCGCCGCAGAAGGAGAACATCAGAACGCTGCCCAGAATCATGGCAATCTCACCGCTGCCGGTCTTGGGAACGTTGTCCTTGCCGGAGTTGGACTTCCACTGGGCGACATAGGTGACATCCTTGGTCACGGTTTTGGAGACCTTTGGCGCCCAGTCGCTGAAAGTGTAGCCCCTGCGGGTGGGCTTGCCGTCGAACGCGGGGGTGGCGGTGCCGGACGGCAGGTTGTCATAAACCTGATCCTTGAACGCCTTACCCTTTGCGCCGTCGGTGTAGGTCACGGTGTAGAGTTTCTCCCACTTGGCGGTGTAGGTGACATTCTTTGTCACGGTCTTGGAAACCTCAGGATCCCAACCGCCAAACCGATAGCCCTCACGGGTGGGAGTTACTTTTAAAGTGGGGGTATCGGTGCCGGACAGCAGATTGCCATAAGCCTGATCGGCAAAGACTTCCTCACCATCCACGCCATCGGTGTAGGTCACGGTGTATTTTTCCTCGTCCTCGTCCGCCTTCCCGTTTCCGTTGGCATCAATCTTCCAGGTGGCAGCATAGGTGGCGTTTTCGGTCACCCTGTCAGCAATTACAGGAGCCCAGCCGCTGAAAACATAGCCCTCCCGGGCGGGAGTGCCATTAAATGCGGGTGTTCCGGCATTCTCCGGCACCACGGTACTCTGATCCTCAAATATCTCCGCGCTATCTACACCGTCGGTATACGTTACAGAATAGCCAGTTTCCTTCGTCTCAGCATCGTAGCCACAGTAATCGCAGACCTTTTTCACGGATCTGGTATAATGTGTACCGCCCTCTGCCTTTACCCATTCGGTTGTGGTTACCGTGTAAGCATTGTCCTTGTAGCCGTCGGTATACTCCGGATGTAACTCATGGCCGAGCATTTCGCCGTTCTCAAAAACGGGAGTGCTATCAAAGGTGACAACGCTTCTTCCGGTGTTGTTCCCGGGCTTTCCGCCGAAGCCGAACCATCTGCTGCAGGTGACTTTATCGCGGTACACCGAGCCATTGATGGAATTATTTCCGGAAATGTGAATGCGGTACTTATAGTTGCCCATGTTGCTGTCGTTGATATTCAGTACATTCTTGATGGCTGCCTCGGATTTGACAGTGCAATTATTGAAATTCACGGTAATATCACATTTCCCGGCACCGTAGTCCGTGTAGACATTGATCGTTTTTCCGGAAGAATTAAAGGTACAGCCATCAAAGGTCATTTCCGGCGAGCTATATGTCCATACTGCATAATCGCCGTTCGGACAGAAAAAGGTCGTATTTCTGAATGTGGCGGAGGTGTAGCCCCAATAAAAGGTCTTGCCGTTTATTATGCAGTTTTCAACGACGGTCTTATCTGCGCGAATAAAGCCAAGATAATCGGCTGAACCCGATTGCAAGGTCATATTCCGAAATGTGATTGTGCCGGAGCCGTCGAAACTATAATCGCCATTGTATTCCGTCCCAAAATAAGCCGGATCAGGCAACGTTGCACCAATGCCCCATGCGGTTTTATCGGCTCCCTGCCCCACAAATGTGAGGTTTTTTCCTTTTGTATCTGCACCTTTTTTGTAAAGCGTGAATTTCCCTTCCCCAAGTACGATGGTATCACCGCTTGCAGCGGCATTTACCGCCTCCTCCAATGTCGGGTATCCGGTTTCCCCAATCCATGCAACGGAAGGCGCAGCCGAGGGCGCGGCCGCGGGCGCAGCCGCGGGCGCGGCGGTGCCGTTCTCCGAGGACGTGCCTGCACCGTTCTCCGGGGTCGTGTCTGCACCGTTCTCCGGGGTCGTGTCTGCACCGTTCTTCGAGGGCGTGTCTGCACCGTTCTCCGAGGATACGGTGGTACCATCCTCAGCAAATGCGACGGTGGGCAGCAATCCCGCAAGCATAGTACAGCACAGCAGGATGCTGAGCAGTATAGAAAGCTTACTTCTTGTTCTCATAAAAATACCTCCAAATTGTTTAATCGGTGGTTATCGGAAACCTCCCCAAAGCGCAAAAAACTGAGGGAGGCGCAATATACCAACGCCACTAAGTTAGTGGCGAAGTCAACAAGAGTATTTCTGTAAAAATGAGTCAATCCCCGTGCGGGATGCACTTTTCTGCAAAAAGGCATGCCAAATAAGCGGATCAAAAAAATCCTGAAGCAAACTGCCAAACAGTGCGTCTTTATTCTTGTACCTTGTGTAGATTGCCCCCGTGGTGACACCGGCTTTGTCAGCGATCTTGTGAAGCGAGGCTTTCTGAAAGCCGTAGGTAAGAAACTCCGAGTATGCAGCCTGAACGATCCCGTCCTCCAGGGAGTGATCCCTATTGGCTATGTTTCCGCCTCACGCTCTGCAATAACATCATTCTCGATAACGACATGATTATAGCATCACTCCTGCGTTTTGTCAATGCGTATTGCGCACTGCCTCGCAAAACACTCCTTGACAAATCCCGGTTCAGAAAGGAAATGGATATGCTTGGGCAAATCACAGCCCGTGACAATCTGATACTAGTGTTACAAAAAGATTGTTATTGCAGTTATCATGCCTATCCTGCAACCTCATGATACTGTACACGAATTGGGGTTTTCCCCTCTGAGGAATGTCCACTTTTCAGGGATACCCCTCACCCTCCGTGTCCATTTTTATGGGTACAG
>ERZ1106976.3783-NODE-3783-length-11428-cov-7.756265_pt1 | contig 11428 bp, 10 predicted proteins | sample MGYA00403687_ERZ1106976 | MGnify/ENA primary metagenome ERZ1106976 (study PRJEB35170, sample SAMEA104062446) | human gut metagenome | biome: human gut; feature: human-associated habitat; material: faeces | place: Denmark | collected 2013-02-22 ... | reverse complement strand
CCCGCTCTTCGCGACAGCTCGTATATTCTATCACCTTTCCCATGATTTGTCAAGCCTTTTTTGCGCGAAATAATCACCAAATGCAGTACGTCAATTTCCGCACATTTTTCGTCATTTTCAGAACGACATAGTGCATCACGCCGCAAAAAGGGGGATATCCTACCGTTTTCCGGCGGAATCCCCCTCAGTTTATGCTTTGTACGATCTTCTTAGACGCTCAGTGAATCATTTCCTCTGCCGTCTTCCGTGCGGTCATCAGTGCCTCGTCCAGTTTGTCGGCATCTTTTCCGCCAGCCATTGCGCTGTCGGGTCTGCCGCCGCCTTTTCCGCCCATGACGGCAGCAACGGTGCCAACCAGCTTCCCGGCATGGATACCCTTGGCAACCGCATCCTTTCCGGCAACGGCAAGCAGACTGACCTTATCCGCTCCGGGCAACGCCAGGACTGCGACGGTATCGGCATGATCTGCCTTGATCTGGTCAGCCAGTGCGCGTGCGGCGTCCGGCTGCATATCAATCTTGGTGCAAAGAACACGCACACCACGCACTTCAAAAGCGCCGGCAAGCAGGCTTTGCAGTTGTCCCGCGGCAAGTTTTGCATTCAGCATCTCAACTTCCCGCTTGGAACCCGAAAGCTCGCTCTGCAACTGTGCCGCCTTCTTGGCAACATCCGCGCTGTTCTGTACCCTGAGCTCCTTGGCAACCGCATGAATCAGCGTGTCTTTTTCGCGCAGCTGTGCAAGCACGCCCATTCCGGTCACGCACTCAATGCGGCGCACGCCGGCGGCAACAGAAGTTTCGCTTATAATATGGAACAATCCGACCATTGCCGTATTGGCTACATGGGTTCCGCCGCAGAATTCGGCAGAGACCTCTCCCATTTTCACAACGCGGACCACATTTCCGTACTTTTCACCGAACAGCATCATGGCGCCCATCTTCTTCGCCTCGTCAATATCGGTTTCGATTGTCTGAACGGGAATTCCACGGAGAATGCGGGCATTCACCAAGGCTTCCGCCCGGTCAAGTTCCTCCGGCGTCATGGCTGCAAAATGCGTAAAATCAAAACGTCCGCGCTCTTCGTCAACGTAGGAACCCGCCTGTTCAACGTGGTTGCCCAAAACCTCGCGAAGCGCACCCTGCAACAGGTGCAATGCAGAATGGTTACGGCGAATTGCATTGCGGCGTTCTGCGTTCACCGCCGCACGGGCGGTATCTCCCACACGGATCACACCGTTCTGAAGTGTGCAGAAATGCAGATAAACACCATCTGCTTTTTTTGTATCATTTACAGCTGCGGTCATATCCGCTCCGCTGATCGTCCCGGTATCACCGACCTGCCCGCCGCTTTCTCCGTAAAACGGGGTGCGATCGAGTACCAACGTAAATTCGCCTTCGGTGATCTCTTCGACCGACATATTGTCCGCCAGAATTCCGATCACCTTTGCCTCTGCTTCGTCGTGTTCATAACCGACAAATTCGGTCTTGGGGAATGTAGAAAGCAAATCCTTGGTCATATCCGTCCAGCCACTGATGTTGCCGCGTGCGTCTCTTGCGCGCTTGCGCTGTTCTGCCATCAGTTCGGTAAAGCGCGCATCGTCAATGTCCAGTCCGCGCTCTGCCGCAATCTCCCGGGTCAGGTCAATCGGGAAACCGAACGTATCATACAATTTGAAAGCATCCTCGCCGCTGATTACGGTTTTGCCATCCGCGATACAACGGTCCATGATGCCGGAAAGAATGGAAAGTCCCGCATCGATGGTCGCATCGAAACGCTGTTCCTCCAAGGACAGCACCTTCAGAATATAGTCGTGCTTTTCCGTAAGCTCCGGATAAGCACCCCGGTTTTCACCCATGGCAACCTCGCACAATTCGCAGAGGAACGGACGGTTGATGCCGAGCAGCTTTCCGTGGCGGCAGGCACGGCGGATAATCCGGCGCAAAACATAGCCGCGCCCCTCATTGGAAGGAATTACACCGTCGCAAATCATGAACATGGCGCTCTTGATATGGTCGGTGCATACACGGATGGAAATATCGTCTTTCTTGTTTTCACCGTAGGTCTTACCGGCAATTTCACAGACCTTGTCCAAAATACGGCGGTTGGTATCAACCAGGAACATATTGTCCACGCTCTGCATCACGCAGGCAAGCCGCTCCAGACCCATACCGGTATCGATGTTTTTCTGTGCAAGTTCGGTATAGTTCCCCTTCCCGTCGTTATTGAATTGGGAGAACACGTTGTTCCAGATCTCCATGTAACGGTCGCAGTCGCAACCGGGGCGGCAATCAGGCTTTCCGCAACCGTATTTTTCGCCGCGGTCAAAATAGATTTCGGAACAGGGACCGCAGGGACCGGAACCGTGTTCCCAGAAATTATCTTCCTTCCCGAGTCTGGTGATACGCTCGGCAGGAACGCCGACCTTTTCGGTCCAGATTCGGAACGCTTCTTCGTCATTCTCGTAGATAGAGGGCCAGAGTTTGTCCGCAGGAATCTCCAGCGTTTCGGTCAGAAATTCCCATGCCCACGGGATTGCCTGCTCTTTGAAATAATCCCCAAAAGAAAAATTTCCGAGCATCTCAAAAAAGGTCCCGTGACGTGCAGTGTGGCCGACGCGATCCAGGTCAGGCGTGCGGATGCACTTCTGGCAGGTGGTAACACGACGGCGCGGCGGCTCCTCTTCGCCGGTAAAATACTTTTTCATGGGCGCCATGCCCGAATTGATCAAAAGCAGGGATTTGTCATTGTGCGGGATCAGCGGAAAAGAGGGCAGGCGCAAGTGCCCCTTGGATTCAAAGAATGAGAGGTAGCTCTCCCGCAGATCATTAAGAGATGTCCATTTCATATGGTTTATATCCTTTCAGACCGTAAAATATTGCAATAAAATTCCGGTTTTTATTATACACATCTTTCGGCGCTTTGTCAAGGGGGCACCCGAAAAACAGCGGTGTCGGCGAAAAATCAAAACCGACACCCACCACGGATCCGTGACGGGCGTCGGATGTAAAAATGTCAATCAATGGCGTAATCAAGGCTGAACTCGGCAGACTCGCCGGCAACCTTGAAGAAAACACTTCCGGCAGAGGCATCGACGGTAAACGTCTGCTCCTCTCCTGTCAGGGCAAAGTCATGCAGAATCCGATCCTCTGTGCAAAGCACAAGGCGGAGATTGCCGGCGGTAACACCGGGGGTGACTGTCAGGGTATGGGTTCCACTCCGGAAGATATGCAGAATCCGCACGCCGGAAAACTTACCGACAGACACTTTGGTTTTGTTGTTGGCTGTACTTTGGGAAGCCATCGTTTGCAGATAATTGTTTTTGGAGAGAATATCCTCTTCGGTCAGCGTCTGCAATGAAAAGTCCGCATCCCCGTTCGTATCGGCATAATGTGCCGCGCAGGACGCCGCGCAAAGAAGCAGAATGCCACATAGCAGCCCCACCATTCCTCTGCGCAAAATATTTTTACCCTTCATGATCCTCTCCCCCTCAATAGCTAAAAGATTTTTATTTTTCCTTTCTGATCTGTCTGACGATCCGTGCAACGGCAGGAGAGAGCGCCAGATTTACACCGACCTCGATCAGGAAATTGATTCCCGCAAGAACAAAGAACATATAATAAATGAGGTTTTGACCGTTTGCCCATGAGGTCATGGTTTCATAATAGAAGAGCCGCATGCCGAGCAAAAACAGACCGGTATTGACAACCGGTGCCGTCACCGCGGCAATCAGGGCAGCAAGATAGGTGTGTTTCTTCATTGCCATACCGACCGCTCCCGCAGCGGCACCCGCCGCAACGCCCTTGATCAGGCAGATTCCGACAAAAGCAAACACATTCTGCTCAATCAGCGGTGCGCAGGAAGGATCATATCCCGTGAAACCGAGAATCATAACCACTGCGCCGAATGCGCCGCCTAAGATTGCCCCCTCTCCGGCTCCGTACAGCAGGGCACCGACAAGAATCGGCACCATAGTCAGCGTCAGGTTGAAGGGTAGCAGTGCCGCACGGCTGAGCGCGGTGGAAAGAATTTGCAGGACCACAATCAGTGCCACCAGCATCGCGGTCTGCACCATATGCAGTGTTTTGGTTTTCATTGAACCGTTCATTGGACGATTTCCTCGTTTTCTGTTTATTTTTTCGGGTCTGGGACCCGGGATGTCAGAATTTTTACCTTTCCTCTGACAAAAAGAGGCGGATTTGGCGCCGGCACCTCTGCCATCACCCAATAACAGTCGCCGAACCGCAAAGGATATGCGCGACCGTCGCAAAGCAGATCTCCCTCGCCGCCGATACAAAGCACGGCATACGGATCATCCGCATCCGGCAGGCGAATTTGTGTTTCGCAATCCCATTCCGAAACACGGAACTGCGGACAGCAGGCAAGCAGTCTCTCCCCCGGTGCCGCATCCCGTCCGCAGGAAAAACGCATCGCTTCCAGTTGCGCATCGGAATACGCACGCAGTGCGGCAAGCGCTTTTTCCGTATGAAGCTCTCTGGGCTTTCCGGAACTGTCGGTCCGACCGTAGTCGTAGACGCGGTAAGTAATATCGCAATTCTGCTGGATTTCCGCAAGCAGGATTCCACCGCCGATCGCATGGAGCATTCCTGCGGGAACAAAATAACATTCCCCTGCACGGACCGGAACGCTGCGGCAAAGCGACATATCAAAACATCCCGCACGCACGGATCGGCAAAAATCCGCACACGACACCTCCGGGCGCAGGCCGTAAAGCAATCTCGCTCCCGGCTCCGCATGCAAAATCAGCCACATTTCGGTTTTTTCGCCGCCTTCTGTGCCCGGATCGGAAGGATGAACCTGCAAAGAAAGATCCTCCCCCGCGTCAATCAGTTTGATCAACAGCGGAAACGGATCCGGTACACCGGGGACATCGCGCAACCGCATACCGGCGAACATACCGTTCTCCACGCGGCAATCAGGCTCCCCCGTATCGGCGGCGGAATGAACCGCGAGCACCAGATCTTCGCCGATCCGCTCCCCCGGGGCACCGATGCCGAGCAACCCCTGCAGTGCCGTACCGCTCCAGAGCGGCGCACGCTGAACGGATGTCAGTTTCATGGGACAGACCATATTTTCCTCCCAGCGTTTTCAGTGATGCCCTTATTATACCCCATTTCCCCTTACCCGTCAAGCGATTGGGAGAAAATTCTCCGTTCTCACAAACTACCGTACCGAAAACGCGAAAAAAGCAGAGCTTTTCACGGCTCTGCCTGTATGTTGGGTTTACAAGATCCGACTTGCCTGGCAAAGATTATTCATAGACGAACAGCGCGCCGTCCTCCAGAGTGAGCGGTTTATCGCCGCTTTCCTGCCGATAGTAGATGATCGGTGACGACACGGCGCTGTCAAACCGAAGTCCGTTCTCGGTTTTGCGGAAAACACAGACACTGCCGCCGTCCAGGAAACGAATGCGAACCGTGTCTTCCGTTTCCGTATATTTTCCGGCAAAGCCGCCTTTTTTCCCGAAGACCGCGGCGTCACTGCCCGGATACAGAACCAGCGTCAGCCCGGCATCCTCACAAACACCGTAGGAAAGAAAAGTACTGTGCAGATAGATATGCATGCCGTAAAAATCATTGTCCGGTTGCTTTTCAAAGACAACGGTATCTCCCCCGTCCGGCGTATAACGGAGCGTTTTTCCGTTCTTCCCCCGTGGCATGCGTATGACCTTGCCGGTTTCCCGGTCGGTCAGCACAACCTCCTCTTTTGTTTCGGTATAAATACCGTCATACAGTTCCGATACATATATGGAGCCGGCGGGCAGGAAGGAAAACCTGTGATTGGGAAACAGGCGGAGCATGGCAAAACCGTTTATATAAAGACTGTTCTCTGCGTCCGCATAATAGGCATTTCCCCGCGCATCACATGCCGCCTGCATCGCATCATCGTCTCTGCCCGCAAAGTCTTTCCTGACCTGCTCCGGAAACAGGGTGTGCAGATCCTTTTCGTAGTACATCTCCCGCGGGGTACGGTACTCCTGCGTTCTGTAACCGTCCGGCGTTTTTTCCAACCGCATTACGCAGGGGAATGACACGCCGCCAACGTGCTCTACCTGCCCCGACTGCACATCGCAACCGTATTCCGCCGTCAGAACCCAGCAATAAACCAGTTCCGTCTCTCCGCTCTGCCGGGCTTGCGCAACAAACACCTCCGAGGTCACATAGTTTTCTTCCGCCGCTTTTGTCCAGTGTGCCGTTGCCTCCGCCGCAAGGTGTTCCCGCATTTCCGGCGAAACCGCTACGGATACCGGCTTCGGGTTGGTCAGAAAACAGACGGCGACGACAACGCAGGAAAGCAATGCCGCGCACAGAACCCAGAACGCGGGTTTCCGATAGGAAAGCACCTTTTTTACCCGTGCTCCCACGCCGACCTCACCAAAGGCAAGCGGGCAGACCGCTATGGTCCTGCGGTGGATACTGCAATCCAGCAGAGTCTGCGCATACCGCTTTCTTGCGGACAGATCCATTCCCTTCACGACTTTTTCGTCGCATGCCAATTCAATATCCCTGCAAAGCAAACAATAGGCAACCCAGCAGAGCGGATTGAACCAATGCAGGGACAAAATCAAATATCCGAGCGGTTTCCAGAGCTGATCCCGCCGGGCAAGGTGGGCGCGTTCGTGCGCAAGAATCGCTTCCGTTGCGCCTTCCTCCAAATTTTCCGTTCCGGACGGCAGATAAATCCGCGGGCGGAAAATTCCCAGGATAAACGGCGTCCCGATATTATCGCAGAGCAGTACCCCGTCCGCATACGGAACCGTGATTCCGGTCCTTTTGCGCAAACGCAGGTAACTGATCAGGGCAAAGGAGAGCATTGCAAAAACGCCGATGATCCAGATCAGCGCAACCACAGGAAGCAGCGTCCCCAAAGGATCCGCAGAGGCGGTCGGCTGCGGTGCCAGGGAGGTCAGCGCGCCGTTGATGCCGCTGTCAAGCGCCGGAATGCCCGTATCAATCCGCGGGGTCGTCCCGCCCGGCGCCGTCGAAGGGCTGATCGGTTCCGCACGCGGAATCAGGCTGAGCACGCTCTCCAGTCGGATCGGCAACAGAAGGCGCACGCCCGCCAAGCCCCACAACAGGCAGACGACAAATTTCGGGGCTCGCCGCAAAAGCGGGCGCAGAAGCAGGACCGCCAGCAATCCCCATACGGCAGTCAGGCTCATATTCAGGACGGCAAGAAAAATTCTGACGGACATCTCTTCCATCTTTACTCCTCCCCTGCTTTATCGATCATCTCGCGGATCCGCTGTACCTCTTCCTGCGTCAGCTTTTTGGTATTGGCAAACGCGGCAATGAATGCCGGCAGGGAACCGCCGAACACCTCGTCCACAAACCGTGCGCTCTGCATACCGCGCAGCTCGTCGCGCCCGATCAGGACACTCACCCTGCCGTTTTCACACCGGAAAATACCGTTGTCGCAAAACTTACGCAGTACCGTATAGGTGGTCGTGCGCTTCCATTGCAGCTCCTGTGCGCACTGCCGGATCAGTTCTCCGGTCGTCATGGGTGCATGATCCCAGACGATCTGCGCAAAACGTGCGTCTACCGCGCCCAATTTCAGTTCGTTCATCGCCGTCCTCCTCGTCTATAAATTATCGACACTTATAGTCTATACCCTATAGACACAAATGTCAACCCGCTTCTGCCGGTTGTTACAAATTGTTTACACCTCAAAAAGCGCCGCGGAGTGGTTCCGCGGCGCCAGAGGTCGGCTTTGTTTTGTTTTTCGTCAGATGCAGAAGTGCATAAAGCGCATCATTTCCATGTAATCATCCGTTTCAAATACAACAGTCTGTGCATCTGCTGCAAATGCACCCGGATAGAAGGAATATTTATAGGCGCTTGTCCAGTCCTTATAGGTCGCCTCCATTCGGAAATGCGACGGCATTCTGACGGTGCACGCTTCTCTGCCGGCGGGCGTTGCGGCATAGCGCAGGGCATGCTCCATCGCCTCTTCAATCTCGCGGCATACCTTTGCGGGGTGCGGCGCAATTACGCCGCCGCCGTACCCGGTTTTGGATGCAACTGTTGTGATTCCCGGCACCATCTCCTTTGCCGAGGCGCAAAGCGCGGCATCACCGGACAAAAAGATCACGGGAATTCCCAGCATCCCCGCCATATAGGCGTTCAGGACAAACTCGGAGGCGGGCTTTCCGTTCAGCATAACCCGCTGCAATCCCGTGGTCATGGTGTGGGACAGCGGGTTTCCGTCGCTGACCGCATCGCTGTGATAACCGGTGAATCCCACATACTCGTAGGAATCGCGGTCCAAGCCACCCATCATACAGTACAGATCGCGGATCCATCCCCGCAGAACCGACGCGTTTTCCGGCAATGCGGACGGATCAATATTCCGGGCAATATCGTGCGCATCCTTGACCGTCACGTCCAGTCCCAGTTTTCCTGCGGCACGGCAAGCTGCCGCTACCTCGCGGGTCATCTGGGCGGCAAAATAGGGATACATCCGCTCGCCGGGCGTTGCCTCGTCCCAGGTGTCGATTCCGGCGGTTCCTTCAATATCCGCGCTCAGAAACAGTTTCATTCCTTCCCCTCCCTGCTTTCCTCTTTGCATTCCGTTGCGCTCTCCTCTTTTGTAAGGATTGCATCCGTTTCGGTTTTCCTTTTCTCTTTGTAGGCTTCCAGTGCCTCGGTGTCCGCTTTTTTCAGTTCAATGGACACACGCGGCGTGGAATAATCGTACAGGCAGAGCGTCCCGTATGCTTCTTTTTCGTAATCAATATCCCCGACATAGTAGATATCGGCATAAACGGCAAGCACCGTTTCGTCAATGACAATACCGTCAAACAGATAGGTTCTGTAATTATAGACATTTTTCTGTGCCGTTCCGATGGTGCCCCTGTCCGGGTAGTACCGCTCAAAGCGCACGCTTTCCGGGTTGTTTCCATCGTTATCGGAGGGATCGTCCGGAGTCAAATCGTAAGCGACATAGAGAGTCACGTCATAGAGCATTTCCGCGCGATCCGGCATGGTTTCCAGTTTGTAATCCTCTTTGAGGTGCTTGATCGTACTGTTGTTGTACCGGAATACGAGCTGTACCTGCTCCGCCTCTTCGACATAGCGCCACTGCGTCACGCCGAAATAGCCGTAATTCTTCTCTGCCTTGGTAACCGTCGCCTGCTCCTGGTACCACATGGTCAGCTTTCCTGCCTTTTCATAGGCATCGGCGGTGTTGCGGTTGACCTTGAGCACCCCCACTGCGGCGGGGTCGCCGGAAGAAAAAATCCGCCAGAGCACGATTCCGTTGACGGCAACAATCAACAGGATTCCCAAAAGACGGAACAAAAGACGGAAAATTCTCCCCTTTCCCTGTGCGACACTTCTTTTTGCCATGTGGAAATCCTCCTTCCGGATCTTCGGTATCAGTTTTCCGACGCCGCCATGTGTCGGAGCCGGTCGAGTGCGTTCTGCATCCTATGGTGTAATAAAAGAAAGCCATAGGAGGGATTTTTTATGCCAAGAGAATACAGTCATATCAAGGAATATGAAAAGGCAATACCGAAGTTAAAGGAGCAGGGAATCTCCCGTGCCTGTTCAAAATATGTTTCATTTGCCGCCTTGTAACTCATTTCCGTTAATCCTCTCAATATTAATTGGTATTCCGGGAACGGCAAAAGCATCATAACATTTTTTCAATCACATATCAAGGCATAATAAAGCACTGGCGAAAAAACAGTATTTTACTGAAAAAACCACTCGTAAAAACAAGTGGCTTTCCATGGTGCAGCAAGGCAAGGCAATCCAAATCCGAACCGTTTTTGTTGCTGATAGCTTCCTGCAATTCCGCAAGGGTGATGGTTTTCGTGCCCTCTTTGTAGTTGAAGGTGATCACCATTTTATCATCGTACAGGAAAATCGCATTGATGAAGGTGTCGATGAGCATCTTGCAGTGGCTCTGTTGCCGCACGTCCAGCTTGCGGAAGCGGTGGAGCCAGAAGGTCATAAACTCCGCGCTGACCTTGGGCTTTGCCAGCTTTTCGCAGGCAAGCCTGTTCTCAAGCTCGTCGCGGCGGTTTTCCAGCTCCTCCAGCCGCTCCTTTGTGGAGCGTGTCAGGATGCCCTGCTGAATGGCGCCCAGCAGATTGCTGATGGCTGTGTCCGCTTCACGGAGCTGCTGCTCATACAGCGGCACGTTCACATTGTCCCTGTCCTGCAAGTCCATGAGCATGGATACGATGGCCTCGATTGCTTTGTCGTCCATGACCATTTTCATGGTTTCACTGACCACCAAATCCTCGATCCATTCCTTCCTGACGGGCTTCTTGTGGCACTCCGTGCGCTTCTTCTTGACCGACACACACTTGTAGTAGTGATGCACCTTCCCCGTGCGGCTTGTGCCGCTCTCGCCGCAGAGATAGGCCCCGCAGTAGCCGCAGAACAGCTTGGTGGTCAGCAGATAATCGTCCTCGGCCTTGTGACGCGCCGGGGCCTTTTTGTTCTTCGCCAGCTTCTCCTGCACCCGGTCAAAGAGGTCTTGCGGTACGATGGCGGGGATACCGTCCGGCACGACCACATCGCGGTATCGAAATTCCCCGATATATCGCCGGTTGTGGAGTATATGCCCCACGCTGTTGAAGGTCATTTTCTGCCCCCGCGTGTTGGTAAGCCCCTGCTCGTTCAGCCAATTCATAATGGAGGAAATGGTTTCTCCGCCGTCATATCGCTTGAAGGCTTCCAGCACGAACGGCGCGGTCAGCGGGTCGATCCGGAAGTGCTGTTCCGCGTCGATCACATAACCTATGGGCATCGTGCCGCCGTTGAATTTGCACTTGAGGGCGTTGTCCGTCATGCCGCGAACGACCTTTTCCGAAAGGTCGGCGGAGTAGTATTCCGCATAGCCCTCAAGGACGGATTCGAGAATGATGCCCTCCGCGCCCTCTGAAATAATCTCGGTGGCGGATACCACCTTCACGCCGTTCTTTTTAAGCGTGGCCTTGTACCGGGCGCTGTCATAGCGGTTCCGTGCGAACCTGTCCAGCTTCCAGACGATCACTATGTCAAACAGCCGCTTGCCGCTGTCCTTTATCATGTTCTGGAACTCCGGGCGGTTGTCGGTCTTTGCAGAATACGCACGGTCGATGTAATGCCGCAATACCGTGATACCGTTTTTCTCGGCAAAGGCGGCACACTCGCGGAGCTGACCTTCGATGGATTCCTCGCGCTGGCTGTCAGAGGAATAGCGGGCGTAAATCACGGCTTTCATTTTGCGTCCACCTCCGAGAGCATCTGCACAAGCGTCGCTTTCAATCGTTCGTTCATAGCCGAGCCGGGGTCGAAGCACATTTCCACAAACCGCGCCATTTCGGGATTGTTCAGGCCGAGCTTTACGCAGTTGTTGTAGATCATGCCGTGGGGGTCGTCCGTCCTGCCGAAAATGTAGTCCAGCGACACGT
>ERZ1106976.3782-NODE-3782-length-11429-cov-4.411025_pt1 | contig 11429 bp, 7 predicted proteins | sample MGYA00403687_ERZ1106976 | MGnify/ENA primary metagenome ERZ1106976 (study PRJEB35170, sample SAMEA104062446) | human gut metagenome | biome: human gut; feature: human-associated habitat; material: faeces | place: Denmark | collected 2013-02-22 ... | reverse complement strand
TACAATGGGCCCCGGCGTAAAGGTTAATGCCGCTAAGCTCGGCTGATAACAGTTCATTCAGGCAACAAACGAAACATATCAGGAGGGAATCTTTTTTGATATCGTTTTGTTTGTTGCTTTTCTTTTTATAAAGGCAATACCGTCGGGTGCATGGCTATCGCCTTTGCTGCGTATATGCTTGCATCTTTTCCGTCATATCTCACAAATTTCGTCGGCAGAGAAAGGCTCTTGTTTCGCCATTTGTGTTGTCCGACGAAAAATGCGGCGGCGCATCTGTGCAGCAATCCTTGTGCGGTATTGCCTAAAATTTTCCGTTATAGGAAACAGAAAGGCAGTCGTCAAATGGATAAAAAGAGAGAGCTTAAACCTTATCATGGATTGATAGGACTTATTATTGTATTTTTGATTCTGATCCTTTTCGGCTTTTTTGGCGGGATTCTGGGGAAATATCTCGGAATATGGTATTCGGTTATTTGCGAGTTGCTTATTCCGGCTACTGCCCTTGCGATTATTTTAATAGTCAAGGCTGATGTCAGAGATTCGTTTCCTTTCAGACTGCCCCCGGTTAAAATGTTTTTTTCATCGGTAGGCTTGTATATCGGAACGATTATGCTGAGCGGGGCTTTTAATATGATATCCAGCCGGTTTATTCCGGATTTTTCTCAGAGGGGAGATTCAATAAATCAAACGGTTGTTTCGATGCACCCTGTTCTGGCGGTTGTCACGATTGCTCTGATTCCTGCGGTTTGTGAAGAAATATTTTGCCGCGGCTTTTTGCTCACCTCTATGAAATCAGTGAAGAATGAAGCGCTTATTATTTTAATTGCGGCGGTGTCGTTCGGACTTCTGCATATGGATTTGTATGCTTTTATTCCTACTGCGCTGATGGGCGGCTTATTTGCTTTTCTTACCATAAGAACAGGTTCCTTGCTGATACCGATGCTTCTTCATTTTTTCAACAACGCGATTTCGGTTATTTCAGCTTATACGGCGAGTGAGGCGGGTGAAAATGCAGGAGAGCTTCTTGCATCGCTCTCTGTCCCTCAGGTAATAGGGTATATTCTTTTCTATCTCGGAATAGCGGCGGCATTTCTCTATTTTTCCGGCATGTGGTTTCTCGGAAAGAAGCCGAATGTCAAAAAGACGGTTGCGGTAATTGCTTCTTCCGCGGTTCTGACTGTCGGAGGATATGCGACGATCGTTATGACTTCAATGGATATCATCGCGATGCAAAACTCCTCCTTTACTTATGACGGCGGACTTTTGAAGCGCATGGACTTAGAGCTTGAAGAGGGACAATATTTATTTTCGGTATCTGCTGCTTCCGAGAATGACATGATAATAACCGTTGAAAAAGAAGGGGAAACGGTTTTAATTTCTGAAATCGGAACAAAACCGACGATTATCTCAACGGTCTGGCTTGAAGAAGGGAAATACATTCTAACACTGAAAACTGTTGAAGAAAAGGAAAATATAAGCGGCAGGGCGGAAATTACGGTCTCGGTTATCAGAATGACGCATGACGGGAAATAGGTCATATATTCGTCATCGAGGTGAAAGCCGCGAAGCCGGAGGTGCCGTCTTAAGCCCGGAGGGATGGGAGATTATTACATGGTAAATCAGAACAGGCAGGAGCTTCCGCCTCGCATGGAAACTCCCGATCCGCAGTCGGAATCGGCGGATTATTATGCGGTCAGAACCGAGGCTGACGCAGGCATTCGGATGCATTGGCATAATTTTTATGAGTTTGATTTTGTGTACGACGGACAGTGCAGTCAGATACTGAACGGCGTGAAAAGAGCGTGCGCAAAGGGAACGCTCACTGTTTTATCAAGCTCCGATTTTCACGCATACGATGTCGATAAATCAAAGGGCGAATCTATATCTGCCCTCAGCGTTCATTTTCATGAGTTTTTTCCTGATGAAAATACGCTTAATATTCTCGGAAGCCTGTGCGGGAAGCAAATCGATTGCTCAAACGAGGAGTTTTACGGCAAAATATGCCGTGAATTATCCGAGATTTTTGAAGAATGTGAGAATAAGCGGAACGAGCGCGACAGCATCGTTCGGTCCGCAGTATCAAAAATTGCGATATATGCTTTTCGTGCTTACGGGAGTGAATGCGGCAAAACCGAAAAACAAATGTCTGTTTATCCGGAGATTCAGTATATAGAAAAGCACTTCAGAATGCAGATTACCGAAGGAGAAATTGCCGCTGTAGCGGGCTTTTCCACCGCGTATTTCAGCAAGATTTTTAAAAGAAGATACGGAATCAGTTTTCAAAGCTATCTGCTCAATAAAAGGCTGCAGTATGCTTACGGTCTTATAAGCAGTTCCTCTGCTTCTCTTACCCGGATATGTATGGAATCTGGGTTTAACAGCTATTCTTATTTCTGCCGATCCTTTAAAAAAAGATATGGGATCACTCCGAATGATCTGAGAGCAAGATGTCTCGGCACGACTTCTTTTTCGAAAAACACATTTGAAAGATAACGTCAGGACTTTGATAACGCGTTTTTTCCTCACCTAATTGAGGACAACACCGCACAATAATTACCGGCTAACGCCTTTGCTGCACATAGGCTTGCCTCTATTCTGTCATACTTCGTCTTCGGCAGAGGAGCCACTCTTGTCTCCTCAATTTGTATCGTCTGACGAAGAATCTGGCGGCGCATCTGCGCAGCAATCCTTGTGCGGTATTGCCTTAGGGAATCACGGAATCAATCATCTCGGAAATTTGTATAGCCGATTCATTCCGTGATTCTTTGGCTTAATAATGCACAACTATGACAAAATAGTTCAAGACTATTTCCTCCGAAATTGCTATAATAGAAATAACGGAGCATGATCGTTGGGTGTGTGTCTCTGCTTTGGGCTCCGGAACGTTTTCTATCAGATCTGTTTTTTTAACGAAGGATAATCGTGATATGAAAGGATGGTTATAATATGAATTATCTTGAAAAACTGAAATTTTTAAACCGGCATCGCTCTGAGGGAAAAAACGCAGAGCGTATTTGTTCCGAGCTTACCTATCTTGACGGAATATCGAAAAACAAAAACGGAAAATATGACAAAGAGCTTGAAGCGGCGGCAGATTATCTTATTGCTTCCGTTGAGCGTGACGGCGTTATTACAAAGAGCGTGGTTCTCGCTGCTGAGGAGATGCTTTCCGATTTGGCTCCGGTTGCAAAGAGCTATAAGGAGATGTTTGTTTCTCACGCGCATATCGATATGAATTGGATGTGGGGCTATAATGAAACCGCGGCTGTGACGGTCGATACCTTCCGTACCATACTCGATTTGATGAGAGAATATCCGGAATTTACTTATGCGCAGTCTCAGGCTTCAACTTATGAGATCATTGAAAAATTCCGTCCCGACATGCTTGAAGAAATAAAAGAACGGATTCACGAGGGCAGGTGGGAAGTGACCGCCGCCGAGTGGGTGGAGCCGGATAAAAATATGCCGGACGGAGAATCGATGACAAGACAGATTCTCCAATCTAAAAAATATCTGTCACAGCTTCTTGACATTTCTCCCGATTCTCTTTGCATAGACTTTGTTCCCGATACCTTCGGACACAATGCAAACGTTCCGGAAATCCTTTCCGATGCGGGAATTCAGTATATGTATCACTGCCGCGGTTATGAGGGACCGTGCTTGTATAATTTTGTCGCTCCGTCAGGAAAAAAGATTCTGAATTATCGAGAATATGTTTGGTACAATGGGGAAATAACGGTTAATAAATTCGAGATTGTTCCCGCCTTCTGTGAGAAAGAGAAGATTGACACTTATCTTTGCGTATATGGAGTAGGCGATCATGGCGGCGGACCTTCCAGACGCGATATAGAGCGTATTATAGAATATAAATCTTGGCCTCTTACTCCGGATATAAGCTTCGGAACCTTCCGCCGGTTCTTCGACATTGCGGCGAAAAATAATGTATTCCCGGAGACGAAGCATGAACTAAACTGCCTGTTTACCGGCTGCTATACCACACAGTCAAGAATCAAGATGGCGAATCGGATTTCCGAAGCACGCATCAACGAGGCAGAGGAGCTTTCCGCGGCGGCGTCCCTTCTTGTCGGCGCAGAACGAGATCAGAATAAGCTTGATACACCGTGGAGAAATATTCTTTTTAATCATTTTCATGATATTCTTCCCGGTTCCGGAACCATAGAAACACGCGAATACGCGATGGGGAGATTTCAGGAGACGCTTGCCGCAGTAGGAACTTATGCAAGCCGTTCGATGCGCGCAATCGCGGAGAAGATTGATACTTCGGGAATTGAATTTGATACTGTAAAGGATACCGTTTCGGAAGGGGGAGGGGTAGGTTACTATCAGTCCCAGGGACTTCATTATCATTTTCCCTCTGCCGAAAGGGGACGCGGATCGGTTCGCGCTGTTCATATTTTTAATACGACGGCATACGAACGGGATGAGATGACAGAGGTGACGGTTTGGGATTATCCTTATGACCTTTCTCTGGCGGAGATGGTTGATGCAAACGGAAAATCGCTTGAATTCTGTGTTTGTGAAACAGGAAAGGGCTATTGGGGGCATAATTTTATCAAGCTGCTGGTCAGAGCAAGGGTTGCTGCCTTTGGCTATACCACTGTAATTCTCCGTCTGAAAACGCAGAACGGACATCTTTCGCCCTCTTATATAACCTATGAAAAGAGCGATGAGTTTATCAACGATAAGCCTTTGACTATGGAAAACGGGTATATCAAGGCGGTATTTGACAGTAAAACCATGTGCCTTACCTCCCTTATTGACAAGGAAACCGGCAGAGAACTCATCTCGGAGCCTTCCTGCTATTTCAGATACGCAGAGGAAAATCCGAGATATGGAATGACGTCTTGGCGCGTCGGACCGTATATGAATGTCGTCAATTTGAACGAGACGCATTCTGTAAGGCTTTATGACAACGTATCAAACGGTGTTTTTTCGAGATTGTCCTATGAACTGAAGTTTGGTTCTTCAGTAATAAGAGCGGGAATCATTTTGAAACATAACAGCCGTGTGCTTGAATATGAACTATATGTAGATTGGAATGAGCCGGCACTTCACGGTGAAAAGCTTCCTCAGATCAGCTTTGCTGTTCCGGTATCTTACAAGACCACCGGAAAAAGCCTGTCGGATATTCCGTACGGCGTAATCGAACGCGAGGCGCTCGCGCATGATGTCCCGGCGCTCAGTTATCTTGGAATAGGCGGAGAAGAGAAGAATTGTATCGGAATTGTTACGGATTCCAAATACGGTTATCGACTCTGGGAGAACTGCGGCTCGGTGACGTTGATAAGAAGCGCCTACGATCCGGATCCCTATCCTGAGCGCGGTATTCACAATATCAGACTCGGCGTTATGGCTGTTGGGCTTTCGGATATGAAGAGAGAGGCGACGCTGTTTAATCATCCGATGGCGTTTACTCCTGGCACCTGTCAGAAAGGCGCGCTTCCGCTTGAAGCTGCCTTCCTTTCGATGGAAGGCAATGTTAAAGTGTCCTGTGTAAAAAATTCGGAGGATTCGGTAGGAACGGTCGTCAGGGTGTACGATGAGAGCGGAACGGAACAAAAGGTCTCTCTTCGATTTGCCGAACGGGTAAAAGAAGCCTATATTACCGATTCCAATGAAAAGATTCTGTCTGAAGCGGAAGTCATTGACGGTATTGTAAGGATTACGGTCGGAGGCTGCTCGGTTGTGACGGTGCGCGTTGTCTTCTGATGCAGTTTTCTGGTGAGAGAGAGCCCAATATACGGTCTTATATCAAGACAATACGGCAGAGGATAAACGGAAACCTTACTGCTATATAAAAAAGATCTTTGAAAAAGAGACTGCCTGCATGAATGCAGACAGTCTCTTTTGTTTTTATAAATACAGGTTATCTGTTGCCGTTTTTGAGATCGTTTTCGTATTTCTCGATCATCTTCTTGACCATCTGTCCGCCTACAGAACCAGCCTGACGAGCGGTGATGTCACCGTTATAACTATTGTTGAGATTTACTCCTACTTCATTAGCAGCTTCCATCTTGAACTTATCAAGTGCCGCACGAGCCTCAGGAACTACGTTCTTGTTACTGTTAGCCATTTTTTGATCTCCTTATATAAATTGGAATTTTGTTTTCTGAACCTGCTTTCTTTGCCGGTTCTGTTAATAGTATTATCAGCTTTTGAAATTTTATAATTGGTAATTTTTTGATTTCAATTTTTCTTTTGCCTTGCTGACATACTATAATATTTCCGTTTGTCGTTTTTATATACATGAATAAATTTGAAAATATAACCAATAAAAAAGCGGAGCGTTTTTTAATCATTATGAAACACGGAAATCGGATAACGGTGAATGCGGAAAACAGAGCTTCTGTGCATAAAGAAAAGCATAATGAAAATATAAGGCAAAATTAAGCCGTTTTTCTGACGGCAGTTTTCATAAAAGACGACAAAAAACCAAGATCGCTTGTTGGTTGATCTCGGTTTTTCATCATAGGAAGCGGTTATTGCCGTAATACCGTTTACCGTTTACATTTTTATTTTTCAAGAATATTTTTCAGATAATATCCCGTATAAGAACCTTCAGTATCCGCTACCTGTTCGGGCGTGCCGCAGGCGATAACGGTGCCGCCTTGATCGCCGCCTTCGGGGCCCATATCGATAATATAATCGGCGGTCTTAATGAGGTCGAGATTATGTTCGATCACAATAACGCTGTTTCCCTGGTCAGTGAGACGCTGAAGAATGGATACAAGCCTTTCGACATCGGCGGAATGAAGTCCTGTTGTCGGCTCGTCAAGAATGTAGACGGTCCGACCGGTTCCCCGTTTTGAGAGCTCGGTGGCAAGCTTGACTCTTTGCGCTTCTCCGCCGGAAAGGGTAGTTGAGGACTGGCCGATTTTTATATATCCGAGACCGACATCGGAAAGCGTTTGCAGACGTCGCTTCAGCTTCGGAATATTTTCAAAGAAAGAAAGTCCTTCGTCGACGGTCATTTCAAGAACATCGGAGATGCTCTTTCCTTTGTATTTTACTTCAAGAGTGTCACGGTTATAGCGTTTTCCCTTGCAGACGTCGCAGGTAACATAAACATCGGGGAGAAAGTGCATTTCAATGCATTTGACGCCGTCTCCTTCACAGGCTTCGCATCGCCCGCCTTTTATATTGAAGGAAAAACGTCCGGATTTGTAGCCTCTGACTTTAGCGTCATTTGTAGAGGCGAAAAGCTCTCGTATATCGTTGAAAAGACCGGTATAGGTGGCAGGATTGGAGCGGGGCGTACGTCCGATCGGACTTTGATCAATCGCGATTACTTTATCAAGATTGCCGATTCCTTCGATTCTGTCATGCTTTCCGGGATGGGTAACTGCACGGTTCAGTTGTCTGGCGAGAACGGGGTAAAGAATAGAATTAATTAAAGAAGATTTTCCGGAACCCGATACGCCGGTGACGCAGACGAACATACCGAGCGGTATGGCGACGTTAATGTTTTTCAAATTGTTTTGTTTTGCTCCGATTATCTGGAGAAAATTTCCGTTGCCTTCCCGTCTGACGGAGGGGACGGGAATTTTTCTTCTTCCGCTGAGATAGTCGCCGGTTATCGACTGCGGATTGTCCATGATTTCCTGCGGCGTTCCGACGGCGACGACGTTTCCGCCGTTTACGCCGGCTCCGGGACCGATATCGACGATATAGTCTGCCTCCATCATGGTTTCCTCATCATGCTCCACCACAATAAGGCTGTTTCCGATGTTCCGGAGCGCTTTCAGCGCTTCGATCAGCTTGTGGTTATCGCGTTGGTGAAGACCGATGCTTGGCTCGTCGAGAATATACAGTACTCCCATAAGGGAGGAGCCGATTTGAGTTGCAAGACGAATTCTTTGCGACTCTCCTCCTGACAGAGTTCCGGCTTTCCTGGACAGCGTCAGATAGCCGAGTCCGACATTTTTGAGAAATCCCAGCCGCGATTTCAGTTCCTTCACAATATCGCGTGCAATTCTTTCCTCGGAATGGCTGAGCTTCAGCTCTTCCACAAAGGTAAGGGCTTTGTCAATCGAAAGAGAGCAGAACTGATCGATGCTTTTGCCGCAGACCGTAACCGCGAGAATTTCGTCCTTAAGACGCCTTCCCTTGCATTTCGGACAGGGAATGAACTCAAAAAATTCTTCATAGTATTCGTTCTGACTCATATTGTAGCGCTGCTCAATGATATTCAAAATGCCTTCGAACTTGACCGTTTGGTGAGCGTGTCTGCCCTCGTAATACCGGTCGATCTCATAGATTTCGTCCTGAGTACCGTTGAGGAGAGCGTCAAGCGCCTTTTTTGAGTAATCCTTGATAGGGGTATCAAGAGTAAAGCCGTGGCGCTTTCCCACTGCTTCGTAGAGAGGCGCCGTCCAGGTGCTGTCGTCAAGAGATTTAAAGCCGTTAACGGCGATCGCTCCTTCGGCAAGCGACAGAGACTTGTCCGGACAGATAAGGTCAAAGGAGACGGTTCTCATCTCGCCTATGCCGGCGCATCGATCGCAGGCACCGTAGGGGTTATTGAAGGAGAACATTCTCGGTGACAATTCACCCATGCTGAAATTATGCTCCTCACAGGCATAATTCTGAGAATAAGCATATTCGGTTTCGCTTCCGTCCGGGTTTACGGTAATAACAAGAAGGTTTCCCTTTGCAAGGTTCAGGGCATTTTCGGCGGAGTCGGTAAGTCTGCTTTTTATGCCCTCTTTCATGATCAGGCGATCGATTACAACCTCCACCGTATGCTTCTTGTTTTTCTCAAGCTCAGGTGCCTCGGAGACGTCGTACATCCGGCCGTCGACTCTTACTCTGACATAGCCGTTCTTTTTAGCGTCCTCAAAGATTTTTTCGTGCATACCCTTTTTACTTTTGACAACGGGAGCAAGGAGCATAAATTTTGTTCCTACCGGAAGAGCGCAGATATCATCGATGATTTGATCTATGCTCTGCTGCTTGATTTCCTTTCCGCAGACAGGGCAGTGGGGAATACCGATTCTCGCATACATAAGTCTCAGATAATCGTATATTTCGGTGACGGTGCCGACTGTCGAACGGGGATTCTTAGAGGTGGTTTTTTGATCGATTGAGATCGCGGGGGAGAGTCCCTCAATGAGATCAACGTCGGGTTTGTCGAGCTGACCGAGAAACATTCTTGCATAGGAGGACAGAGATTCAACAAACCGTCGGTGTCCTTCGGCATATATGGTGTCGAAGGCAAGGGAGGATTTCCCCGATCCGGAAAGTCCGGTAAAGACAACGAATTTGTCTCTTGGGACGGTCACGTCAATATTTTTCAGATTATGGACTCTTGCGCCCTTGATGGTTATTTTATTCAGTGCCATTTTGGTTTTTTATCCTTTTCGGAGATCATCTTTATTTTGTTCTCAGGGAAGCGATTTTATCACGCAGATAAGCCGCTCTTTCAAAATCAAGCTGCTTTGCCGCTTCCTTCATTTGTTTGGTAAGCTCTGCTGCAAGGGAAGCCTTTTCGTCGGAGGAGAGCTTCTTTTTTGGAGCAATATCGGCAAGCTTTTCTTCCTTAGCCTTGCTGATTCCGATTTCAATCAGTTCATGTACGGCTTTTTGAATTGTTTGCGGTGTGATGCCGTGTTCCGTATTGTATTGGATCTGTATCGTGCGGCGCCGTTCTGTCTCGTCGATTGCAGCTTTCATGGATTTTGTTATCGTATCGGCATACATGATAACCCTCCCTTCGGCGTTTCTTGCCGCGCGTCCGATTGTCTGAATCAGAGAGGTTTCTGAGCGGAATAAGCCTTCCTTATCAGCGTCGAGAATGGCGACAAGCGATACCTCCGGAATATCAAGCCCTTCTCGGAGCAGGTTAATTCCGACAAGCACGTCGAAAACTCCGAGACGCAGATCGCGAATAATTTCCATACGCTCTATCGTTTCGACATTGTGGTGAATATATTTCACCTTTATCAGATTCATTTCGAGATATTCCGTGAGATCCTCCGCCATCTTAGTGGTGAGGGTGGTGACAAGCACGCGTTCTCCCTTTTCCGCCCGGCTTCTGATTTCTCCCATCAGATCGTCAACCTGCCCCGCTACCGGCCGTATTTCAATTTCGGGATCGACAAGACCGGTCGGTCGTATGATCTGTTCCGCGGTCTGCTGTGAATTGGTTTTTTCGTATTCGGCGGGAGTCGCGCTTACATATATAACCTGATTGATTTTGTCCTCAAATTCGTCAAAAAAAAGCGGACGGTTGTCGAATGCCGACGGCAGCCGGAAGCCAAAATCAACGAGATTCTTTTTTCGCGCGCGGTCGCCTCCGCTCATGCCTCTGACCTGAGGAAGAGTAACGTGAGATTCATCGATGAACATCAGAAAATCTTTGGGGAAATAATCCATCAGGGTATATGGCGTCGAGCCTTTTTTCCGTCCCGAAAACACTCTTGAATAGTTCTCAACGCCGGAACAATATCCGATTTCACGGATCATTTCCATATCATACCGTGTTCTTTCCTCTATGCGCTGCGCTTCAATGAGTTTATTCTGCGATTTGAAGTATTCCACTCTATCCTCAAGCTCGTCCTCAATCTCGCGGAGCGCCGCCTCGCGCTTGTCATCGGTGGTGGCATAGTGAGTCGCGGGAAATACGGCTGCATAGCGAAGCTCCTGAATCAGTTCTCCGGTGACATAGTTAATTTCGGAGAGACGATCTATCTCGTCACCGAAAAATTCGACTCTCAGAATTTTGGAATCGGCAGAGGGAGGAAAAATTTCGACTACATCGCCTCTAACGCGGAATCGGTTTCTCTCAAATCCGATATCGTTTCTGTCGTAATGAATGGAAACGAGCTTTCTCAAAAGCGTGTCGCGCTCCATCGGCATACCCGGACGAAGCGATATCATCAGCTTTGTATAGTCCTCAGGACTTCCGAGACTGTATATGCAGGAAACGGAAGAGACAATGATTACGTCGCGCCGTTCGAAAAGAGCCGAGGTGGCGCTGTGGCGCAGCTTGTCTATTTCCTCATTGACCATGGAATCCTTTTCTATATAAATATCGCGCCCGGGAATATATGCCTCCGGCTGGTAATAGTCGTAATAGGAAACAAAATATTCCACCGCGTTTTCCGGGAAAAATTCACGGAATTCCGAGCATAGCTGAGCGGCGAGGGTTTTGTTATGAGCAAGGATGAGCGTCGGGCGGTTTACCCTTGCGATAATATTTGCCATGGTAAAGGTTTTTCCGGATCCGGTTACGCCGAGAAGCGTTTGATCGCGGTATCCGGCTTCGACTCCGGCAACGAGCTTATCGATAGCTTCCGGTTGATCTCCGGTTGGTTTGTAGCTGCTGTGAAGTATGAACTGATCCAAGATATTTCCTCCGAACAAATGTTCATTACATGTATTCATTGTATCACATTTTATTTTAAATG
>ERZ1106976.3779-NODE-3779-length-11432-cov-6.735519_pt1 | contig 11432 bp, 7 predicted proteins | sample MGYA00403687_ERZ1106976 | MGnify/ENA primary metagenome ERZ1106976 (study PRJEB35170, sample SAMEA104062446) | human gut metagenome | biome: human gut; feature: human-associated habitat; material: faeces | place: Denmark | collected 2013-02-22 ... | reverse complement strand
GCCGGGCATGCCCGGCCCTTACGGCGAGCTTAAAGAAATAGGGATGCCAGCGGGATAGGAATCCCTCCGGCGCTGCGGCGCCACCTCCCTTTGACAAGGGAGGCAGGGGGGCGGAGGGGTCAAGCCCCCTCCCTACGAACCTTCATTATATATGATTTCCCCTCTTTACAACGCCCGCCAATTCGCTTATAATGGTACTATGTAATTTTATGCCAACTTATGTGTGACGAGGGAAACGATATATGATTACGATTGACGAACTGAAAGCAAAGCTCGGCGGCATGAAGACCGCCGTGGATGACCTGCGCGACGCATTGTCCATCGAGGCCAGCGAAAAGCGCCTGGCCGAGCTGGAGCACCAGATGACGATGCCCGGCTTCTACGATGACCAGGCCCGCAGCCAGAAGGTCATCAGCGAGATGGGCGAGGTCAAGAACAAGCTCGAGCGCTTCGGCAAGCTGTCCACCCAGTATGAGGAGGCCGAGACGCTGCTGCTCATGATCGAGGAGGAAAACGACCCGTCCCTGGCCGCCGAGGGTGAGGAGGCCGTCAACGGCGTCGAGAAGTCCATCGACGAGCTGCAGCTCATGACGATGCTCAACGGCGAGTACGACCACAACAACGCCATCCTGACCTTCCACGCCGGTACCGGCGGCACCGAGGCGCAGGACTGGGCCGAGATGCTCTACCGCATGTACAACAAGTGGGCACAGGCACACGGCATGACCGTGGAGGTGCTGGACTATCAGGACGGCGATGAGGCCGGCATGAAGAGCGCCTCCATGATGGTCAAGGGTGCCAACGCCTACGGCCTGCTGAAAAGCGAGAACGGCGTGCACCGTCTGGTCCGCGTATCCCCCTTTGATGCCAACGCCCGCCGCCAGACCAGCTTTGCTTCTCTGGAAGTGATGCCTGAGCTGGACAACACCATTCAGGTGGACATCCGCCCCGAGGATATCGAGATGCAGGTGTTCCGCTCCTCCGGTGCAGGCGGCCAGCACATCAACAAGACCTCTTCCGCTGTCCGTCTGATCCACAAGCCCACCGGTGTCGTGGTCAGCTGCCAGACCCAGCGCAGCCAGTTCCAGAACCGTGACTACGCCATGGAAATGCTGAAGGCAAAGCTGTATCAGATCGCAAAGCAGCAGCACATGGACAAGATCGATGACATCAAGGGCGTGCAGAATGAGATCGCCTGGGGCCACCAGATCCGCAGCTATGTGTTCATGCCCTACACCATGGTCAAGGATCACCGCACCAACTACGAGACCGGCAATGTCGATGCCGTGATGGATGGTGATCTGGACGGCTTTATCTTTGCCTACCTCAAGGCCGCCAGCCGCGGGGAACTGCAGGATACCTAAAATTTATTATAAAATGTCAGAGGGACCTCGCCGTTGGGCGGGGTCCCTCTTTTGGTTACAGGTGCAGATATTTTCCGGTGATGCTGGCGGGATCGGCGGCCACCTGCTCCGGTGTGCCGCAGGCAACGATGCGTCCGCCGCTCTTGCCGCCGCCGGGGCCAAGGTCCACGAGATAGTCGGCGTTGCGGATCACATCCAGATCGTGCTCAATGACCACCACAGTGGCCCCGCTGTCAATGAGGCGCTGGAACACGCCCAGCAGAGTGCGCACATCCAGCGGGTGCAGGCCGATGGTAGGCTCGTCGAATACAAACACGGTGTCGGCCTGCCCCCTGCCCATTTCGCTGGCGAGCTTGAGCCGCTGGGCCTCCCCGCCCGAAAGGCTGGGCGTGGCCTCGCCCAGAGTCAGGTAGCCCAGCCCCAGGTTGGAAAGGGTCTGCAGCCGGCTGGCCACCAGCTTGAGGTCGGCACAGGCGGCAAGGGCTTCGTCCACGCTCATCTCCATCAGGCGGGGCAGGCTCTCGGCCTGGGTGCCGTCCTTCCGGGTGCGGTAGAGGGCGGCGGCATCCTTCTGGTAGCGGGAGCCGCCGCAGTCCGGGCAGGTGATCTCCACATCCGGCAGGAACTGGATGTCCAGGCTGATGGTGCCGGTGCCGTCGCAGCCGGGGCAGCGCAGGCGGCCCGTGTTGTAGGAAAAATCGCCCGCCTTGTAGCCCTTCTCCCTGGCAAGGGGGGAGCGGGCGTAGATCTTGCGCAGTTCATCGTGGACATTGGCATAGGTGGCCACCGTGGACCGAACATTGATGCCGATGGGCGTTGCGTCAATGAGCTTGACCTGCGCAATGCCCGGTGCCGTGATACTTTCCACATGGGCGGGCAGAGCTTCGCCCTTGGCGGCGGCTTCCAGTGCGGGGATCAGGCTTTCCAGCACCAGCGTGGTCTTGCCGGAACCGGACACGCCGGTCACCGCGATGAGCCGCCCCTTGGGCAGCCGGACTTCCAGCGGCTTGACGGTGTGGATGGCGCGGGTGCGCAGGGTGATGGTGCCCAGCGCAAAGAGCTCTGCCTCCGGGGTGCGGGTGCGGGCCGAGAGGGTGTGCAGGTCGGCAAGGAAGGGCCCGATGCGGGAAGCCGGGCTTTGGGCCACCTGCTCCACAGTGCCCTGTGTCAGGATGGTGCCGCCATTTTCACCGGCACCGGGGCCCATCTCAATGAGCCAGTCGGCATCCCGCAGGATCTCAGTGTCGTGATCCACCAGCACGATGGAGTTGCCGTCCGCGATCAGATCGTGCATCACGCCCCGCAGGCCCTCGATGTTGGAGGGGTGCAGACCGATGGAGGGCTCGTCCAGCACATAGAGTACGCCGGTGGTGCGGTTGCGCACCGAGCGGGCCAGCTGCACCCGCTGGCGCTCCCCTGTGGAAAGGGTGGCAGCCTCCCGGTCAAGGGAGAGGTAGCCCAGCCCCAGATCCAGCAGGCGGGCGGCGGTGGCCTGAAAGGACTCGCAGATGCTCTCAGCCATGGGGCGCATCTCCACGGGCAGGGAGGCGGGCACCCCTTCCACCCACTGCACCAGCATATCCAGCGTCATGCGGCAGGCATCGGCCAGCCCGATGCCCCGCAGCCGGGGAGCCCGGGCCGCGGCGTTCAGGCGGGAGCCGCCGCACGCAGGGCAGGGGCCCTGCTTCAGGAACCGCTCCACCCGCTTCATGCCCTTTTCGTCCGTCACCTTGGCAAGAGCGTTCTCCACGGTATAAACGGCGTTGAAGTAGGTGAAATCCATTTCACCCGCCGCGCCGGTCTTGCTGTTCTGGTAGAGTAGGTGCACCTTTTTGGCGGGGCCGTGGAACACCATGTCGCGCTCTTCCGGGGTCAGCTCCCGGAAGGGGACGTTGGTGCGCACGCCCATCTTTTCGGCGATCTCCTTCATCAGCGACCACATCAGGGTCTGCCAGGGCAGCACTGCGCCCTCGTTGATGGAAAGGCTCTCGTCCGGCACCAGAGTGGATTCGTCCACCACCCGCACGATGCCGGTACCCTCGCAGTCTGGGCAGGCCCCGGTGCTGTTAAAGGCAAACTGTTCCGCGCCCAGCACCGGCACCTGCGCGCCGCACCGGGGGCAGTAGAGCGGGATCTCGGCCGCAATGTTCAGGCTGGGCGGCACCATGCAGCCGCAGCTGGGGCAGGGGTAGTGGGAGAGCCGGGAGAACATCAGCCGCAGGCTGTTCAAAAGCTCGGTCATGGTGCCAAAGGTGGAACGCATTCCGGGCACGCCGGGCCGCTGGTGGAGGGCCAGTGCGGCGGGAACATAGCGGATCTCGTCCACCTGCGCCTTTTCGGCCTGGGTCATCCGGCGGCGGGTGTAGGTGGAAAGGGCCTCCAGATAGCGGCGGGAGCCCTCGGCGTAGAGGACCCCCAGCGCCAGCGAGGACTTGCCGGAACCGGACACGCCCGCAATGCCGACGATCTTGTGGAGCGGCACATCTACGTCGATGTTTTTCAGGTTGTGCACCCGCGCGCCCCGCACCCGGATGGCGGCGGGGAGAGCGGAACTGGATTCGTGGTTCATCGTGTCTCCTTTCTCTGAATGGGGTCACAAAAGGCTCCCCTGCAGGGGAGCCGGAAAGATCATAAACCGAGAGGATTGAACCGCTGGTGTTCGAGCTGGTCGATCACCGCCTGGGCTGCCGGTGCAATGGGGGCGGGCACTGCGGCGGGGCGGCTGAGGTAATAGCCCTGCAGCAGATCCACGCCCAGACCGATGACGGTGCGCAGCTGGGCCTCGGTCTCAATGCCCTCGGCAATGAGTTGCATACTGCGGGCGTGGGCGTAAGCCACAATGTTGGAGACGATCTGCTGCTTGTCACGGTCGGTATCGATCCCGCGCACAATGGAAATGTCGATCTTGATATACCGGGGCGAGAGCTCCAGCAGGTTCAATTCGTTGCTGTAGCCGCTGCCGTAGTCATCCAGCGCAAAGGAGCCGGAGAAGCCCGGAACGTTCCGCTTCCGTTCCAGACATGCGCGGTCCAGATCTTCCTGTTCGGTGATCTCCACCACCAGCCGCTTGAGCAGCTCGGGGTAGCGCTGAGCATATTCCTCCACATCCTCAACCGTCAGGCTGACATTGGCGATGGAGTTGATGAAGAGCAGGGCATCGCTCTGGAGCAGGCCCTGTGCCTGCATGCGCTGGAAGATCTCGCTGGAATGGAACACGGTGATCCGTTCGATCTCATACAGGCGGCCTGTCTCATGGGCCAGCTGCATGACCTGAGCGGGGGAGTGCAGGGTGGGCAGATCGACCCGCATGAGGGCCTCGTAGGCTGCGACCCGGCCGCTGCGGGCAGAGTAGATGGGCTGGAAGTGGTAGGACACCAGCTCCTCCTGCAGCAGGCGCTCAAAGTCCTGCTGGGTCTGGGCGGCGTATGCCTCCTGATGGTAGCTGCCGATATCAAAATCACACATGCGGCCCTTGTGGGAATGCTTGACCTGATACATGGCAAAGTCGGCATATTTTTTCAGGGTGAGCAGGTCGTGGCCGTCCGTGGGGTACCAGGCAATGCCGCCCGAGATGCTGATGTGCAGCTGCTTGCCGTTGGGCAGGATGGACACGCTGCGCTGCAGGGCGGCACTCAGCAGCTCCAGCTGGGCGCGGAGCTGCTTCTGATCCTGGTAGCCATAGAAGAAGATCAGGAACTCATCGCCCGAAAGGCGGGAGCAGATGGTGTTGGCGGGCGTATTGGCCGCAAAGCACTGGCCGGTCTGGCGGATGTACTGGTCGCCCCAGTCGTGGCCGTAGGTATCGTTGATCTGCTTGAGGTTGTCCAGATCCATCATCAGCAGGGCGGCACAGCCCAGCTTTTCGGGCTGCTGGAACAGCGCGTCACAGGCGCGGTCAAAGGCACGGCGGCGGTACAGGCCGGTCAGGGTGTCGTAATCGCGCTCGTGCTCAATGCGCTGCTGCTCCAGCACCGTGGTGGTCATATCCTCAGCCAAACCCACCTCGGAGGCGCTTTCGCCCAGGATATGGGTGATGCGCAGGGTGATGTAGTGGGTGCTGCCGTCGGGCTGGGGGATGGCAAAGACCTTGTTGTTGGCCGGGGACAGGCGGTAGAACCACCGCTGCTCCAGTGTGCCCATCAGGGCGCGGAAAGCCTTTGGCGTGAGCGGATCAGGCTGTTCCTGTGCAAGGCCCAGCATGGAGAAGAAGTTGTCGGTCACATAAACGCTGTCATCGCGCAGCTCATAGCCGCCCAGCTCCGCGCTGGCCAATTTCACAATGCGCAAAAAGCGGGTGGAGGAGTCCAGCACGTCTTTGCTCAGCTGGGTGAAGGCGGAGGAGAATTGATCCAGCTCCCGGATGCCGGTGGCGGACAGATGCGGGATGGCGGAGGAATCCGCTTCGGCAGCGGCTACCTCGGCCGAGAGCTTGGCAACGGGCCGGGCCAGCCGCCTGCTGACCAGCCAGCTGCAAACAAAACCAACGGCCAGCGTGATCAGCATGATGAAGGAGAACAGCTGCTGCAGCCGCTGGGCGAAAGCAAAGAGCTGCACCGCGGGAACGGAGCCCACGAGAAGCCAGTGCTTGCCCGAGAAAGGGGCGTTCCGGCTGTAGAGGTTCAAGGGGGAGACCGAAGCAATGTAGAGGGCATTGCTGAAGAGGTAGCGGTGGGTATGGGCACTGTGGAGGCGCAGCGTAAGGCTTTCGTCCGCAGAACCCGGCTGCCCGTCGCAGTGGGAACGGAGTACCGGACGCAGCTGCAGTTCAGAGGCAGAGAGCTCCTCCGTATCGGTCACGGCAAGGAAATAGGTGCCGTTGTTCTGCAGCTCAGAGCAGGGCAGGTTCTCCCACAGGTAGTCGGCCAGCAGTTCCACGCCGATCACGCCGTAAACGGTGCCGTCCGGCAGGATCAGGGGCTGGCTGTAGGCAATGGCCTCGTGGGTGTCCCCGGGCACCAGATAGGATTGTGAGGTCCAGTGGCCATAATCGGAGGCGGCAAGGCTGGCTCCGTCTTTATAGGCGGCCTGGAAAGGGGGATAAAGGAAGCCACGGTTTCCCAGTGCCCGGTAACGGATGGTGGGGGACCAGCTGTTGTCCGTGGCAATGGAGAGGGACTGCACCAGCTGGGCCGGTGCCCGCACAAAGGTCAGGTCGGCGTTGCGCTGGGAGGGGGCGGCATCCGGGTCAAGATCCCGCAGGTAGATGGCGGGCATGAGGCTGTCCTGCTTCCGCTTGTCCAGATCATGGGTGTTCAGGATGAGGAACACGCCGGTCACCGACTTGATGCGCAGGGTGCTGATGAGCTCCGGCGCGGCGGCTTCCAGCAGGGGATAGGCCGCGTCGCTGCTGCTGTCCAGCGTGCTCAGGCTGATCTCTCCCTCGTCCAGAAGCTGCTGGGTCAGGCCATTGATGGCATCGGAAAGGCTGGTCAGCTCCTGTGCATCGTGGAAGATGGACTGAAGATACCGGCTGCGGTTGTCCACCTGCATGGCAAGGATATCCTCGGCGTTCTGGTTCAGCTGGGGGCCAAGCCGGGTGGCGTGGACGGCAAAGGTCAGCAGCAGGAACTCCACCGCCAGCACAGCCAGCAGGGAGAAAAGGATGGTGCCGAAGATAGAATGGCCCGTCTGAGGGGCCTTCTGGCTGTGCGGCTTGTGGTTCTGCATCTGAGGATCTCTCCTTTTGTGGTTGTTCCAAGGGCATCTCAGCCCGCAAAGGCGCTGAGAGCGGCCAGAGTCTGGTCGTACCAGGCATCAAAATAGGCATCGGTCAGGAACTCGGCTTCGGCTTCCTCGGGGGTCTGCCCGGCAGCCAGCCGCTCCAGCACCGTGGCACGGTCGGCAGTGACACGGTCCTCCAGCGCGTACTGCAGGGTATTGCGGGCGCGCAGGGCAGCCGGGAAGGCATGAGTGGTGTAGAGCTTGCTGCGATCGATGGCATCAATGGACAGGCTCAGCACCTTGTGGATCCTGTCGGAGACCGTCAGGCCGCTGTTCTCAAGGGCGGACATGCTATTGGCGGCATAGGTCACGGGCATATAGCCGGACTGCACCGAGAACTGCAGGTTGTTTTCCGGCTGGGTGAACCATTTCAGAAAGGCAACGCAGGCACTGATCTCGTCCTCGGTGCCCGGGATGACTACCATGCCGGCCCCCTGCTGGACGGCCACCGGCTCACAGCCTGCAAAGCTGGGGCAGGGCAGCGCGGCCATCTCGATGCCGTGGCTCTCGGTGTCGCTGGTCAGCACCTGGGTGGGGAAGAAGGAAGCGCTGGAGGAGGAACCAACATAGGCCAGCAGGCTGCCGATCTTGATATCGTCGCTGCGGAACTTGCCGCTGGCACTGCACCAGCCCTTGATGTAGGGGACATAGTAGTTATCCCACAGCTTGCGGAGGGTCGGCTTGTCAAGGTGCAGGGTCATCACGCCGTTCTCGGCATCAAAGATGGTCGTACCCAGTTCCTGTGCGCCGCAGAGCAGGTAATTGGTCAGCGCGTCGCGGCCATACAGGGCCTTGCCGTCGTTGGGTGCAGCCGTCTGGACATCGGTCCAGTCGTAGTATTTGTGTGCGGCCTCGTTCAGCCCCTCCACGGTGGAAAGATCCGCATAGGTCACGCCTGTGGCCTCGGCAAAGGGGACAAAGTCGGTGACGTTCAGGTAGAGCAGCTCGGTGGATTTTGCTATGGGAAAGACCTTGAGCTCCCCGTTGTTCATCAGGTCACCCTCCTCGAGAAACCCGGCGATATAGGCAGACTTCTCTTTTTCGGTCAGGTAGGGGCTCAGGTCAACGGCAAGGCCCATCTGATCCAGCGTAAAGGCGGTGTCTGCGTAGGAGGAGACGATGTTGGGCAGTTTCTCGGCACCCACCTTGCCCTCGGCGGCGGCCAGCACGCTGGTCTCCAGGTCGTTCACGCTGCCCTGACTGGAGCTTTCGACCCGGATGTTCTTCTCTTTGCCCACGGTGGAGTTGAACTGCTCCACCAGCTGGTTGAAGCATTCCAGCTGATCGCCGTTGTAGTAGGTCCAGATCGTGATGGTGGTGGGCAGCTTGCTTCGGCCGCAGGCAGTGCCGCCCAGCGCCACGGCGGCGCACAGCAGCAGACTGACGGCAGAACGAAGGATTCGTTTCATTACATTATCTCTCCCATTCCGACAAAGACGGCTCACGGAAAAAACGGCGCGTCCTGTCGTTTCTGAAATGATACCAGACGAAAACATTGTAACACTTTTTCGGGGCGGGGGCTACTGATTTTTGAAAAAACACCCGAAAGCAGACGAAAAAAGAAAGAATCTCTGGCCTGCGCTTCCATTTTTCGTAAAGTCCGGATATAATACAAGCATAAAATACAACAAAAAGAATGGGAGAGCTTATGGCACAGAAGAAGGACGAGGGCCTGAACGGCAACGAGAAGATCGAACAGGCAGTCTGCCAGTTACAGCAGGAGCCTACACAGGAGCAGCTGGCGCATACCCTGACCGTGATCCGGCGGCGGATGCGGGAAAACGGACAGGTCGTGGTGGCGGTGGAGCCGAACCCGGCCAGTGAGCAGATGCAGCTGCGGGCCCTCCGCACGGCCGATGGGGCCAGCTGGTGGTATGCCTTTACCAGCTTTGAAGAGGAGATGAAGGGCGCGGAAGCGGTGCAGTCCACCTTTCTGGTGGAGCTTGAAAAGCTGTTGGATGCCGCACTGCAGGTGCCGGAGATCCAGGGCATCATCCTGAACCCCTGGAACCGCACCATCCAGCTGGACAAGACCCTGCTCCGGATCATCAAGGGATAAGCACGAAAGGGCCCGCCTGCCGCATTTTGGTGCGCGCAGACGGGCCCTTTTTATATGGCAAAAGAAGAAGGAAAATGGCAGATCAGGCAGCGTCGGTGCGGGCCTTCTTGAGCAGGCTCAGGATCACGGCACCCACCACGCTGCCAGCGGCCAGAGCCACGCAGTAGAGCAGGGCATGATCGACCACGGGGAACACGAAGATGCCGCCGTGGGGAGCGCGCAGGGCGCAGCCGAAGGTCATGGAGAGGGCACCGGCCAGCGCGGCACCGGCCACACAGCTGGGCAGGACGCGCAGCGGGTCGGTGGCGGCGTAGGGGATGGCACCCTCGGTGACGAAGCATAGGCCCATGACGTAGTTCACGATGCCATTGCGGCGCTCGTCAGGGGTCCACTTCTTGGGGCAGAAGGTGGTGGAGAGGGCAATCGCGATGGGAGGAACCATGCCGCCCACCATGACTGCAGCCATGACCTCGTAGTTGCCGGAGGCCAGCGCGGCAGTGCCAAAGACGTAGGCAGCCTTGTTGAAAGGGCCGCCCATGTCAATGCTCATCATACCGGCAACGATGGCACCCAGCAGGACTTTGGAGGTGCCGCCCATGGCGTTGAGGCAGTTGGTCATGGCGGTGTTGATCATGCCCATGACCGGGTTGATGCCGCACATCACGGCACCGATGATGAGGATGCCGCCCAGCGGGTAGATCAGCATGGGGCGGATGCCGTTCAGGCTGGCGGGGAGCTTTTCGGTGATCTTCTTCAGGAACTCGACCACATAACCGGCCACGAAACCGGCCAGCAGAGCGGCCAGGAAGCCGCCGGAGATGCCGGTGGTCTCACCATTGGCAAGGCCTGCAAAGTTGGTTCCGTTCATGGCCAGCACGCCGCCCGCAAAGCCCACGGCCAGGCCGGGACGGTCGGCGATGGACATGGCGATGAAGCCTGCCAGAATGGGAAGCATGTAGCCAAAGGCGGCGCTGCCCACCGTCTTGAAGAAGGCGGCGATGGGGGTGTTCATGCCAAAGTTGGAGGGGTCGATGGTGTAATCGTCCAGCAGGAAGGCCAGCGCGATCATAATGCCGCCGCCCACCACAAAGGGCAGCATGTGAGACACGCCGTTCATCAGGTCCTTGTACACCTTGCGGCCAAAGCTGTCGCCGGAGGTCTCCTCCTCGGCAGCGGCGGCACCGCCCTTGGCGTGATACACGGGAACTTCGCCGTGGGCTACCTTTTTCAGCAGCTCCTCGGGCTTGTGGATGCCGTCATCCACCCGGGCAAACAGCACGGGCTTGCCGTCAAAGCGGGCAGTCTCCACATTCTTGTCTGCAGCCACGATGATGCCGTCACAGGCTGCGATCTCGGCGCGGGTCAGCACGTTCTTGGCACCATCGGAGCCGTTGGTCTCCACCTTGGTGGGCAGGTCCAGCTTGTCACCGGCCTTGGCCAGCGCCTCGGCGGCCATGTAGGTGTGGGCAATGCCGTTGGGGCAGGCGGTCACGGCCAGAATGCGGTAGCCGCTCTGGGGGGATGGCCTGCTGGGTGAAGCTCTCCTCACCGAACTGGGCCTCCTCCTGTGCGTCGATGAGGGCAAGGAATTCGGCGGGGGTCTTGGCGGCCTTCAGCTTTTCCACAAAGTCCTCATTCATCAGCATCTGCATCATGCGGGCCAGCATATCCACATGCAGGCTGCCATTTTCGGGGGCTGCAATGGCAAAGAGCAGGTCGGTCTTGCCGTCATCCTCGGCGTTGTACTGCACCGGGGTGCTCAGACGCAGGGCGGCCAGGCTGGGCCGGGTGACCACATTCGTCTTGGCGTGGGGAACGGTGATGCCGTTGTCCACATAAGTGGAGGCCTCATCCTCCCGGGCGTAAAGCGCCTTCTTGTAGGCTTCTGTGTCGGTGATGTTGCCGTGAGTGGCCTGCAGTTCTACCAGCCGGGAGAGGATCTCGTCCCGGTTGGAGGCCGCGGAATCCAGCTCGATGGACTTTGCGGTGAATAATTCCGTAATGCGCATAAGGGTTCTCCTTTCTATCGTAGCGTCCTCACCCTCTCAGGCCGCTTCGCGTCCAGCTCTCCCGAAGGGAGAGCCCTTGGCAAAACCATCAACATAGCAATGACTGTCAAGACCTCCCACTTTGGGGGAGGTGGCATTGCGTCAGCGATGACGGAGAGGGTGAGCTCGTTAAAGGGTTTCGAACAAGTTCTTAATTTCTTCCCGTTTGGCCAGCCCAAGGCTGAACGCGGTGGCACTGCCGCAGGCGGTGCCCAGCCTGAGGGCCTGCTCATAGCTGCC
>ERZ1106976.3776-NODE-3776-length-11450-cov-2.644756_pt1 | contig 11450 bp, 12 predicted proteins | sample MGYA00403687_ERZ1106976 | MGnify/ENA primary metagenome ERZ1106976 (study PRJEB35170, sample SAMEA104062446) | human gut metagenome | biome: human gut; feature: human-associated habitat; material: faeces | place: Denmark | collected 2013-02-22 ... | reverse complement strand
TTAACCGGACGATGGCGCAGTTCAGCTGCAAGCTCTCTTGCACTCCCGAACTGTGGAATCCCCGTGAAAGCCGTCTGAACGGCAAGAGCAAGGAGGCGGTGGAAGTCAACGCGAAAATCGACAAGCTGCTGTTGGCTGTAAACTCCGCGTTCGACTCCCTTGTGGAACGAAAGACCGATTTCGATGCGACAGCGGTCAAGGAAGCCTTTCAAGGCAGCAAGGAGACGCGGATGACCTTGCTCAAACTCTTCGACAGGCATATCGGGGAAGTCAGGGCACGTGAGATCGGAAGAGCGCTGATTTCGTCAGCAGCAGGTTCAAAGTTTCCGACCTTGCTTTCTGCCAGCTCAACGAGCAGTTCATCCGGGAATTTCAGGAGTATGTGGTGATAGAGAAAGGCTTGGGTGTCCAGACGGTACGTCACTACCTGGCTATCCTGAAGAAGATTTGCCGCATAGCCTTCAAGGAGGGGCACTCGGATAAATTTTATTTTGAGCACTACAAATTACCCAAACAGAAGGAAACAGCTCCAAGAGCGTTAAGCAAGGAGGATTTCGAGAAGATACGGGATATAGAACTTACCGGATGCCGCCCGGAACACTCCATTGTCAGGGACATGTTCCTTTTCGCCTGTTATGCCGGAACCTCGTACGTGGACGTGGTAGCGATCACCCCCGATAACCTGTCAAGGGACGATAGCGGAGCGTTGTGGCTGAAATACCGCCGGGGGAAGAACGGGCAGTTGAGCCGTGTGAAACTGCTGCCCGAAGCGATAGACCTTATCGACAAATACCGTGACGACACACGGGCGACATTGTTCCCGGTGATTCCATATCAAGCCTTGAAATGGTGTCTGACAAGCATTAAGATGAAGGTCGGAATCAAGGGGCGTCTGTCCTACCACATGGGGCGACACTCGTTCTCGACCCTCATGACACTCGAAAACGGAGTACCCATCGAGACTGTCAGCAGGATGCTGGGTCATGCGGATATAAGAACCACCCAGGTGTATGCCCGTGTAACCCCTAAGAAACTCTTCGAGGATATGGACAAATACATCGAAGCGACAAAAGATTTGAAACTCATTCTCTAACCCTATAAATACAATTCGATTATGCGAAGCACTTTTTCCATTCTATACTACATCAACCGTGGCAAGGTCAAAGCAGACGGAACGACTTCAATACTGTGCCGTATCACCGTTGACGGCAAGAGCAGTGTATTTGCCACCGGTTATTACTGCAATCCCAAAAACTGGAACGCCAAAACAGGGGAAGTAAAGGATGCAAGGGCAAACAACCTCCTTGTCGGACTCCGTTCCAGAATAGAAACCTCATATGACAATCTGTTGAAGGACGCGGGTATGGTCACGGCGGAAATGCTCAAGAACGAGATTACCCATGTTGCAACCGTTCCCACCACACTGATGAAAGCCGGAGAGGAGGAGCGGGAAAGACTGAGAATCCGCTCAGAAGTGATAAACTCGACCTCCTCTTACCGCCAGTCCAAATCCTCGCAGGCATACCTGCACGAGTATCTGCTGTCGCTGGGTATGCGGGACATCGCCTTTGAGGACATTACCGAAGACTTCGGCTGGGGCTATAAACTCTATCTGAAAACCAAAGGATGCGGGAATGGGCATATCAACCACTGCCTTACATGGCTGAACCGTCTTATCTATATTGCGGTGGACAGAGAGGTACTCCGTTTCAATCCGCTTGCCGATATCCCATACGAGAAGAAACCGGATTATAAGTTGAAACCCATTAGCCGGGCGGAACTGCAACGGGTCATGGAGCAGCCCATGCCGGAGAGGTTGCAGGAGCTTACCCGGAGGGCGTTCATCTTTTCGGCCTTCACGGGGCTGTCATATGTCGATGTGAAACGGCTTTATCCCTCGCATATCGGAACAACCGCGGACGGCAGGAGGTATATCCGTATTAACAGGAAGAAAACCGATGTCGAGTCCCTTATACCGTTACACCCCGTAGCCGAACAGATATTGTCCCTCTACAATACAACCGATGACGGCAGGCCGGTATTCCCTCTGCCCAATCGGGACAGGCTTTGGTACTGCATCCACGAGATAGGCATATTGGCCGGCGTGAAAGAGAATCTCAGCTACCATGCAAGCAGACATTCGTTCGGAACCTTGACGCTTTCAGTAGGTGTGCCGATCGAGAGTATCAGCAAGATGATGGGACACACGAACATCCGGACCACACAAGGCTATGCCAAAGTGACCGATGATAAAATCTCCGAGGATATGGATAAGCTGATGGCAAGGAGACGTGAAAACGGGGCATCTTCCAATTAGAATCCCTGTTTCGCGGTCGCCCGCTTCCTCGCCGCCCATGGAAGTTAGTACAGACTTCATTGAAAGTGAAAAAGTCGGGCGGCAGGCCGTTTCGGGCAGAATCTTCCTCCTGCGGAGCGTATTCAGCCCGAAAACTTTTTCCCTTTCACGTCTGTACAATGGATGCCGTCGGCAGCGGAAACAAGCGACCGACGGAAAAGTCGGAACAAAAACAAAAGAGAAACAGCATACGTTCAGTAGAATACTACCGGTCTGTATGCTGTTCCGATATCCTATAGGAGGGATATTTTTTGACAGCCGAATGAAGCGGGCAGGCGGCAAACTGCGCTCCCTCCAGAAAAATCAATCCGTTTTTTCGGTTACTTGACAATATCCGCCTTTGTCCGGTTCAATGTGCTTTTCACTTTGTCGGCATTCGGTCAGGCTATCTGCTTTCCTATAGCGTTGTACGGCAAAAGCTTTTGCACTTGGCGTGTTGTTCTTAGAAAGCATAGTGAATGATTTTTCTCCCTACTTTTTATTTCTTCTTCTCTTTGGTCGATTTTTCCTTACTTCTTGAGTTTTCATACAGCTTCTTTCCATTGTTGTAAATGACATCCAAAAGTTCGTTTGTAAGTTTGATGTCTGCAATTTTTATAATACTATCTTCTCCTATTGGATAGCCAAGAATATTGACACTACCAACGCAGCATATTTACATCACTGATTATCAGTGACAATTCATTTTATCAGTACAACCTCCGTTTTTACAAGTACATAGAATGCAAGGACAAATGCAAATCATTGTATTTCATTGTTTTGCATACACGTGTTGTGCCGTCTATTTTCAGTCTTTTTGTGGAATGTCCGCTATCAGCTACAATGTATTGAAGATAGGACATTTCCGCAGATATGTTACAGAACGCTTGTAATGGCTTTCTAGTTGATTGTATGTTTATGTTCTCAGATTGAATAGGGAATATGCAGTTCTTGTCTGTCATTTTTGCATATATTTAGAATTATACACTGCCAATCCTTTAATCGTCAACAGATATTTCTGACGGGGATGGCGAGGCTTGTCGGGGTAGAGCATAGAAACAAATCCCTCTTTTATGGCTGGATTGAGTGAGTATTCCATAAAATTCTCACGGTTTTTTAATCCTACGGTTGCCATCATCTCTTTGACAGATAATCTATTGTTCGCAATAGCTTTTATTAACCGGATGATATTTTCATTATCTATCTGTAATGGATTTTCCGATCTTGACGGGGTGCTTGACGGGGTACTTGTCGGGGTGGAGATGAGTATGTCTTCGGGCGCATTTACTATCATAAAACGATTCCTCAATTCATTGTTTTCTCCCATCAATAGGTTACGAAAGAATCGTTCCAAATAGGCAACTTCCCTTTTGATTCCTTTTTGTATGTTTTGATAGTTGGCTCTAACTAAAGCATTACGGAAGTACCAAGAGTGTTTAGCGAAAAGGTCATTCTCAACATTGAATCCCATCGAACGTAAATATTGGATGGCAAACACTGCTGTAGTTCGGGTATTACCTTCTCCAAACGGATGAATCTGCCACAATCCCGATACGAATTGAGTTATATGGCTGACTATTTGATAAATGTCCAACCCCGTATAATCAAACGTCTTTTCTTGTTCAAGGTCATATTCGATGGCTTTCCGAATGTCTGGAGCAGATACATAGAATACGGTATCACCACGAAGTACCCATTCTTTTTTGGTAATATTGTAATCTCTGATTTGTCCAGCAAATTTGAATACACCATCAAATATTCGTCGATGGATAGCGGTCAATCCAGCTACAGTGAAAGCAAACGAACGCTCGTTCAATAGCTTGGTTATATTAGCAGAAACTTTATCGGCTTCCTCCGTTTCGTAATCTTTTTCAGTACGAATATCTTTCGAATCGTAGTAACTCTTGATAAGTTGTTGTACTTCATCAATGGTTATGTCTCCCTCAATATGCTTGCGAGCAGTTTCAATAAGATAATCCGAGGGCTTCAAGCCATCTACCGCTTGAAGTCCTATTGCCGTTTGCCAAGCATAGCCTCTTTCACGCTTTTGCGGCTCGCCTTGCTGAATGTATTCGTCGAAGTTTAGCATTTAATGTAATATATCAGAGTTAACCTGCTTTTATTATTTAAATAATTCTCAATACCCCTATAAGGTAATCCAAGCATATTCCAATTTTTTGAAAAGGCTTTAATTGGGGATTAATTGACATAACAACACTAAGATAATTCAATAAAATTGCAGGATTATAATCTTTGGTAGTTATTTCCAAAACTTGTTGAGAATATTTCAGCCATATACCATACAATTCTTCTGAAAGATTATAATCTTTCATCTGCTTTAATCCGTCATCAATCAATTCACGAATATATTTGCGGATTAATTCTTGATTCTTATTATAATTATTCATTTGTGTATTCTTTTTGAATGTCTTTTAATTGATTTTCTAACTCGGCTAAATCAGGATGGTTATTTTGTTTAATAATATCTTCTTTCAATATTTTGATTTTATGTGTTATTTCATCTTGCTTGGCTTGTTCTTTATTGAATTTAAAACCATATCCTTCTATACTATTGATAAGAGGCATGATTAATAACAATAACCATAAAACAAAAATTAAGCTGTTTCCATCAAATTTGCAAATAAAACATTGAGTTACAAATGTATCAAAGTTTTTTAATACATACATTGACGAAAAAATCAACAATATTATATACCATCCTTTTCTTATCCAATGTAATTCAGATTCAACCTTATTCAAATCATATAAGAATTTGTAAATTTTAGAAAATATATTCATATCATCTATTCTAATTGTTTTCTATAAACTGAATCTAATGTATTTCCATCTTTATCTTTCCATACTAACCAGCCGTTGTTGCTACTACCAATACAGAAATCGGCGGCAGTACTGGGGCTTGAAAAAGTTTTATCCGATGTCAATACCAATATTTCTTTCCAGTTGAAAGACGGTACCATTGTTGGGGCAACAATGCTTCCTTTTAGGACTGTGAATCCATCAGAACTATAGAAGCCTTTTGCATTGCATCCTCTACCTTTGGTGTAGAACAAATGTTCTTCCTTCGGTTGTGATACTTCAAAGATATTGCAACCGATAAATGATGCCAAAAACTTCACATCTTCGAAAAATTCATCTATTGAGTCCTGTTGATGTTCTGGTAGATTCGGTGCTTTAGGGATTTGTTTATTATCGCTTAAAACAAAAGCGTTTGCTTTCTTGGCTTCAGCTATCGCTTTATACTCTAAGTATTGCACATCAACTTTAGTCATATCGGCATCTTTCGATACGAATATGAGTGCTTTTTGCCAAAACGCTTTTTTGCTGTCGTGGTCTTTTACACGTTCTTTAAAGTTTTCCGTTTCACCTATATATGCCTGTGGCTTGGTTGATTCATCTTCGCCTAGTAATATATAAAACGCAGGTTTTTGCAACTTCTTTTGTGTATTCAAATAAGAGAGGTTAGAACGTGGCACGACAAACATTTGGCAAATCTTGTTGCTAATGAATGCGTATTGAGTTCCTTTCGGATCTCCATCAATGAGATATGTTGTTACTGTTTTGCCCATAATTATACACCGTAATGCTTTTCTAATCGTTCTACAAGTCCATCAACTAACTGGGAATAATCCTTAAAACGAAGTTGTGACAAATTCCTTAAATTGAATCCAATAAATTTATCCACATCTTTTCTCTCTTTATTGTGGTCAGTGTCTTCTTTATATAATAATATCATGTTAGGAATCATATTGTGAGATTGTGCCACCCCCATTGCATATCCTATTTCATGATAAACATTAATGTTAGCACTACTTAAATCTGCAATAATCAAACTACATGATTGTATAGCTTCCAGTATTTTATCTTGAATGGAGAATGTGCTTGATTCAATGGTTCTATCAATTCTAATAGGTCTTGGATTCAATGTTATATTGCGATGTTTAGCATTAAATGTCTCTACTGCTCGAACAATTTTTTCGTATATCAATTCACTTTGAGAATCCCCAAATTGCATTGATATGAAAATCTCATTTCTTTTTGTCTGATGTATTCGCTCAAACATATTAACCAAGTTCTCTGAGCCATCGTTGGACAAATCGTCTGCATCAACAATTTTGTTTATTCCATTTTGCTTCGCCCAATACACAAAGGATTTAAGTCGATTCTTATCTAATAATGCATAAAACACCATTGCACACAAGAAAGCAATATTCCCATATTCGTTTCCCTCAAATTGTTCATATTCTCGTCCAACTATATTTAAAGCTTGTTCTATGGCATTTGCATCTTGTACCTTATCGAGAAATGATTGATAAGTTTTCAATTGACTCTTTCTGACTTCTAATGAGTATTTTGCTCCATTGTATTGATTTTGCAAATCGCGTACTTGCAAACTGTATCCATAAACATCTTTCTCCAGTGTCCTATACTCTGGTGAAGTTACATCATAATTGCTCCTAAATTTGAAATCATCTAATTTCTCTACAAGTTGATCATGCAATGTTTGAAGTTTAACTAATTGCGAATCCAATTCTTCATATTTTGCTTGAGTACCTGGCAACCTTTTTTGCTCTTCTTCGTATGCCTCTTTAATCTCTGGAATAAACTTGTTAATTAATTGTACGATTCTCAAACAAGCAGTACGATAATAGTCTTGGTCAATAGAATCATTAACCCTTAACCAAGGAATCGCATTGTATCGTCCTGACTTTACTTGTTCTATTAGACGAAGTGCAATTGGGTATTCTTTCCCTAAATTTTCTTTATCGTCAAACACATTCAAATCATGAATAATTTTCAAACTTGCCTCTTGTCTTAATGGTTCTTGCTTAAAATTTATGTTATGGAATATACCAGCTTCAAACTTGTCCGCTTGTTCTTCTGCTGAGAATATCACAGTAAAAGGCACAATAAGTTTTTTCAACTCATTTATGTCCGCATTTGTTTCAGTCCAAACGCTATCAGCAGGACTGTCAAAAGGTTCCAATCTATGATTCCCGTCAACCCTAACTAATTCAGTATTTGTTCTTTTGATTAAATAAGCATGTCTTGCCCGATACCCCTCATAAGGGAGTCTTTCACTTAAAACTTTTAATCCAGGAACAAATTGGGCATCATCTCTATCTACCGCATTATCAATACCGATATTTCTTGCAAAGTTCTCATAATCATGTACTCTGCAAGCAAGAGTAATTTCAGGGAAATACTTGTATTCTCCATTTGCAAGAAACTCAACGATTTCTTTTTTATGATTGTCCAAAGCATTTCTTTGATATGAATCTGGTTTATGAGATATTGCGGCCAAATCCTTTATGGGGGCGAAACCTCTAAGCACAACATAATGATTAAATGTCTTATATATTATTCCTTCTAACTTTGCCATAATTTCTACTTGATGTTATTTATATATTTTAGAAATGCTTCTCTTTGGCGACTCCAGATTTCCTTATCCGGTAATCCAAAATATTCTATCATTTCTTTATGTAACGCATCTAAGGCTATAGATGAATTTATCATTTCTGCCTTTCGAGTGTCGCACAACCAACCTATTTTATTAAAATTCACATCAGGTAAAAGATATAATCGTACTTTGTTGTCGTAAGCCCATACTGCCCCCATTTCATTAATACAGATTTCGCTGGCCTTATATTTTTTAGAAATTATCAAGAACGCATAATCTACATTTTGAATATTCGTTTGTATGTGTTTACGAATATCCTCACCATTTTTTACTCCCATTTCTTCAATAGAAGTACAAAAGATGTCTTCGGCTTTTATTCCTATACCGAGTTGCAAGATGTAATCAACAAATTTTTCAATAATATCTTTATTCTTGGACGAATGGCTTATGAAAATTCGTTTACTATTTACATCTTTCTTTTCTAAAGAAACGATACAGTCAACAATGGCTTCAATAGCACTTAAATGTATAATTTTATCATTATCATATTGATCTATATGTTTCTGTAGTAACTGGGATATTGTCGGATATTTGACTTTGATATTTTCCACTAAAGCCAACAGATTTGTCTCTAATAGTTTTATATCACCATTAATATCATAATCTGTAAATATAAGATTCAAATGAGAATATGGTATTTTATTCCGTGTAATTCTTACTTGCGTCTTTATGATTGTTTGGCATTGACATGCAATGCTATAAATATCTTCTTTCATGGATTAGCCTAATATTATTTTTTCTATTTCTTGTTTTGTACTTTCAAGTAATTTAACTCCTTCTTTTTGAAGTTGTTTTGCTTGTTGTCGTATTGAAACAACACTTTTTACCATCTCATTTTGAATCTCGATTTCAGGCACAGGAATGAGCATAGAGGATATTTCTTCAAGATTTATATTAGCCCTGGCTACTGGTCGTTTAAGGCGATCAAGATTAAGTTGGCCTATTGAAGATTTTATTACCTCCTTAATATATTCCGGATTATATCCATCTTTCAATCGTACTAAAGCTATTGCCTGATTGATATTTGCTTCACGAGACGAATGGTAAATTCCAACTTGTCCTATTGTTGCGCCAACAATAGCAATCATTATATCACCGTTTTGTACTTTAGATGACTTCATTCGAGTATTATGGACATTGCGTCTTATGTATAATAAATTATCAAAATCTACTTCGCCCATAATGTCAATATTGCCGCTTCTGATGAATGCTACACCATGTTCAGAATCAGTATAATCATCACCGCCTGATTTTGGAGTAATACCACTTGTTATCAATACGGTAATATCACTTAATCTTACCAATTTGTAATTGGAGGTCTCTTTTAGATGTTTAAATGCTTCTTCAAAGTATTCATTATGGTAATAAGGGTCATACCTATTGCCAATTAATTGAGATAAGGAAACTACATTTACTTTTGCATAAATATCTTTTGAGGGTAAAGCTACTCCCATATTCTTTAACACGAAAGAGTCTATACTATCTAACAAAGATTTCGCTTCTTCGTCTTTTTTCTGTTTTGCTTCTTGCGCTTGAATATATTGCTTGATAATTTGTTTTTGAATATCAATAGGAAGGAGTGGTATTTTTACAGACTTTAAATAAGAACTTGATACACGTTGTTGACCTGCAGAGCCACCAAATGAATTTTGAGCAGATTTTAATACTCGCTTATCCCGTAATATATAATGAATATATTCAATTAAAATATTATCAGATTTTGGTCTTAGCACAAAAAACTCCGTTGAACCACAGCCAAATCCATTTTTTAGTTTACAGGCAATTGCAGATTTCCCATTTTGCATACATGGAGTAATTTTTGCCCATAACAGATCGCCTTCTTGAAATTTTGTAAAACCTTTAATCTCCCGAAATCGGATAGTTTTCAATGTCTTAATAGTTCCATTATGTTCATCAATAGATTCCATAGGAATAAATGACATTTCTTCATTATCAGAAATGCCATCAAATGAAACAGGAGGATTTATGTAAACTAATTGTCCTAAATCAAAAGAAGGATACGAATTAGATACAAAGTCAAAACGTGCATTGTAAAAAGACACATCAAAACGATTACCTAAAGCTTGTGAGACATTTATTTTATTTTCAATCATAAGCAATACTAAATTATTGACTTAATACGTTTTGCAACTTCAGGCAGTTCACTACCCTCTATCTTCTTTCCTGTAGCGTCATAACCAATATTTTCAACTTCTATCATTAAAACTTTATAGTCATTAACAAACTGAAAGATTCGCTCCTTATAAAGATCTAACATCCGTTCTGTGCGCTGTTCTTTGTCAAGGTCTTTTTCTTTCTGCACAAGAGCCTTAACATCTTTAAGCGTTTGTTCAAATTTCTGAGTCACAACTTTTGGATGTTTTTTGAGAAATAAAATAGAAGATTTTACACCGGCTTTAACGTGTGAGAATGTATGCTGTGGTAGAGAAACAACAGCCAGTATTTTGAATTTTTCAACCAACCAATCACGTACATATTGACTTGTTGAATTTGTCAGAATGCCATCAGGTACGACTATTGCCAAATATCCATTTTCCTCATTCAGGTATTTATAGCATCGCTCCAAAAACAGAATTTCTGTACTTTGAGATGCACGCCATTTCTTTTTATTGTTGTCATCTGCAATCCGGTCTTTTATCTCAGTTATGCCAAGATTCTTTTCAAACAGCTCATATTCTTTATAATAGTTTACTTCGTCTGCCTTAATAGTAGAACCAAATGGAGGATTGGTCATAATCAAATCAAACGTTCCATCCTGAAATTTAAGATTACGATTTTCTATCTCTAATGTTTTATTATTCTTAAGACCATCATTAGTGATAATGTTAGTATGGCCATCATCGTGAATTATCATGTTCATTTTGGCAACGCGCGATATTTGCTCGTTGATTTCAATGCCGAATAAATGTTTTTCGGCAAACTCATGCCAATAATCTTTCCATGATGAACTTTCAGCATTTTCGCCATATATTTCATTAGCTTCGTCACGAATTGTTTTTAAAGCATAAAGCAAGAAACCACCACTTCCACAGGATGTGTCAAGTACTTTCCAGTCCTTATCAATATTTATAGAATTAACGATAAACTCAACAATCGGATTAGGCGTAAAAAATTGTCCGAAGTCTCCACGGAAGAATTCTCCCATGAAACTTTGAAAGGCAACCCCCTTTGCATCAAGATCTGTTCTGGAAAGATTTATGTCTTGTAGATACTGAACGACGGTATATATCTTGTGTTTGTCAAGCTTAATGTCATCTTTGAATACTTCTGGATCTTTCTTGCGCCCATGCTCATACAACTCTCGAACACGTTTTTCAAGTTCCGTTTTAGCTTTCAGATTCTGTTTATCATCTTTGTCTTCTGGATTCTTTTCATATTTACCTATTTCTTCGTCATACCATAAAATGTATCGTTTTCTGCTACTTCGCTCAGTTGGATACGCAGCCTTACCACAAATGTCAGGCAAGGTGAGTGCAGAACTTAATGCTACAAAATATAGTTCGTTTTCCAATGCCTTTCTTATATCTTGAACCAGTCGAATTATCATTTACACCTCGATTTCTGCGATGATCTTATCAATCTCATCACGGAGTACCTGCTCACGGGCAACAATTT
>ERZ1106976.3775-NODE-3775-length-11451-cov-5.134960_pt1 | contig 11451 bp, 8 predicted proteins | sample MGYA00403687_ERZ1106976 | MGnify/ENA primary metagenome ERZ1106976 (study PRJEB35170, sample SAMEA104062446) | human gut metagenome | biome: human gut; feature: human-associated habitat; material: faeces | place: Denmark | collected 2013-02-22 ... | reverse complement strand
TCGGGGGCTCCGCCCCTGCGACCCCATTTTTATCAACGATATAGGTTTTTCGACAGTCTTAGCTGTGGGTCAATGCCCACAGCTAAGACGATTCGTTATATGCTATCTATTTTATCGCATTGCTCAAGCGCACGTTTTAACGCCTGATCCATATTGTAATATCTGAAATCGGCAAGTCTTCCGCAACAGATAAGATTATCAATCTGCGATGCCAAAGCCTCGTACTTTTCATATTGTTCCATGCTCTCCTTTGTGAGAACAGGATAATACGGCTCAAGCTTTTCGCCCGACTTATACGGGAGAGGATATTCTACCGCATAGGTACTGCCCTTTACATTCTGGACGGGAATTTTCTTGTACTCTGTGATTCTGGTAAAGCCCTTTTCCTGAGGATATGCGACGACAGGAGCATCCTGAAGGCTGTCCTTGTCGGTATACTTATACTCAAAACGCAGTGAACGGTAAGGAAGTCTGCCGTATTTTTCGCCGAATAACTCATCAAGCGCACCTGTATAGACAAGAATGTTATTATACGGCTCACCGTCAACATACAGTTTATTATCCTTTACGGTAATCCGCTCAAGTGCCTCGACACCGGTTCTGACCGTGATATTCTCGTGGTTCAGAAGATTTCTGAAGAACTCCGTGAATGAATGCACCGGCATTACCTGATAAGCGTCATCGAAATATCCCTCGTCATACGAAAAACGCAGAGGTACTCTTTTAAGCACAGACGGGTCAATCTCAGAGGGAGATACGCCCCACTGCTTAGCGGTATACGGCGCATAGTCGTTATCGAAAAGATACTGAGCGTATGCTCTTATATCATCGTCCTCGTTTTCGAGAACTTCGACCACGGTAGCGGTCGGTCTGCCCTCGTAAACCTTAGTCAGCTTTGCCTTGAGCGTTTGTGCCTTTTGCTTATCAAAGAACTTATCAATCGTGGTAAAGTTGAAGGGAGTGGGGGTATATGTATCATTCCATACCGCACCGCAGGTCAGCTTGTAATCCGACCACTGCTCATAGCGGCACATATAATCAAAAAGATATTTCTCTTTCGTGTGGAATGTGTGCGGACCGTAATCCTGTACGAGTATTCCGTGATCGTCAACGTGGTCGTACATATTGCCGCCGATGTGGTTCCTGCGTTCCCATATCTCGACCTTCTTGCCTTTTTCCGCTAAATGACGGGCAATCACCGCTCCGGAAAGTCCACAGCCGACTATAAGGGTGTCAAAATCAAAACTGCTCATCAAAAGCCACCGTACTTGCTCATGAATTCTTTAAAGGTCTGCAGATTCTTGTCCTTGTCGGCAAGTATGACCTTATCAATTCCGCCTACTCTGTCAAGCTTCCAGTCTACTGCAATATCGGGATCGTTCCACATAATGCCGTCATCATATTCGCCGTAGAATTTTTCTCCGCACTTGTAGGATACTATGCTGTCCTCAAGTACAAGATAACCGTGAGCGCAACCTGCGGGAACGAGTATTTCGTTGTGCTTTTCACCGATAAGCTCAAATGCAAGCCACTTCTTGAACGTGGGGCTGTCCTTGCGTAAATCGACTACTACATCGTAAACGTGTCCGTGTATGCAACGTACCAGCTTGGGCTGCTGTTTCTCACGCTGAAAATGAAGTGCACGGATAACGCCCTTGTAGCTTGTCGTATAGAAAACCTCGGCAAGATCGTGCTTTATGCCGTTTGCCTCGAACACTTCCTTCGAGTAATCCTTTGTGAAACAGCCTCTTATATCATCGGCATTGAAGGGAGTTACTTCTATAAGTCCCTTAATCTCTGTTTCCTTGAATTCAAACTTCTGTATCATTTCTGCTCCTTAATCCAATCCATTGTTTTTTTGACGCCTTCACCAAAAGGTATTGTAGCTCTGAAGCCTGTATCCTTTTCTGTAATCGAACAATCAAAGTCAGACAGCGGCATATTTACACCTGTGAACGGAACATCTCCGAACACGAACTCCTTGTCGGGAGCCAGTGCGGCCTTCATCTCAAGAACAAATTCTCTGAGCGGCTTTGCATCCGAACTGCCTATAAGATAGTGGCAGAAAGGCTTGCCGTTCTCTCCGATGAGATAGAACGCTCTTGCAACATCGTCTATATATACAAAGTCATAATTCTGTGTGCCGCTTGTGAACTGTAAAGGCTCATCGTTTATAATCTTTCTGATAGTCGTATTTACAAAACGGGGTGAAAGCTCACCTGCACCGTATGCGTTGGTTATCTTTGCCCAGCAAAGATCTATACCTATCTGTGCGGCAACGCTCATGCACATTGTATGAGCAACAAGTTTACCGCTTCCGTATATGTAGCCTGCACCGGGCTTATTACCCTGTCTGAATGCGGCTGATATTGTTTCATGCTCCATTATAGAGCCGGCGCATACAAACTTCTTGCAATCCATATCCTTTGCCACACGCAGACAATCTACCGTCCACTGAGCGTTATTAAGCTGTAAAGCGGTATCTGCTCTCGCAGGGCCTGCCGAGCCTACCCACGCAAAGTGATAGAATACATCAATATCACGGTCAGGGATAATATCGGCAAGCTTTGACGATTCGGAAAGCTCGTGAGCCACAAATCTTACATTTTCGGGTATGTTGTTATTGCAACCGTCACGGTCAAGTGCGATTACCTCAACATTATTCTTTACCAATTCACGCACAAGCGCACTTCCGACAAAGCCGTTTGCACCTGTAACAAGAGCTTTTTTCATTACTTTACCTCCAGATATTCGTTTATCTGCTTTTCCATAACGGCGCTAATGTCGCCGCCTGAAAGATATACCTTGCTCCACTCGGTCACCTTTTCGATAGCGTCGGAAATATGCCAGCGTGGACTCCATCCGAGTACACGCTTAATTCTTGAGCAATCAAGCTTGAGGAAATTTGCCTCGTGGGGAGCGTTCTTATCCGCAACGTTTTTCCACGAAGCGCCGTCGCCCCAGTGTGAACAGAACAGATCGACAAGCTCGCCTGTAGCGGCGCAGTCGCAATCATCCGGACCGATATTATAATTACCGGCAAGGCTCTTGTCCTCATACTGCTTCATCGCAAGTACAAGATATGTAACGACCGGCTCGAGAACGTGCTGATAGGGACGTGTCGAATAAGGATTTCTTACTGTTATCTCCTGCTTAGCCTCCATTGCTCTTACGCAATCGGGGATGATTCTGTCCTTTGCAAAGTCGCCGCCTCCGATAACGTTACCTGCACGGCAGGTCGAAACCGCAATGTCACGGTTATAGAAGAACGACTTTATATAAGAGCTTGTTACAAGCTCCGAGCAGCTCTTTGAGTTGGAATAAGGATCATAGCCGTCAAGTGCGTCATTTTCACGGTATCCCCACTCCCATTCGTTGTTCTTGTAAACCTTATCGGTGGTTACGTTTACGAATGATTTTACGCTGTCGCACAGCCTTACAGCCTCGCATATATTTACAGTACCCATAACATTTGTTTCGTATGTGTAGACAGGCTCTGCGTAGCTTTCTCTTACTATGGGCTGTGCCGCCATGTGAATTACTATTTCGGGGCGATACTTCTGCATTGTTTCGTTCAGCTTTGCAAGATCTCTTATATCGCCTATAACCGAAACTATTTCCTTCTCAACTCCGGAAAGCTCAAAAAGAGAGGGTGTTGTGGGGGGAGTGAGGGAATAACCGATAACTTTTGCTCCTGCCATAGAAAGCAGTTTGCACATCCAGCTTCCCTTGAAGCCTGTGTGACCTGTTATCAGTACAGTTTTACCCTTGTAAAATGACATATCCATATTGATTTTTCCTTTACGAATTAATAATATTTTCGCCGTTTTCATCTCTGACCTCGGCTAACAGTATTGTTTCAAGCGCAATAGCCGGATTAGCGGGTTTAACTATTCTGAAAGTGTATTTATCGCACATTTTCTCTATCATAGGCTTGATTTCAAAGAAATCGTTCGCCGAATGATAGATGCTGATAAGAAGTATCGGGTGCTGTGTGCGGATAGTTTCGACAGCGCCCCTGAGCAGCAGCTGCTCGCCTCCTTCAATGTCCACCTTTATAAGACCGACCTCGATATTGTTTTCCCGTACATAATCATCAAGAGTAACAACGGGAACTTCGATATGATCCGGATAATTATAACCGGGACGTTCAACAAGGGAATTGCAGGAATTGCGCTCACCCAGGCTGAATGTTGCCGTGCCGCTTTTCTCGCCCAGTGCTTTGCTTACAGGCACTATGTTATCAAGATGATTCAGCCTTATCGTTTCACGGATAATATCCATATTTGAGGGAGAGGCCTCAAATACGTGAATGTTCTTATCCGTATATGACGAGAACAGAAGCGCCGTGTCACCGACATATCCGCCTGCGTCGATTATATGCTTATTTCCCACGCTGTCCAGTGTGGTCAGCTTATCTATTCCGTATCTTGTGAAGAATACGCTGCTGTCAAACTGGTTAACGGGTAGATAATAACCGTTGTAATAATAAAGATTATCGTTCAGCTTTACTATCTTTGAACTGAATTCATCATTCATACGAACGAATTCTTCCTGCTCACGCTGTGTATAGACATCCTGCAAGGACTTGTTGCCGTCTGCTATCATTCCCATACGATGAATTATATCGGAAACGGTGTTTCTGCTCTCGTTGTCAAGTCCGCTTATAAGTGCGCTGAATCGTTGTGCGCTGTCCTCTCTGTTCATAGCGTCACTGAACAATTTTGCCAGAGCTTCACGTTCACCGGGATGAAAATACAGTTTTCTGAGATATGACTGCCTTTTGAACAGATTCATCTCACGGCGGATCGTATTTGCCGTATTCTCTGCATCAAGCAAAGACTGTGCGTATTCGCCCGTCTTTGAAGTCTTGTCGAAGCCTGCAGTTACGCTGTCGGAAAGCGACTTAATATCAGCCGAAATGCTTTCATTATCTGCCGATAAACCGTCAAGCACAGACACATATTCGCCTGTCTTTGAGGTCTTGTCGAAGCCTGCGGTTACGCTGTCGGAAAGCGACTTAATATCAGCCGAAATGCTTTCGTTATCTGCCGATAAGCCGTCAAGCGCAGACGCATACTCGCCCGTCTTTGAGGTCTTGTCGAAGCCTGCGGTAATGCTGTCGGAAAGTGACTTAATATCACCGGAAAGCGAGTTGTTGAGTGATCTTATTTCTCCTGCGTGCTTATTATTTTCCGATATGCCGTTTTCAATAAGTTCGACAATGTGCTTATCGCTATCGGAAGAACGCTTGTCGCTGTCGGTTATACAACCGAGTATTTCCTCTGTGTGATGTGAAATACAGTCGATAAGTTCACCGGATATTACGGCAGATTTCTCCGATATTTCGTTACTCAGCTTTTCGCCGATACGCTCATTTTGCTTTTTCAGATTTTCAATATCAAGTTTAATTTCTTTGAGTTTTAATGCAGTGTCCTCGCCGAATTTAACCTGATTGTCTTCCAATGTACGCAACGATTGACGGCACAGTTTTATCTGCTCCGCATTATCACGGCATATATCCGTGCAAGTATTCAGGCTGTTTTCAAGAAAACCGAGCATTTCACAAAGCTGTGCAAAATGCTCGCTTTCTGTCTGCCTTATCTCGTTGTTGAGCTTTATTGTCTTGTTGCGTGACATCGGAAATAATCTTCCGAAAAATCCCGCAAGTTTATCGGATAATTTACTCATTATTTCCAAATCTTCCAGGGAGCATTGTTGCTGCTCCACATTTTCTCAAGTTGTTCTTTTTCTCTTACAGTATCCATGCACTGCCAGAAGCCTGTATGCTTATATGCCATAAGTTCTCCAAGCTTTGCTACTGTTTCAAGGGGCTTCTTTTCAAGAACGGTTTCGTCGCCGTCAATGTAATCAAAGAATTCGGGTTGGCATACCATAAAACCGATATTGATAAGGTTGCCATCACCGGATGTCTTTTCACGGAATTCGTTTATTTTTCCGTTTTCGTCAATATCAAGCACACCGAATCTCTGACCGGGGTTATAAGCTGACATTGTTACGAGCTTTCCGTGTTTTTTATGGAACTCGACAAGCTCGGCTATATTTACATCGGAAACGCCGTCGCCGTATGTCAGCATAAACGGCTCGTTGCCGATATACTCCTTTATACGCTTTACACGTCCGCCGGTCATTGTGTTAAGGCCTGTGTCCACAACGGTCACCTTCCAGCGTTCTGAGTTGTTGCGGTGAACGGTCATCTCGTTTTTACCGCTTGTAAAATCAAATGTGATATCGGATGTATGCAGGAAGTAGTCTGCAAAATACTCCTTTATAACGTGCTGTTTGTAACCTGCACATATAACGAATTCATTGAAACCGTAAGCTGAATAGAGCTTCATTATGTGCCATATTATAGGCATACCGCCAAGCTCGACCATGGGCTTTGGTTTGAACTGGCTTTCTTCGCTGATTCTGGTGCCGAAACCTCCGGCAAGTATTACAACTTTCATTTTTCCTCCTGTGTGCTGTTAAGACGTGTTACTTTACTGCTATCTATTTCGGGATGATCTGCTATGAAGTCATCCGTATAAACATCTGAATAAAGTCCTCTGAGACCCATAGGATTAACGGATATAATCTCTGTATCCGGATAGAAGCGTTCAACAAAAGCCTTGACCTTCTGGTAGCCGTCTAACCAGTGCGGAACACTTGTCTTTGCTACAAGATCGGACAATCTCTGCTTGCTGCCGTCAAAATATCCTGCATTGGTGCAGTCGCAGCCAACGAGATAAATTCTTTTCGCATTGGTAAAGAGTGCAAAGTGGATGGCCTGGAACGCAATTGAATAGAATGCCATAAGGGGATAAAATTCTATATTGATATGTATATCCTCGCTGGGAGCCGCCTGGAAGAATCTTCTGCCGTTATTCTCTCTGATGATCTTCTCGGATACCTGGAATTTATCTCTGTATTCACCGGTAGAATACTGACCGAAGAACTTGACAAAATCGTATTCCTTCAGCTTTTCAAACCACGGAGCACGGCTTTCGTAATCGGTGGTAAAATAGTAATCAATATCAACATCGGGATTTAAGAATGAAGCATTCATACCTATATGTACGGCACCGGGAATGGGCTTGTAGTATTTCATTGAAGGTCCTGATGCCATTACAACAACATCTCTGCCGGTATTGATATTTCTGAACTCACCGAATGACTTCTTATGAGTTTCGTGTATCTCATTTGCAAGGCAGGCAATATTGAGATTGATATTTGAGGTGAGTGTTTTTGCATCCCATATATCCTTGCGAAGACTGGTAGCGATGATAGGAGGCTTAGCGGCCGCTGCCTGTACGCTCTTGGGAGCAGTGCTCTGACAAACCTTTACGGTTCTCGCAAGCAGCACGCTGTGTTCTGTAGACTTTTTCTGAAGATCGTTAACAGAAGCAACCAGTGCGCCGAGTCTTTCCTCGTTTCGTAAAGCAACACGATATGCAGGGAAGGTGTTTCTCATTATCTTCTTTAAAACGCTTTCGTCTTTTTTGGGCTTTTTGGGAGTAGCCGCTGTTTTTGCAGGTGTAACCTTGCACTTTGCGGCATTGGTTTCTCTGAAGAATACAAGCTGATTTTCCTTTACCTTGTACTTTCTCTGCTTTAATACCCAGTATATGAAGATACCGTAAAGAACCTCAGACATATAGCCGGGCGTTCTCATTTTGGTACCCTGATATTTTGACAAATCAAATCTTTTCATGAATTCGAACAGTACGCCGAATTCAAATGTACAGAAGCGGTTGAACAGCTCTTTTGACATTACAAAGCAGTTGTACGCATAGTACTTCTTTGAAGCCATATATTCCTCGGCAGCCTTAGAATATTCGGGGTAAAGCTCATCAACCAGCTTAAGTGTAAGCTCAGGTGCGCTTTTATCGAATAAATGCTCCTGGATCATGAATATATCCTTGATGCAATGTGCACGTTTTCCGCCAAAAAGGAAATCCATCTCATCAACATTCATGCTTCCGCCTGTGATAAGATCGTATTTCTTTATCTGCTTTGCCATACCGTCATAGTCTTTAAGGCCGTACTTCTCTATGCTCTCGTCATTGAGCATATTCTCGATTATGTAGCCTCTTGAGCATTGGTCAAACTTCTTATTGCTGAATGAAAGATAACGTCTGTAGTGGCAAAGGCCGTAGTAATTTACATCGGCATTCTTCCACGCCCAATACTGAACACTCAGCTCCGAGAAATACTTTGCAAGATCGGAGATATTGTCGCCGGTGTCATCGCCGTTCATCTTAAGGAAGCATCTCGCCGAGCCTGCATTACACTTATAGTTTTCGAATATACGGTTACCTATCACGGCGCTGTCAAGATCCATTCTGTGCGAAACGAAAATCTTGATGTCATCGTTGGGTTTCTTGTATGACAGAGTACGCTGTGCAAGGGTATTTGCATCGGGATCTGCTTCGGTATTCTTGAAGTATACAATCTGACGCTCAAGGAACTTGCAGTCGGTGTGATGCTGAAGATACCACATATAAACGCCGTAAACGATCTCGCCCATATAGCCTGTGGCTCTGAGCTTGTTACCCTCATAGCCGGTGGTGTCAAACTGTTTATCAAACTCAAAGAGTATGTCAAAAAGCACCTTGTTGTATTCGTTGAATATCTTCTTTGACATTACAAAGCAGTTATAGCCTCTGTAATACTTTGAGGCAAAATACTCATTCATAGATTCAACAAGCTCGGGGTGCCTGTCTTCTATTATCTTTATCAGCGTGTCAATAGCTATAGGATCAACAAGATTTCTTGATGCGTACCATAACTCCTTTACACTGTTTCTGGGACGTACTCTGGTGATTTTTGTCGTATCGAAAGCCTTGCCGACAATAACGTCATAGGATGAGATCTCCTTCTCCATCTTTGACTTATTGAAAAGCTGATATAACTCTGCGGTGCGTACCGAAAGATTGTTTTCCATTCGTACATCGTAGTCATTGCCCGGCATAAAGGAATCCATAAACGAAAGATACCTTCTGTAGTGACAAAGTCCGTAATAATCCGCATCATAATTTTTCCACGCCCAATACTGAACAGTGTATTCGCAAAAAGAAATTCTTTTCTCGGATATGTTATCGCCTGTATTGTCGCCCATTATGACATTGCCTTCATCGTTCTCGTCAAGTGCCGCACCGCATCTTACGGGTACATATAAAGGATTGTCAATCACCATACTTTTAAGATCGATTCTGTGTGAAACGAAAATTGCGATTTTTTTGCTGTTGTTTTCACCGCTACTCATTGATAATAAAATCCCTTTCTTTTTATCTCTTTACTCTTCCCGACGAATTTCCACCGGCAAGATCAATTACATCATTAATTCCGAACAGACAGAAATCGCCTTCAAGCGTCTGATCAAGACAGCCTGCCGCAGCAGCTGTTTCAATAGCGTTCGCCGGCGATATATTGTTGTGCAGAGCATAAATAAGCCCCGACGCAAATGCATCGCCGCCGCCTATTCTGTCTGTAATTCTTATATCATATTGTGCAGATGTATAAACTTGCTTTTTTTCGTCATCATAAATGATTCCCGACCAGCCGTTATCGCTTGCGGAATAACTCTTTCTCTGCGAGTATGCAACTATTTTACAGCCGAATGTTTCCGCAACGGTCTGAAGGCTCTTTTTATAGCCGTCTGTATCAAGCTGTCCCTTTGTGACATCCGTAGTGCCTGCTTTTATTCCGAACACTATCTCAGCGTCCTCTTCATTTCCTATGCAGACATCAACGTACTTCATTATTTCGGTCATTACGGGACGTGCCTTTTCTGCACTCCACAGCTTGCTTCTGTAGTTTATATCGCAGCTTACGGTAAGACCCGCTTTTTTTGCGGCTTTTACGGCATCGACAGAAATTTTTGCAAGGCTGTCGGAAAGTGCCGGAGTGATTCCCGTAATATGAAACCAATCCGCACCGTCAAATATCTTTTCCCAATCAAACGACGAAGGGTCAGCCGACGCTATCGCACTGTTCTTTCTGTCGTATATCACCTTTGAGGGACGCTGGCTTGCGCCTTTCTCGGCAAAGAATATTCCGAGCCTGTCGCCCGTATAAACTATATTATCCGTCTTAACGCCGTATCTCATAAGTTCTCTGCAAGCCGCCCTGCCTATATCATTATCGGGAAGTGCGGTCACGAATTCAGCCTCATCTCCGAAATTACTGAGGGCAACGGCTACATTAGCTTCAGCACCGCAAAACGATGTATTAAGCTCCGGCTTCTGAAACAATTTGTAATATCCGTCGGGCGATAGTCTGAGCATTATTTCTCCAAAAGAAACTACCTTCATTATGAACGGTTTTCCTCTCTTTCAAGAAGTGATTTTGTTATAAATGAAACGGGTATCCGCTGTGAAAGCTGAGCAATTGCGGCTGATATACCGCTGTTCTGCTCTTTGGCTACCTGCTCGTCTTCATACGTTTCCATATCTCTGTACGCAAAGTTGCGTTCCTTGAATGAATATCCGTCAACTCCGGAAAGATAAACGGAGCTTGCTCCGGATCTTATAAGCAGTGCTATAAGCATAAGTGTAACGTTGTCACGGACAGCTTCTATAGAACACAGCAAAGGCTCGTATCCTACCGTGTATCCTGCTTGTGCGTTTATATTAGATGTGATTATCAGCTTGTCGGTTTCTACTCCGCTTAGCTTTTCGTAACGTCTTATATTGCTTACAAACACATAATCGCATTTGATCCATTCGGGGCAGTGGTTTACGGAAATCACTATCGCATCGGTGGCTTTGACCTTATCAAAGACCTTCTGTCTTTCGGATTCTACCGATGTTGTCCTGCCCGGTGCGATAATAACAACATTACGTCCTTCGAAAAGTCTGCCGAGATTTATTTCAGGTGTTTTTTCACTGTTTAACGACATATAAGCAGTATACAGCTTATCTATATATTCACGGTCATAATTGTCACGCTTTTCAGGCTCTATTTTCGAGAAAATAGCGTTCATCCCTTCAAAAGTCAGCGTATTCTTATTATTCAGGAATCTGGCATAATTCTGGTGGCATCTGTATTTTGCGGACAGATAGCCGGATAAGGAATAGCCCCACGCCGTAGTCATATAAATAGGAGCTATGGTGTTGTCGATAGAACAGAGAATAGGCTCTGTGCTGTAATCGGCACCTGCGGTTTCATTCAGATATTCCACAAAAAGCTCGGTATTGAGGTTTCCCGCACCTCTGCCCATACCCATAATACTGCTGTCTATTATCAGATTATGATCGGTATGCAAAGCGGTTAAATACTGAGCGTTTGAATACGAAAGCTGAAGGTTGTTATGGGAATGGAATCCGACAGCTATCTCCTTATCGAGATTATTCTCTATAAGGTAAAAGAAACGTGCAACATCCTTCTGTTTCATAGAGCCGTGCGAATCAACAATATAAAAACCGTCGGGACGGAATTTGTTTGCCA
>ERZ1106976.3758-NODE-3758-length-11493-cov-4.025616_pt1 | contig 11493 bp, 11 predicted proteins | sample MGYA00403687_ERZ1106976 | MGnify/ENA primary metagenome ERZ1106976 (study PRJEB35170, sample SAMEA104062446) | human gut metagenome | biome: human gut; feature: human-associated habitat; material: faeces | place: Denmark | collected 2013-02-22 ... | reverse complement strand
CGGTGGACGGCGTGCTGGTGGAACGGAATTCTACATGGGAAGCGGGAACTGCGGCATGAGTGCAAAGAGTGAGACACTGTATCTTAAGATTGACCAGAATACAATCGTGACAGACCGGCATGTGACGCTTGGGGACATTGCGAAAATGGAGTGCCCGGATGCTTCGATTGTGCGCCAGCTGAAGCAGAAAAAAATCTATACGTTTGCGGAGGCGATGAATCCGCGCAAACAGAAGAACCAGATGAAGGTTTTTTCCATATTAAAGATCGTCGAACTGATTCATGAGGAATATCCGAATGTGGACATCAGCAATGAGGGAGAGAAGGATTTTATCATTGAATACATTCCCAATCCCGAGAAACCGAAGTGGATCAATGCGTTAAAGACCGTCGCGCTCTGCGTGGTCATTTTTTTCGGGGCGGCGTTCACGATTATGGCGTTCAACAACGATGTATCCGTGGGAGATGTCTTTTCCAAATTCTATCGGCAGGTGATGGGAAAGGAGTCAAGCGGCGTGACAGAACTTGAAATCTGTTACAGCATCGGACTTGCCATTGGCATTACGCTGTTTTTCAATCATGTGGGCAGTAAGAAGATCACGCCGGATCCGACGCCGATGCAGGTGGAGATGCGCAAATATGAGAAGGACATAGATACTACATTCATAGAGAACGCGGAGAGAAAGGGACACAGCATCGATGTTAATTGAGCATATATTTTTGGGCTTCTGCGGGCTTGCCGCGGGACTTGCCGTCTCTGCGGGAACATTTGCGTTTTTGATCGTCATCGGTGTCATTCCGCGTATGATTGGAAAGTGCAACCGCGCGGCAGAGACACTGCATTTTGAAAATGCCGTGATTCTGGGCGGAATCTGTGGAAATCTGGCGTCTGTTTTTTTGCAGATCCGGATTCCGTTCGGACCGGCGCTTCTGTGCGTGTACGGTATTTCTGCCGGGATATTTGTGGGAAGCATCGCGGTGGCGCTCGCGGAGATCCTGAATACATTTCCGATTACATTCCGGCGCATGGGCTTAAAGGTCGGACTCTTCTGGGTCATGCTTGCGATGGCGGCAGGAAAAGTGGCAGGATCGCTGTACTATTTTCTTGGAAATTTTAAGTCACAGTAGTACAATGATAGGAGATTGTTCTTTTACGGAGGAAAATTATGGTGCCATCCATCGCACGCCAGAGCGTGATTATCAAGTGCAATATGCAGAAATCGATTTTGACAGGAAATTATGAATTCTATTATGCTGCGGGACTCATCGCCAAGCTTTCCGGAGTCGAGATCCCCGAGGATATCAAGCCGGAGGAACTGCTCGCGCTCCTGTCGGAGCAGATACCGATGCTGACACCGGCGGATGAGAAAGAAAAATACCTGTTCGGGATGGTGGCGGACTACCGCCCCGAGGATGTATATGATGAGCAGATGCGGGAACTTCTGGACTGGGGACGCACTGAAAAATATCTCTGGACGGTCACATTGCCGGATGACTGGCAGAACGCATAAAGGTAGAGCAGCATAGCATCACAGAGGAGAAATGGCGGGAGGAGCGGTCGGAGGAATAGAAATAAATAAAATGCGCATACTGACAAAAAAGACGGAGGTTGCGCAGTGGATAAGGAAAAAGAACGTTTACAAAAAAAATACAATGATTATGTGAAGCAGGTGACGCCCACCCATAATCTCTGGTGGAATATGGCGAAGGCGTTTGTGACAGGCGGGATCATCTGCTGCATCGGGCAGTTTATTCTGAACGTGTGTGAGAATTACGGACTGGATCAGAAAACATCTGGAAGCTGGTGTTCTATGTTGCTCATTCTGCTGTCTGTACTGCTCACCGGTCTGAATCTGTACCCTTCGATTGCAAACTGGGGAGGCGCGGGCGCGCTGGTGCCAATTACCGGATTTGCAAATGGTGTGGCCGCGCCCGCCATAGAGTTTCAGAAAGAGGGCCAGGTCTTCGGAATTGGCTGCAAGATCTTTACGATTGCCGGACCAGTCATTTTATACGGAATATTTTCAAGCTGGGTGCTTGGACTCATCTATTGGGGATTAAAATGGTGGGGAATGGTGTAGTGCCTTTTCCGTGCGGGTCTGGAAGAGGAAAAACATTCTCCCAGACCCGAAATATTGTGATTTTCGGGTCTGAGAGAGGAAAAACGCCGTTCCAGACCCGCGCCGGGCGAAACTAAAAGAAATGACAGTGGAAGAGAGAAGCACGGATTCAGACCGCGGAATCCAGAAAATAGTAGGAAATCAGATGCTCAATCATGCCGGCGTTTAAGGGATATGCTTTGGTCTCGTACGTGGTGATCAGATGAACGGATGGAATGATGCCGTTTGCGGCATAGAGAGAAAGCTTCGAGCCGGCGTTTTTTGCGTAGGCGGGATCGTCCATCAGACCAAAATGCTCCCAGTAGTAGAGTGCGCCGGTTCCGGGATGACGTATGGTGAAATCCGGAAACAGAGTGACACCGCCAAGGGAGAGCGCACATTCGTAGCGGTAAGGAATGGCGTTTAGGTGGAGCAGCATGGCAATCATGGCTTCCGATTTGGAACGCACCCTCTCGCCGGAGACGGTTTTGTGAAGCAGCTGCTCGGGATGGAGCGGATTGCGTTCGTAGGAAGCGGCAGACCATTCGACAGCGGAACGAGTCAAAATATTCGGGATATCCGAAACATTCGAGATGTCTGGAATATTTTTTGAGGTGGAAGAATAAGAACGAAGCAGATCTTCACAGGCGGGATCAGAGAGAAGATGTGGATCATCGGAAGAGAGGCTGCCCGCGGGGGAGTATTTTAAATAGGCAGTGATTGCTGCCTGCTCCTGCAAGAGTATTTGCTCCTGTTGCTGCAGATACTTTTTCAGCGCAAGCTGTTCGGCGAGAGTGCGGTTCGCTTTCGGAATATAGGTCTTGGAGTGACCGTCGCCCTGATACCATTTGACGGTGGTTCTGTTGCGGGAGCAAATGAGCTTTCCGGGAGGGAGCTTCTGAAGCTGCTTCTGGATGGTACGGAGTTCCTGCCCGTTGCGGTCGCGGGCAGTGAGGATTTGTGTGTGTAAAGGTGTCATGGTATTCTCCTATTCTATAGATGGTGTGTGTTAAGAGGATCCGGTTTATTTTTATGTGCTAAAAATGACCTTTGCTGTTTTAAGTGTAGACGGGAAAGGAACTTCGGATGCGCAGAAAACAGCGCAAAAAGAGGATATACTGGTTTTTATTAAACCATGCTACAAACGAAGAGTAAAGCGAAGGAACGAAAAAGATACCATCTCATATCAAGCCGGGAAGCACCGCATTCTGCCGTCTCCACAGCTTGACATGCGGTTCGCTCCGGATGTAAGATAAGAAACAATGAGCATGAAAAAGAACTGCGGGGAAAAGTAAATGTCAGTCACAAAACAATTTGTCAGGTATGTCACACAGAATATATTCGGAATGTTAGGTATCTCCTGTTATATCATCGCTGATACCTTTTTTATTGCGAAGGCAGCGGGAACGGACGGAATTACCGTTTTAAATCTGGTGCTACCGATCTACAATCTGATTTTTGCGATCGGTTCGATGATCGGTGTCGGTTCTGCGACGCGCTTTACGATCTTAAGGGCGCAGGGCGAGGAGCGGGCGCACGACTATTTTTCCAACGCCATCTGTTTTGTGTGGATGATTGGAATTTTGTTTACACTTGCGGGCGTTTTTATCCCGGATAAAATCATTGCGCTGATGGGCGGCGATGCGGGAATTGTGGCGCTTGGAACCGGGTATACGAGAATCTTTCTGCTGTTTACGCCGTTTTTCATGATGAACTACGTCATCATGGCATTTGTGCGCAACGATAACCAGCCGTCCTTAGCGATGGCGGGAACCCTCGCGGGAAGTTTTTCCAACATTCTGTTTGACTATATTTTTATGTTTCCGCTCGGCATGGGGCTAGAGGGAGCGGCGCTCGCCACGGCGGCATCGCCGATCATCAGCATTCTGATCTGCAGCGCGCATTTCCTTGGAAAAAAGAATACTGTGCAGTTCCGGCTGCACGCGCCGTCCATCGCCCAGTTATTCGGGGCGTGTCAGCTTGGCGTCCCGGCATTTGTGGGGGAGATTTCTTCCGGAGTCATCACGACCGTGTTCAATTTCCTGATGCTCGGTCTTGTGGGAAATATCGGTGTGGCGGCTTACGGAGTGATCGCGAACTTTGCGCTTGTGGCAATGGCAATCTTCAACGGAGTGTCGCAGGGAGCGCAGCCGATCGTGAGCGACTGCTACGGAAAAGGAGATGTGAAATCCGTCCGGAAAATACGAAACCTCGGACTTGCCGCGGCTTTGGGCATCGCGGTAGTGCTCATCGGAGCCGTCTACGGATTTACGGATTCTCTGGTAAGTCTGTTTAACAGTGAACATTCTGCGGAACTGGCAGCGTATGCCCACACGGGAATGCGGCTGTACTTTATCGGCTTTCTGTTTGCCGGAATCAATATTGTGGGAGCGGGATTTTTAAGCGCGACAGAACGTGCGCGGGAATCGTTTGTGACATCAGTTATGAGAGGATTTGTCTGCATAATCGGCTGCTCGTTGCTTTTTGCCGCAGTATTTGGCATCAATGGCGTGTGGCTGTCGTTCCCGGCATCCGAGCTTCTCACAGCCATCGTGATGGCTGTGGTGCTCGTGCGGGATAACCGCAGACTTTAGATAAAACCGAAATGTTCCAGCGCAAGGCGGATGCCGTCTTCGCTGGCACATTTTGTTACATAGGACACCTTGTCAAAAAGCGTGGCAGGAGAGGCGTTGCCCATGGCGACACTGTTTGTCAAAGCAGTGAGCATGGGAAGGTCGTTGTTGCTGTCGCCGAAGGCATAGGCGTCCTTTTTGTCTATCTGGTAATAATCAAGCACATAGTTAAGACCGGTGGCTTTGGAGTAGCCGAGCGGAACGAATTCGCGGAAATTGCCGCCCCGGTCAATGCACTCAAAATAGCGGTCGCTTGTGGTACGGAAACCGGCAAGCTGCTCGGGGTGCTCAAACCATAGGACAAACTTATCACAGAAAAAATTAGGATTCTCAAGGTGCTCCGGCATCTCATAGCCGCGTTCTTCAAACGCCTCATACTGCCGTCTGGCATCCGGGTGCCGGAGCGGTCTTGCCAGATCAAAAGCAACCTCTTTCCTGGATTCAAACAGGATATCGATATCCCACTCCCTGGCTGCGAGAAGCAGCTTCATTACGGTCTCGTGCGTCTGTGCGACATGAAGGATTTCGGCACCGTCGCAGTAGATATCTGTGCCGCAGCCGCAGACAAAGCCGTCAAAACCCACATCACGGAAACGCTGTTCCACATTCTGAAAACAGCGCCCGGTATTGATGAACATCAGATTCCCGTTTGCCCGCGCTGCCCGTATAGCATAGACGGCACTTTCCGGAATCGAACCGTCAATCTCGGAAGTCAGTGTTCCGTCGATATCAAAAAAAGCAATTTTCTTCATGAATAATCTCCAATGTAACAGATCTATAGAAACGGGAGTATTGTAATACTTTTTTCCTAATCTGTCAAAGGAAGTGTCCCTGCCTGCCGTGAAACACAGATATTTAACGGTTCTGTCACATAACCGTCACATTGCATTCAGCTGCCCTTTAGAAAGCGATGCTATCCTTACCGTGAAACATGAGAGAGGATGAAATGCCGGAAGGGAAAGGATGAAACAATGAAAATAGCGTGGGTACACAAACTCCTGGGAAAACATTCCAGAAAATTTTACGGAATACTTGCCGGGATTCTGACTGCCGCAGTTGCGGGAAGCGGAGTTGGCTATCATGTGATAGCGGCTTCGGGCACAGCGGATCAGACGGAGGAGGACACACAGATAGATGAGACAGACGGACAGGAAGACGGCAGCTTTTCCGGGACAGGAACCACACAGGTGAAAACGGAGAGCCAGCTGCCTGATTTTTCTGTGAATGCGGTAACCATGATGGTGGAAGAAGTCTACGTGGAAGCGGGAAGCACCGTGGCAGAGGGCGACGCCTTATTCAAGATCGACGATGAGAGCATGGCGGATGCAAAGGTGTACTATGAGGATGCCATTTCAGATGCGGAAACGGCACTGCAATCTGCGAAGATCGATTTTGAGAGCGGCGTGCTGGAGGCGGAGAGCGAGCTTTCCTCCACAAAACTTGCAGCGGATACCGCGCAGGATACTTATGATGCGGCAGTCAGCGAGCTGTCGGTAAAGACCAGCGAGGCGCAGGAAGCGTACGATGAGGCGGTGGAGGAGATCTCCGATTATCAGGATGCCATCGACAACGGCACCTACTACACACAGGTCGGGATCAATGAAAAACAGGCGGCAGTCGATACGGCGCAGGCGACATTAACGGAAAAGCAGACGCAGCTTTCCAATGCACAGAGCAGCAGCCAGGCGGCAAAAGAGACATACGCCGTGGATATGGCGAATCTGAAAACACAGATTGAAGCCGGAGCGTCCTACACGGATCTTGCGGCGCTGGCGGATCAGCTGGCTGCGGACTATACCGCCGTGCAGGAGGCAGCCGACGCCCTGTCGCAGAGCCAGACAGAGGCGGAGAGCGCAAACAGTGCACTGCAGCTTGCCAATCAGACATTCCAGAAGGCGGTCGAGGAATATAACACGAAGGTGACAGAGGCAAATGAGAAAATTGCGGAGCTGACAGACGAGCTGGAGGAGCTGAGTGACGCCTGCGACGAGGCAGAGCGCAATGAGACGACGGCGCAGCCGGCGCTTTTACAGCAGTATGAAGAGGCGGTTCTGGAGGGAAAATATGCAGATACCGAGTATGAAGCTTCGCTGGAAAACTTGCAGAGTGCTGTGGACGAAGCGCAGGATACGCTGGATGAGCTGAAGGAACAGCAGAGCGCACTCTTAGCGATCGAGGATGGCGTTGTATGTGCGGACCGTGACGGAACGCTTGCATCGGTGACTTACGAGGCGGGGGATACACTGATCAAAAATACCGCATTTGCAAGCTATTACGATCTGGATACGATTCTGATTTCTGTGGAGGTATCACAGAACAATATTGCAAAACTTGCGGTCGGCGACACCGTGCAGGTACAGATCAGTGGAAGCAGGATGGGAGCAATCGACGGAACCGTCTACTCCATCGCATCGGAAAAAACATCCGGCGGAAGCATGTCCAATGTGACGTATGCGGTCATTGTTGCCGTGGACAATACAGATGGCACACTTACTACTGGCGTACAGGCAACGGTGAAGTTTGAAACACAGGCGACTGGAGCCACAGAAATGGAAGAGACTAAGACCGCAGGAAAAACCGAGACGATCGGAGCGTCTGAGACAGAGGAAGCAGGAGGAAAGACAGAATGAAAAAGAAAAAGCTTTGGCTGGTGACCGGGGTGGCTGCGGCGGCAGTGCTTGCCGCAGGAACCGTCACCTTTGCATATCAGTCGGGAAGCGACAGTGAAGAGCAGACCGTATATAAGGAAGTAACCGTGGAGAAGGGAAATCTGACGGCGGGCGTGACGGAGAGCGGCAGCGTAACGATCGGCACGCTGGATCAGACTCTTGATTTTTCGGAGGATTCTTCCTCTGCAAGCACGCAGAACAACTCGTCCGCGCAGAACAGTGCGGGAGGAAATGCGACGTCGTCCACCAGCACGGCATCGACCCTTGAGGTGGAAATGGTCTACGTTACCGCAGGGCAGTCGGTCGAGGAGGGAGATCCCGTCTTAAAGCTCACGGAGGAGAGCGTGGCATCTTATAAAAAAGATCTTGAGGAAGCGGTAACCGAGGCGAAGACAGCCGTCAGCGAGGCGGGTTTAAGTGCAGAAAAGCAAAAGGTATCGGCAAGCTATTCCTACAATCTGAGCACGGCGGAGGGATCTGTTGCACAGGAGACCTACGAAGCTGCCATCAAGCAGCTGCAGGAGGCCGTGGATGACGCGCAGGAAGCGGTGGATACGTCGGCGTCCCTGATCAATTACTATCAGGAGCAGATCGATGCGGGCGTGGACTTAAGTGCATCGCTTACCGAGGAGCAGGAAAATTACGACAAACTGTACACAAAGCTTGTGGCAGCGAAAAACAACTATACCACGAAGTCCATTGAGGCGGAGAAAACGCTGAAAGAAGCAGAACTCTCGGCAAAAAATGCATCCAGTCAGTACAGTGTGGATGTCTCCGGGACGGACAATGATATTACCGATGCAAAAGACACGCTGTCCGACGCGGAGGAGGCGCTTGAGGCATTTGAGTCAGCCATCGGGGATGATGGCACGATTTATGCGGAGTATACGGGAACCATTACCGATCTGTCGTACGAGGCAGGAGATACCATCTCTTCCGGCGCAACGGTTGCCACATTTTCCAATGCAGATGCGGTGACGATCACCGTCTCCGTGTCGGAGGAGGACATCACGAATATTGCTGTCGGAGATGTTGTGGAGATCGAGCTGTCCGCCTATGAGGACCAGACGTTTGCGGGGGAGGTGGAGAGCATTGACACTTCATCTTCCAGCGGTTCCTCCACGGTGTCTTACAATGTGACCGCCGCGTTTACCGGGGACATCACCGGAATATACACGGACATGACAGGAAACGTCACATTTATCAGCAGGCAGGTAACGGATGTGCTGTATGTATCCAATAAGGCGGTCCAGTCGGACGGAACGACATCCTATGTCAAAGTGAAGGATGCGGACGGAACGATCCGCACGGTGGATGTGGAGACGGGCTTTTCCGACGGGGTCAACGTGGAAATCACGTCCGGTCTCACGGAAGGTGAAACTGTGCTGATAGAAAGTCAGGTGACAGAATGAAGCCAAAAGAATTATTGAGACTGGTCTGGATCAATATCACACAGAACAAATTTAAGGTGGTCATGACCTCGATCGGCATTATCGTGGGTGCCGCCACCATTGTGATGGTCATTGCTATTGGTAAAGGCGGTCAGGCGGACGTGGCAGACCAGTTTAAAAACTTAAATGCCGGTGCGGTGGACATTTCCTATGACGGCGGGACAGATTTTGGCGGCGGAGGAAGCAGCGATGATTCGGATTCCGACATGGCAATGATGGCGCCGGGTGGCGGCGGAGGCTTTGGCGGCGGTTTTGGCGGAGCACCCTCCGGCGATATGGGAGGCGGTTCCTTATCGGGAGGCGAGGCGCCGGGCGGATCACCGGGGGGAGAGATGCCTTCCGGTGACGGCGGCGGTATGCCGGATATGGGAAGCTTTTTCGGCGGACAGAGCGATATGGAAGACCGCATGAATCAGGAAAATATCACGCTGAGCGAGGATGATGTGGATGACATCGAAACATTTGCGTCCGGCATCTCGGCAGCGACCATTTCCTACACCACAAAATCCAGTGTGGATGGCGGAGATCTCGATGAAGCCGATACCTATACCATCGCAGGAGTGAAAAGTAACTACGAGACGATCAGTAACCTCTCCCTCGCGGTCGGAAGCTTTATCACCGACGATGATGATGAGAACAAAGAAAAAGTCTGCGTGCTCGGCGCAAGCGTTGCCGAAGAGATTTTCGGCAGTGCCATTGAGGCATACGGAAGCGTGATCTATATCGACGACCGGCTTTATGTGGTAAACGGTGTGCTGGAAAGCATGGGAACGGTCGCGTCCGGTATCAGCCCGGATGATTCCATTTTTATCCCTTATGTGGCCGGTGTGAAATATCTGGTCGGATCATCGGTCAGCCCGACGATCACGGTGCTGGCGGCAGATGTGAATAATGTGGAAGGCGTGATCGAGGAAGTGACAGAAGTGCTTGCCACCAGTTACCCGAACGCTGAGTTCACATTTGAGGATGCAGGAAGCAAGATGGAGGCGGCGGAGGCATCCAACCAGATTCTGACGATGCTTCTCATTGCGATGGCGGCGATCGTCTTCGTGGTCGGTGGAATCGGCATTATGAACGTATTGTTTGTATCTGTAAAAGAGCGGACCAATGAGATCGGTATCTTAAAAGCGATCGGCTGTTCCAAGCGGGACATTCTGCTGGAGTTCCTCGCGGAGGCGGCGGCAATCAGTCTCATCGGTGGTGTGCTGGGGAATCTGGCATCGCTGGCTGTGGCGCCGATTGTACAGTACCTCGGCGTCCGTGTGGAACTGTCGGCGTTAGCATTTTTGATTGCGCTTGTGTTTGCGGTGGGAACAGGAACGATCTTCGGATTTTATCCGGCTTATAAGGCGTCCAATCTGGTTCCAGTGGAGGCACTTGGCGCGGAATAAATAATTGAAAAGAGGTTTGGCATGATAAAGAAGAAAGCGGTGGCGGGCGGCATTGTGGCGCTTGCAGCAGTGCTCGGCGGCGGAGGCATTTTCGCATGGACCCGCAGGACGGCAGACACGGAGACACTGGCGGATAATCAGAAATATGTGTATGCCTATGTGACCAGCATCGAGGGAAATGAATTGACATATATGGAAGTCGATGAATCGGTGGTGGAGGCATATCTTGCAAGCAGCACGGAAGACACCGAGAATACAGAAAAAGGCGGAGATGGCTCAGGAGCGCCAGGAGGAAGTGATGGTTCAGGGGCGCCGGGAGGAAGTGATACCGCAGGAGCGCCAGGGGATAGCACGGAGACGTCTGGAGATGGCTCGGGGGCGCCTGGCAGGATGTCGCAGGGAACTTCCGGAACGGATGCTAACACAGAGACGTCAGACGGACAGCCGCAGGAAGAAAATGGCGACATGCCGGGCGATACGGCGTTGGACGGAACAGAAAAAAACGGTGGAGAAGCGCCGGGCGGAAATGGCGGCATGAGCGGTGAAAGTGTGACAACCTTGATTCCGGTCAGCACGGTGGTGCACACCACAGCAGGTACCGAGACGACGTTTCAGCGGCTGGCGGCTGGCGATCTGCTGAAACTTCTGATAGAGACCAGCGAAGACGGTGAGGAGGTTATTGTAGAGATATGGATGCAGTGATGGATATGGAGCCGGCGATCTGCGCGGCCACAAAAGCAGAAAGTATAGAAAATACAGACGTAATCACAATGAGAAATATCAACAAATCCTACCGCATGGGAACGCAGTCCCTCCATGTGCTCAAAGATGTGTCGCTGACCGTAAAGCAGGGAGAATATCTTGCCATTTTGGGTCCTTCCGGTTCCGGAAAAAGTACGCTCATGAATATCATCGGGTGCATGGATGTGATGGACAGCGGAAACTATCTGCTGGATGGCGTGGCAATCGAACAGGCGAAGGAAAAGGAACTGGTAAAAATCCGGAATCAGAAAATAGGTTTCATTTTTCAGAAATATCATCTGATTCCGACCTACAATGTACTTCAGAATATCGTCATGCCGCTTTTGATGCGTGGAATGACCTTGAAGGATGCAAGAGATGCCAGCATGGATACCATTGCAATGTTAGGACTTGCAGAGCGTATCGACCATAAACCGAATGAGCTTTCCGGCGGTCAGCAGCAGCGTGTTGCAATCGCGCGTGCCTTGGTCGGACAGCCGGCGATCCTCT
>ERZ1106976.3726-NODE-3726-length-11575-cov-7.568576_pt1 | contig 11575 bp, 9 predicted proteins | sample MGYA00403687_ERZ1106976 | MGnify/ENA primary metagenome ERZ1106976 (study PRJEB35170, sample SAMEA104062446) | human gut metagenome | biome: human gut; feature: human-associated habitat; material: faeces | place: Denmark | collected 2013-02-22 ... | reverse complement strand
AAAACCCGTAAAAGCTCGAAAAAGTGGCGTTCAGCCACTTTTTCGACAGTCACAGAGGAGGGCATGCCCTCCTTTTTGCGTATGTCGGTATAAGGGCCTTTGTGGTATAATTTTTAATAAATAAATTTGAGTTTTGAAAGGACGGCAGGATTTGTTCGCACAGGTGATAGTGGACATAGCCAACAGCGGCGTAGACAGGCTCTTTACCTACCGGGCGGAGGATAACATTATCCTCGGCCAACGGGTGCTCGTACCCTTTGGCAGCGGAAACAAACCCATAGAGGGCTATGTGCTGGGAATAAGCGAGAGCTATGAGGGCAATATCGCGCTGAAGAGCATAATACGCCCGCTGGAACCGTACAGTGTGCTGACCCATGAGCAGATACGGCTGGCTTATTGGATAAAGCAAAGCTACAATTGCCTGCTGGTGGACGCGCTGCGCCTTATGATACCTGCGCAGCTCCGGGGAGGAAGGGTAAAGGAGAAGCGGGTGCGCACGGTGAAGATTGCCGATGGCGTCGATCCCCAGCTCATACGGGCGGGCATGCTGAAAAAGGACGGCAGCCCCAAATCACCTAAGCAAAAAGAGGTTTTCGACCTTTTGTCAGAATCAAATGCGGAGATGAGCACGGCAGATATATGTGCCTTTATTCCCGGTGCGTCCTCCGCCATAAAGGCGCTGATAGATAAGGGCTATATAACAGAGGCAGGCCGGGAGACATATCGGGACCCGTATGCCGGACGGATACCGCCCAGGACGATGCCGCTGACCCTTTCAGCGGCGCAGGCTGACGTATTGGAAAAGATAAGCGCAGCTATGGACAGGCGGGAGGGGACCATGCTCCTTCACGGCGTTACAGGCAGCGGAAAGACTGAGGTATACATGCAGGCCATCGCCAAAGTGCTGGACGAGGGCGGCTCCGCCATAGTTCTGGTGCCGGAAATATCCCTGACCCCACAGGCAATGGACAGATTCCGCGGAAGATTCGGCGAACAGGTGGCGGTGCTGCACAGCAGGCTGTCGCCGGGCGAGCGATATGATGAATGGCGGCGCATACGCCTGGGCAAGGCAAAGGTAGTGCTCGGGGCAAGGAGCGCGGTGTTTGCCCCCCTTGAGAATATACGGCTGATAGTGGTGGACGAGGAGCACGAGCAATCCTACTCCTCCGAGATGACGCCCCGCTACAGCGCCATAGAGGTGGCCCAGAAACGGTGTAAATTAAACGGCGGCGTGCTGCTGCTGGGCAGCGCCACACCGTCTGTAACAAGCTATTTTCGGGCAAAACGGGGCAGGTACGCTCTTCTTGAATTGCCGGAGCGCATAAACGACCTGCCGCTGCCCAAGGTGGACATAGTGGATATGCGGCAGGAATTCGCTGCGGGAAATACCGGCATATTCAGCGGACGGCTGTACCATGAGCTGAAAGCCTGCCTCGACAGAAATGAGCAGGCGATACTCTTCATAAACCGCCGTGGGTATTCCACCTTCGTATCCTGCAGGAGCTGCGGTTATGTATTCAAGTGCGACAACTGCGACGTATCCATGACCTATCATAAAATAGATAAGCTTATGAAGTGCCATTACTGCGGACGCACAAAGAATATACCAAAGGTATGCCCGGAATGCGGCAAACCTCACATAAAGTTTTTTGGCGTAGGCACACAGCAGGTGGAGGAGCAGCTTCGCGATAGCTTCCCCGGCGTAAAGTCGCTGCGCATGGACATGGATACTACCCAGACCAGGAACGCCCACTATGATATACTTTCACGTTTTTCCAGGGGAGACGCCCAGGTCCTCATAGGGACGCAGATGGTGGCCAAAGGGCTGGACATGCCAAATGTATCCCTTGTGGGTATAGTTGCCGCCGACGCTTCGCTGCATATACCGGATTATCGAAGCTGCGAGCGGGCGTTTCAGCTTTTTACTCAGGTGGCCGGACGGGCAGGCAGGGCAAACGGCAACGGCAGGGTAGTGATACAGACCTACACTCCTGACCACCCGGCGGTGGTGCTGGCCTCGCGCCACGACTACAAGGGCTTTTATGAATACGAGATAGCCCAGCGGCGTGCTGCGCTGTTTCCGCCCTATGCGCTGTTTGTCAGGGTGCTGTTCATACATGAGGATCAGGCGCCGTTGTGCGAGGCGGAGGAAAGGTTCGCTTTGGGGCTGAAGGACGCCATACTTCAAGCACTGAAGGCTCAGGGGGCAGACGAAAGGGAGCTTCTGTTTATGGTATGGGGAGAAGCTCCCATAAAGCGCATAGACGGAAAGTACCGGCGGCAGATAGTGCTGAAGCTTGCCCGCACAAAGCACACTCCTAAAGCGGTGGACGCTATTTACAGCTATTCAAACGCTCATCGCAGCGAGTATTTTTGTTCGCTGGAGCTCAATCCGGGAGATATGTTTTAAAAAATTGGACGAAAGACTGACATACAAAATGCTCCTGCTCTTGCGCGATGAGCCCCACGGGGGATATAATAAACTGATATAATTTTGCAGGTATATACATCAGCTTTGGATAAACCGGAGGACGCTATGGCAATAAGACAGATTTTCAAGAACGACGCGGAGTGCCTTTACAAGAAATGCAGGCCGGTGGAAAGGTTCGACAAGAAGCTTTCCGACCTTATAGACGATATGGCGGATACCATGTACGATGCGGACGAGTGCATGGACGCTGTGACAGGAGGCGGACGGAGTTGGCCTTGCCGCCCCTCAGGTAGGTATATTGCGCAGGGTATTCGTCATAGACTGCGGCGACGGCCTCGTGGAGATGGTAAATCCCGAAATAATCGAAACCTCCGGTGAACAGGGGGGCATGGAGGGCTGCCTGTCATTCCCCGGCAAGCAGGGCTACGTCGTGCGTCCCAACCACGTAAGGGTGCAGGCATACGACCGCAACGGCGATCTGTATGAGTATGAGGGCGAGGAGCTTTTTGCCCGCGCCATACTCCATGAAAATGACCACCTTGACGGGCTTATATATACCCGTCTCGTTACCGATCCGCCGGAGGGCTACAAGGAAGAGGAGCTTGAGTATACAGAGCCAGAGGACGATACGGAGGAAGAAAAATAGATGCGCATAGCCTTTTGCGGGACGCCGGATTTTGCGGTACCGTCCCTTCAGATGCTCATAGACGAAGGGCATGAGCTTGCACTCTTTACAAATCCGGACAAGCCCAAGGGCAGGAAGGGGGAGCTTACTCCGCCCCCTACAAAGGTGCTTGCCGAGAAGCACGGCATACCCGTATACCAGTTTGAAAAGATACGCCGCCCCGAGGGAATTGAAGCGCTCAGGGCATTTGCGCCGGATCTTATGGTGACGGCCGCGTTCGGCCAGATACTTTCGGCCGAGAACCTTAGTATACCCAAGTATGGCTGCATAAACGTGCACGGAAGCCTGCTGCCTAAGTACAGAGGCGCCGCGCCTATACAGTGGAGCATAATTGAGGGCGAAAAGATAACCGGAGTTACCACAATGCTTACGGATGTGGGTCTGGATACCGGCGATATGCTGCTCAGGCGCGAAGTTGAGATAGGCGAAAACGAGACCGCAGGCGAGCTCTTCGACAGGCTTGCGGCAATAGGCGCGGAGCTTCTCAAAGAGACTATAGAATGCCTCGAAAAGGGCGAGCTAAAGCCCATAAAGCAGGACGAAGCAGCCGCCACCAAATGCGGCATGATAAAAAAAGAGGACGGCAGGATCGACTTCAACAGGCCGGCCCAGAGGATACACGATCAGGTCAGGGGAATGAATCCATGGCCTGTTGCCTTTGCAATGCTGGATGGTCAGCCCGTCAAAATATGGGCCACCCGCATGACTGAGCAGCAGGGAGGCGGAAAGACAGGCGAATGTGTGATAGCCGATCCAAAGAAGGGTCTTTTTGTGCGCACGGCCGATAAGCTTATAGAGATAAAAGAGATACAGTTTCCCGGCGCCAAGCGCATGGAGGCAAAGGCCGCGCTGTTGGGCCATCAACTGCTTGGCAAGGTGTTTGAATAATGAGTATAAGACGCACCGCTCTTGAGACGCTTACAGAGATAACCGACAAGGGGGCATACGCCAACCTTACATTAAAGGAAGCGCTGCGCGGACTGGAGGAGCGGGACGCAAAATGGGTGAGCGCGGCTGTGTACACCACGCTTGGTCACCTGCTATACATCGACCACGTGATAGCCGCCTATACAAAGGGCAGCATAAAGCCTCAGATACGCGGCATACTGCGCCTCGGAGTATGTCAGGTTCTGTACATGGGGGTGCCGGACAGCGCCGCGTGCAACGAGAGCGTGAAGCTGGCGAAGGAGATAGGCAAGGGCCCATTGTCCGGCTTTGTAAACGGAGTGATGCGCAATATCTGCCGCAATAAGGATAATCCGCCGCCTCTGCCCGGGGAGCCGGTAAAGCGGCTGTCAATACAGTACAGCTATCCGGAATACCTGGTAAAGGAGTATATGGGCCAGTACGGCGCGGGCTTTACCGAAGCCATGCTTTCCGCAATGAGCGATCCCGGCTGCATGACTGTCAGGGCGCAGTACCCATACACCTCAGAGCAGCTTGAAAAAGCACTGGAGGAGCGGAGTATAGGGTTTTCCCGAGGGAGGATAGTCGAGGATGCTTTCAAGCTGGAAAAGGGCTTTGACGTTACAAAAGAGCCCCTGTTTACGGAGGGCAGGATAACCGTACAGAGCGAAAGCGCGATGCTGGTATGCAGAGCGCTGGAGCCTAAAGAGGGAATGCACATACTTGACGTGTGCGCGGCGCCGGGCGGCAAATCGGCGTATATAGCCAGCCTTACCCAAGGCGGCGCCGTTATAGATTCATGGGAGCTGCACGCGCACCGGGCGGAGCTGATGAAAAAAACCTTTGAGCGTCTCGGCGTAACGGCAAATGTGAAAGTCATGGACGGCACAGTGCGGCACCCCGAGCTTTGCGGCAAATACGACGCGGTATTGATAGACGCGCCCTGCTCCGGTCTGGGCGTCCCGGGCAAGCTTGACGCACGTTATGCGAAGACAGATGCAATAATAGACGAGATAGCAGGTATACAGAAAAAGCTTCTGGATGCCTGTGCGGATTATGTAAAGCCCGGTGGTGTGCTGATATATGCGACATGCACGATTTCCAAGCGGGAAAACGAGGAGCAGGCAAAGGCATTTATGGAGCGGAAGGGCTGCTTTGAAAAAGGGGAGCTTTCCGGTTGCCTGCCAAAGGATATGTGGAAAAGACTTTACGAAGGCTTTATGCTGCAATTGTTCCCTCATACCGACGGAACAGAGGGATTCTTTTTAGCGAAGATGATAAGGAGATAGCATGTGCGGACTCACATCGATGTCAATATCCGAGCTTGCCGGGCTCATGGAAGAGCTTGGACAGCCTAAATTTCGTGCAAGGCAGGTATTTGAATGGATATCCAGGGGCAAAAGGCCTCAGGAAATGACCAATCTGCCAAAGGAGCTCAGGGATAAGCTGGACACGCTCCATTACGGCGGCGCAAGCATATATGATAAAAGGGTGTCGGCTAAGGACGGTACTGTAAAGTACCTGTTTCAGCTTGAGGACGGCAATATAGTCGAGGGCGTGCTTATGAGCTACCACTACGGCAACACCATGTGCATATCTACTCAGGTGGGCTGCCGCATGGGCTGCGCGTTCTGCGCTTCCACGCTTGAAGGGTGCATACGCAACCTTGAGGCGGGGGAGATGCTCAGCTTTATCGCCTGCGCCGAAAAGGACGTACCCCATGGGGACGACAAAAAGCGCACCGTCACAAATATAGTGCTCATGGGCAGCGGAGAGCCGCTGGACAACTACGATGAGGTAGTGAAATTTCTGCGCCTCGTGTCCGCGCCGGAGGGAATGAACATAAGCCCGAGAAATATCTCTATATCCACCTGCGGCCTGGTGCCGCAGCTTATGCGCTTCACGAAGGAAGCGCCCCACGTTACCCTGTCGGTATCCCTTCATGCGCCAAACGACGAGACGCGGGATAAGATAATGCCTATAAACCGCAAGTACAGGACGGCTGAGCTTCTAAACGCAGCCAAGTACTATGCCGAGGAGACGGGCAGGAGGGTCATATTCGAATATGCGCTGATAAAAGACGTGAATTCCTCGGAGCGGGACGCAAAAGAGCTTGCCTCACGCCTCAAGGGGATAAACTGCCATGTGAACCTTATACCTTTGAACCATGTTGAAGAACGCCATCTCACGGGTGTGACCCGCAGGGACGCGGAGCAGTTTGCCAGCTGGCTTCAGGGCTACGGCACTTCCGCCACGGTGCGCCGGGAGATGGGCAGCGATATAGACGGCGCCTGCGGACAGCTCAGGCGCAAGACACTGCAACGAGAAAGGAAAGCGGCAAAGGAGAGATAAAGCATGAAATACTGTGCCTTATCTGAGAAGGGAAAGCGGGAGCATAACGAGGATAGCTTCTTTATACCCAAACACAGCGAGGTGGCCCTTGCTGCCGTAGCTGACGGCATGGGAGGCCATAAGGCTGGCAGCACTGCCAGTTCGCTTGCCCTTGACGTTATGGTAAAGGATATATGTCGCGGGGGCGAAAGAAGCCCGGAGAAGCTTATCGGCCGCGCTATAGACGCTGCCAACGCCGCCGTGTTCGACCTTTCAAAGAGCAGCGATGACTGCCGGGGTATGGGAACCACGCTTGTACTTGCCATGCCCTTCAAGACATATTATGTGGCAGCAAACGTGGGGGACAGCAGGCTGTATCACTATTCAGAGGGCGTTTTGCGGCAGATAAGCCGCGATCATTCGTATGTCGCTGAGCTTGTAGAGGCCGGGTACATCACCAGGGAGCAGGCCGCCGTACACCCCAGACGAAACGTCATAACACGCGCTATAGGCACATCGCCCAGAGAAAGGGCGGATATCTTCAGCGAGAGCTGGAAGGCGGGGGATATACTCATGCTCTGCACCGACGGCCTTTCAGGCACGCTGAGCGACGAGGATATGTGCAGGATACTTAAAGAAGAAACCGAGCTTGACGCGGCCTGCGAAAGGCTGGTAATGGAGGCCGCTTACGGCGGCTCAACTGACAATATCAGCGTAGTGCTGATTCTCAACGAGGAGGAATGATGGTAGGAGCGGTAATCGCCGGGAAGTACCGGATTGAAAGCCTGATAGGCTCCGGCGGCATGGCAAACGTATATAAGGCCTACGACGAACAGGAGGGCCGCACTGTAGCCATAAAGATGCTCAAGGCGGAGCACAGGGAGGATACGGAATTCCTGCGCCGTTTCGAGCGGGAGGCAAAGGCAGTCATAACGCTGTCCCATCCAAATATCGTACAGTCTTACGATGTGGGCGTGGACGAAAAGGGTGTAAGCTTTATTGTCCTCGAGTACGTACACGGGCAGACCCTGAAGGACTATATAAAGTCCAAGACGTACCTGAGCCCGAGAGAAACGGTAGACATAGCCGCAAAAGTGCTGGACGCGCTGGGCCATGCTCACGAAATGGGGATAATCCACCGTGACGTAAAGCCCCAGAACGTCATAATATCAGACAATGGGCTGGTCAAGCTCACGGACTTTGGCATAGCCAGAGACGCTACATCGACCACGCGTACCTTTGCGGGTACAAACGTCATAGGCTCAGCACACTATATCTCCCCGGAGCAGGCGAAGGGTGAAGAGGTGACGGCAGAAAGCGACATATACTCCTGTGCCATAATGATATACGAGATGCTGACGGGAACGGTACCCTTTGCGGGCGAAAATACCGTCGCCATAGCGCTCAAGCACATACAGGAGGAAATGATACCTCCCATAGAGGTCAACCCAAAGATACCCCCCGCCCTGTCGGATGTGGTGGTCAAGGGCGCCGCGAAGGACCCGCAGAAGCGATACCCCTCGGCTGCCGCCATGAAGAAGGACCTTGAGCGTGCGCTGCGTGAGCCTCATGGCAGATTTGCAAGGCTCAACAGCCCAAACCAAGAGAAAAGCAAAAAGCGGAGCAGCCGCAGCATAATGATGATATCCGTAGCTATATTCGGAGTGTCGGCCGTATTTGCGATTGTCTCCATGCTTACAGGCCTGTTTACCAGGAGCGATGGCGGCGGCTTTCTTGTTCCGTCTCTTGTGGGCAAGTCGCTTGAGGAGGCGAGAAGCCTGTCAGAGCTTAGGGGCTTTAAGCTGGAGGTGGGGGATTACGTCATAAGCAGCGAGTACCCCGCCGGCAGGGTGACGAGGCAGAACCCGGCAAACGGGGCGAAGGGGCAGGAGGGCGACGTCATAAAGGTCGAGGTGAGCAGCGGCAGCGGCTATGCTATAGTGCCGGATCTTACAGGCAGAACCATACAGGAGGCGTCGTTGATGCTCTCCGAGGAAAATCTCAGCGTCGGCAATGTGGGCTACGATCCTACATCTGACCAGCCGGAGGGACAGATAATTCGCCAGGAACCCGCCGTGGATACCCGTTTGTCCGAGCTTGAAGCGGTAGATATATGGATAAGCGGCAATGAGACCCAGCAGATCGAGATGCCTTCATTAGTAGGCAAAAGCACCGATACCGTAATAAAGATGCTGAACAGCAGCGGCTTCGAGAAGGTGTGGATAAGACTGGTGCAGCCAAAGGAAGGAGAGGCTGAAGAGACGGTACAGCAGCAATCTCCGGCGGCGAACATGAGCGCCGGCAAAAATACCCTCGTCGAGCTTTGGATTAACCGCAGTAATCCTGGCAATTACTGTTCCGATATCGCAGTGAATCTGGATATACCGGATAAGGAACGGTCCGTCGCTGTGACCGCTGTCATGGGCAACGGAGTAGAGATAGTGCTGTACGAGGGCAGGGTAAAAGAGGGCACGCAGCAAGCTGTTGCCTTTACAGCGTCCATGAGGTACGGAGGCGAGTATGAGTGCGTGGCATACGTGGATGGCGTGGAGGTCAAACGCATAGAAGCCAAATTTACGCTGAGATAAGCCACATATGGAATATACCGGAAGAATAATCAAAGGAGTGGGCAGCTTTTATACCCTGCTCACCGATAACGGTGAATTCGTCTGCAAGGCACGAGGGAGATTCCGCAAGGAGGGCATAACGCCGGTGCCAGGGGACTACTGCCGCTTTGAGACGGGCGACGACGGCAAAGGCTGCATTACCGAGATACTGACGCGCAAAAATCTGCTTATCCGCCCGGCTGCGGCAAACATAGACAAGCTCATGATAGTGCTGTCGTCCTCATTGCCAAGGCCTGATTACTGCCTTGCCGATAAGCTGATAATGCAATGCGAGCTTTCCGACATAACCCCTGTCATACTGCTCAACAAGTGCGACGAGATGGACAGGGATATCTACGAAGCTACTCTTGCCCAGTATAAGGATACGGGCTATGATATAATACCCGTATCGGCCCGCGACGGCACGGGAATAGACCGGCTCAAAGCCGAGATAGCGGGCAGTACATGCTGCTTTGCCGGCCAGTCGGCTGTTGGAAAGTCTTCGCTTATGAACGCTCTCGCGCCGGGGCTGGAGCTGCCGGTGGGCGGGCTGTCCGACAAGATAGACCGCGGCAGGCATACCACCCGTCATGCCCAGCTATGGCAGGTGTGCGGGGGATGTATGCTGGATACGCCAGGGTTCAGTCTGCTGGATATGGCGGAGATAGATCCGGCAAAGCTCTGCCTGCTTTATCCTGAGATGCGGCAGCATCTGGGAAATTGCAGGTTTTCAGAATGCCTTCATATGACCGAGCCGGACTGCGGCGTAAAGCCCTTCGTTGGAAACGGCATAAGTCCTGAGAGATACGAAAGATACTGCAAATTCGCGGAAGAATTAAAGGAAAAGAGGAAGCACAGATATGATTAAGGTTGCACCGTCAATACTTTCAGCCGATTTTGCCGAAATGGGCAGAGCAGCGGAAAACTGCGAGAGCTGGGGCGCCGATTATATACATTTTGACGTTATGGACGGCACATTTGTGCCTACCATAACCTTTGGACCTCAGATGTGCAAGGCCGTGCGCAGGCATACGAAGCTGCCCATAGACGTACACCTCATGGTAGAGCACCCGGAAACGTATATTCCGCTTTTCAGGGATGCCGGCGCGGATATAATCACCTTCCATATAGAGGCGGACAGGCATGCCCACAGGACGCTTCAGGCCATACACAATGCCGGCATGAAGGCGGGCATCGTGCTCAATCCGTCTACGTCGCCAGAGGCTGTGCGCTATGTCATAAGCAGCTGTGATATGGTGCTGCTTATGAGCGTCAATCCCGGCGCGGGCGGGCAGAAATTCATACCGGAAACCGTGCAGAAGATAAGGCAGCTCAGAGCCATAGCAAAGGATATGGGCGCAAGTCCCGATATAGAGATAGACGGCGGGATAAATCCAGATACCGGCAGGCTCTGCGTAGATGCAGGCGCAAGCGTGCTGGTAGCCGGAAGCAGCGTATTCGGCGCGCCGGACCCGAAGGAAATGGTAAAAAGGCTGCACGACATAGGCAAATAGCGGTGGCTTTAACAAACTTAAAGCGGCGATCACTCGCCGCTTCAGAGTGTCAAAAAAGTGGCTGAATGCCACTTTTTTGAGTTTTACGGGTTTTGCCTCTCGCATTCGCTCCCGGGCGGCAAAATCCGCAAAGTACGAAAACCTCTGGGTTTTCATCCGTTCTGACGCACATGTCGTCAGAGCCGGATTAAACATAAGGGGCTGCGGCCCCTTATCAACCCCGGGGTTTTTTGACAGACTGAAGCGGCGATAATTCGCCGCTTTTTTTATTTGAAGTTTACTTTTCTTCGTGCGTAGCTTCGGTTTCCCCTTTATTCTCCTTTTTTACGTCAGGAGCGTCCTCTACAAGTACCTTGACGAGATAACGGTAAATATCCGCGGAGCTTGCCCGCCAGCGGGCAATAGCCTTGTTGGCGCTTTTGCTGTCCGGCAGCATAATCTCGATGCCTAAAAGCGTCCTGCTGCTGTCCATGGCCTTGAGGGTGACGCCGTAGCCGCCCTTGTAAAGCTCCCGTCCGGTTGCGGAGTACTGGGTATCAAGGCGGAGCTGCTCGCGGCATTCGTCAGCATACCTGTCCAGCGTGTCACGCTGGGACTGGGGTATGCGCTCCTGGAACATCTCGATTATATCACGGCCCTGCGGGGTAAGCATGAAGGCCTGCCCGAATGCCTTCGGAACGCAGGCGAGGAGGCCGCTTTCCTCCAGCTCGCCAACGGTGGTCTGAAGGTCAAAGTATGGGATAAGGTCGTGGGCGACGCTGAAATCCGCTATCTGGGAGCGGGTCAATTCGATATTGAGGCTCTTTATAAAATAAAGCACTATCAGCTTGTTGCGGTTCGTTTCGTCGTAGAAATATCCGGAGCCCGGCATTCAAACATCTCCTTTATCCGAGGCCTTAAGGCAAAATTTAAAAAAACATAAACGGCATAAAGTCCAGAATATCTGCGTTTATTATACCATTAACTCCGTCTGATGCAAACATATAAAATCGGATTCAAAAATTATGCTTGCAAAGTTCAGAAAAATATGTATAATAATACTTGCTCACGGGGTTATAGCTCAGCTGGTCAGAGCGCTACGTTGACATCGTAGAGGTCAACG
>ERZ1106976.3721-NODE-3721-length-11590-cov-6.965323_pt1 | contig 11590 bp, 10 predicted proteins | sample MGYA00403687_ERZ1106976 | MGnify/ENA primary metagenome ERZ1106976 (study PRJEB35170, sample SAMEA104062446) | human gut metagenome | biome: human gut; feature: human-associated habitat; material: faeces | place: Denmark | collected 2013-02-22 ... | reverse complement strand
GGCGGTCTCTACATGACGAAACTTTGGTATGAGGATGAACGGCTCAATGACTGACAAGGATAAGCTCTCGCGCGAGGATCTGCGCGCGGATCGCGCCGCGCCGCCGCGCCGCGGCACGCTCCACCGTATTCTGGTACTGGTGGCGGTGCTCGCGGTCGTGCTGGGAGCGGTGCTCGCCGCGGCGTATCTGGACCTGTCGAATTTCGACAGTCTCCGCCGCGCGCTGAGCTACGATAAGGCCGACGCCGCGGGCGAGAACACCTATGATTACGACAACGACCGCACGAACCGCTTCGCCCTCCTCGGCGACCGCCTGCTGGTCGTTTCCACCACGCGCGTGAGCGTGCTCGCCGACGACGGCAGCGAGGTCTACGCGCAGGAGGTCAAGCTCGACTCTCCCGCCATCACGCTCGGCGGCCGCACCGCCGCGGTCTACGACGTCGGCGGCACGACGCTCTATATCCTCGGGGAAAGGGGCCTTGTGCGCGATCTGAGTACCGAGACGGAAAACGGCATCATTTCGGCGAAGCTCAACTCCTCCGATATGCTGGCGCTCGTGACGGACAAGAGCGGCTACAAGTCCTCCGTCTCGGTCTACAACGCCTCGGGAGAGCGCGTGTTCACCTTCAATTCCTCCAACCGCTACATGATCGACGCCTGCGTGGAGCGCGGCGGCAAGCACGTCGCGGTCGCGACGCTCGGCTCGGAGGACGCCATGTTCGTCAGTACGATCCGCCGCTACGCGCTCGATCAGGAGACGGCGGTCTCCGCCTGCGTGCTGGACGATTCGCTGCTCTACGAGCTCTCGAGCTTCGGCGGCACGCTCGTCGCCGTGACGGACGACCGCTTCCTCGCGCTCAGCGGCGACGGCTCGCTCGGCGGCTCCTACGACTACGCCTATCCCTATCTGCGCGGCAGCACGCTCGGCGGGACGGATTTCGGCGCGCTCGTGCTCTCGCGCTACCGCTCCGGCAGCGCGGGCAAGCTCGTCACCGTCGGCGCGGAGGGCAACCTCATCGCCTCGCTCGACACGCAGCGCGACGTGCTGGACATTTCCGCGGCGGGCAAGTACCTCGCCGTACTCTACAGCGACGAGCTGGTCATCTACACCTCCGACCTTGCCGAGTACGCCTCGCTTGCCGACACGCAGTATGCGCGCGGCGTGCGGATGCGCGCCGACGGCTCGGCGGTGCTGCTCGGCTCGCAGCACGGCTGGCTCTTTGTGCCGTAATTAGAAAAATGTTTCACTTGAAAGGTAAGTGAAAAGCATGGATAATGCACTTATCATTGATCTCGTCCTGGCTGCCGTGCTGGCGGTGTTCGCGCTCCTCGGCGCGCGCAAGGGCCTCATCCGCAGCCTGATGGCGCTCGTGAGCGTGGTGGTCGCGCTCATCGGCGCGACGCTGCTCACCGCAATGTTCGTCGAGCCGGTCACCGACCTCGTCTACCCCAGAGTGGAGGAAAAGGTCCTCGCGCAGTTCGAGCGCGATATTCCGTCCGACGCGCTGGCCGCGGAGGACGGCGACCTGAGCGCCGGCGGACTGCTGCCCGACGAGCTGAGCGATCTGCTCGGCGAAGCGCTCGACACGCTCAAGCGCTTCGGCGTCTCCGACGACGCCATCGACGGCGTGACAAAGAGCGTGACCGATTCCGCCGTTTCCGCGGCGGAGCGGGCGGCGTACCTGCTCGTCAAGACCATCGTGCAGGCCGCGCTGTTCCTCGCGTTCTTCCTTGCGCTGATGCTGCTGCTCCGTCTGCTCACGCACGGGCTCGACCGCCTTTTCTCGCTGCCGGTGCTCGCGCAGCTCAACGGCCTCGGCGGCGCGGTGCTCTCGCTCATTGAAGGCGCGCTGCTTATTTTTCTCATTGTATTCCTCGCGCCGCGCCTCGGCGTGACGTGGTTTGCGGACCATGCGGCGGGCACGCACCTGCTCGCGTGGTTTCTGAACAACACCCCGCGATCCATCATCGCATCTCTCACATAACGGAGGTTTCCCATTATGCAGCCACAACTTTGCTCCAGATGTAAAAAGAACGTTGCCGTCGTCTTCATCACCCGCATGGAGAACGGTAAAAATATCAACGAGGGCCTGTGCCTCAAGTGCGCCAAAAATCTCGGCTTGCCGCAGGTGAACGAGATGATGCAGCGCATGGGCATCACCGACGAGGACCTTGACAACATCTCCAACGAGATGATGAGCGCTTTCGGCGGCGCCGAAAACCTTGAGGGCATCGACGCGCCCGACGGCGACGACGAGGAGGACGGCAAGACCGCGACCTTCCCGTTCCTCGGCCGCCTTTTCGGCGGGCAGAACGGCGACGCGCCCGCGCCTGCGGACGGCGCGGCGGACGGCCCGGGCCGCGCCGAGCGCGGCAAGAAGAACGACAAGGCCGCTAAGCATAAATTTCTTGACAGCTATTGCATCAACCTCTCCCAGCGCGCCCGCGACGGCAAGCTCGACGCGGTGATCGGCCGCGACGAGGAGATCGAGCGCGTCGTTCAGATTCTCAACCGCCGCCAGAAGAACAACCCCTGCCTCATCGGCGAGCCGGGCGTCGGCAAGACGGCCATCGCCGAGGGCCTTGCCCAGCGCATCGCCGCGGGCGAGGTGCCCTTCAAGCTCCGCAGCAAGGAGGTCTATCTCCTTGACCTCACCGCGCTCGTCGCCGGCACGCAGTTCCGCGGCCAGTTCGAGAGCCGCATGAAGGGTCTTATTGAGGAAATTCGCAAGCTCGGCAACATCATTCTCGTCATCGACGAGGTGCATAACATCGTCGGCGCGGGCGACGCCGAGGGCAGCATGAACGCCGCCAATATTTTGAAGCCCGCCCTTTCGCGCGGCGAAATTCAGGTCATCGGCGCGACGACCTTCAACGAGTACCGCAAGCACATCGAGAAGGACACCGCGCTCGAGCGCCGCTTCCAGCCCGTCACGGTCAACGAGCCGAGCATGGAGGATACGCTCAAAATTCTCAAGGGCATCGCTCACTACTACGAGTCCTTCCACGGCGTGAAAATTCCCGACGGCATCCTGCGCCAGGCCGTCGTGCTCTCTGAGCGCTACATCACCGACCGCTTCCTGCCGGACAAGGCCATCGACCTGATCGACGAGGCGTGCTCGGACATGAACCTGCACGACAAGAACATCAACCGCCGTATGGAGCTGCGCCGCGAGCTGGACGATTACGCCAAGGAGCGCGAGCTGCTCGAGGCGGAGACCGAGAATCCCGACTTCGAGCGCCTCGCCGAGCTGAAAAGTCTGGAGCTTCAGGCGCAGAGCGAGCTGGACGGTCTCTGCGCGCAGGGCGATCCCGAGCTGACGATGGACAATCTCGCCCGCGTGATCGAGCTGTGGACGAAGATACCCGCCAGCCGCATCCGCGAGGCCGAGTTCAAGCGTCTGAGCGAGCTGGCCGACCGCCTGAAAAAGCACATCATCGGGCAGGACGAGGCCGTGGACGCGGTCGCTGCGGCCATTCGCCGCGGGCGCGTGGGCATCAGCCCGAAGCACAAGCCCGTGAGCTTCATTTTCGTCGGCCCCACCGGCGTGGGCAAGACGGAGCTGGTCAAGCAGCTTGCCGCCGACCTTTTCGACTCGCCCGACTCCCTCATCCGTCTCGATATGTCGGAATTTATGGAGAAGCACTCCGTCTCGCGTCTTGTCGGCTCCCCTCCGGGCTACGTCGGCTATGACGAGGCCGGTCAGCTGACCGAAAAGATCCGCCGCAAGCCCTACGCCGTCATTCTCTTCGATGAGATCGAGAAGGCGCACCCGGATGTGCTGAACGTTCTGCTGCAAATTCTCGACGACGGCGAGGTGACCGACGCGCACGGCCGCAAGGTCAACTTTGAAAACACCGTCATCGTCATGACCTCCAACGCCGGCAGCGACCGCAAGGAGGGCAGCGTCGGCTTCGGCCGCAGCGTCAGCGAGCAGAACCGCGAGCGCACGATGAAGGCGCTCGGCGAGTTCCTGCGTCCCGAGTTCATCAACCGTGTGGATGAGATCATCTGCTTCAATCGCCTCGACGAGAAGAACTTCGTATCCATCGCCCGCATCATGCTCGACGAGCTGGCGGCCAGCCTGAAGGAGAAGGGCTTCACCTTCACCTACGACGATGCCGTCGCCGCGTATCTGGCGAACAAGTCCTACTCGCTCACCTACGGCGCGCGCAACCTGCGCCGCACCATCCAGAAGGAGCTGGAGGACGTCATCGCCACGCGCATCATCGACTCCTACGACCACCCCGTCACGCAGCTGCGCGCCGTGATGAAGGACGGCGCGATCGACCTTTTGAGCCTATAATAAAAAGAAAGAAAAAGGGGAGAGAGGACATGAGAAATCCGTTCCGCAAGGACATTGAGCCGCGCTGTGCCTACTGCGCCCACGGCTCTGCGGTGAACGAGCGCGAGGTCGCCTGCTCGCGCAGGGGCGTGGTGGACGGCAGCGACCACTGCCGCCACTTCCGCTACGACCCTCTGCGCCGCGTGCCGCCGCGGCCCGCCTCGCTCGATCCCAAAGCGCACTCGCCGGAGGATTTTTCCCTCTGAGAGTTATATAAAAATGAAGAGAGAAGGACGCATCATGGAGATCAAAACCGTTTACGCCGTCTATTTCAGCGCTACCGGAAGGACCCGCAAGGTCGTCACCACCCTGGCAAACGCCATTGCGCAGACGCTGGAGCTGCCGCTCGAGACCGTCGACTTCACCCTGCCTGCCGCGCGGGAGGAGACCTATGCCTTCACGGACAAGGACCTCGTGATCTTCGGCACGCCGACCTACGCCGGCAAGGTGCCCAACAAGCTCCTGCCCTTTGTGCAGACCGGCTTTGCCGGAAACGGCGCGCTTGCCGTGCCGGTCGTGACCTTCGGCAACCGCAGCTTTGATAACTCCCTCGCCGAGCTGTGCGCGAGTCTGGAGAACGCGGGCTTCCACACCATCGCCGCCGGCGCGTTCGCCTGCCAGCACGCCTTTTCGGATACGCTGGCTGCGGGCCGTCCCGACCGCGAGGACATGACCGTGCTCGCGCAGCTCGGCGCGGCGGTCGTGACGAAGCTCGGCAAAATGACCGAGATCCCCGCGCCTGTTCAGGTCGACGGCGACGCGGACGCGCCCTACTACCGTCCCCTCGGACTGGACGGCGAGCCGAAAAACTTCCTCAAGGCCAAGCCGCAGACCGACCGGAGCAAATGCACCGGCTGCGGCGTGTGCGCGGCGCTCTGCCCGATGGGCAGCATCAGCCGCGAGGACCCCGCCGAGGTCACGGGCGTGTGCATCAAGTGCCATGCCTGCGTGCGGAACTGCCCGACGGGCGCGAAGTATTTCGACGACGAAGCCTTCCTCTCCCACAAGGCGATGCTTGAGCGCGACTACACCCGCCGCGCCGAGGATAAGCTCTTCCTGTAAAGCAGCAAAAAGGAGTCCCCTGTCCGTGCGGACAGGGGACTCCTTTTCTTCACGGGGAAACGGCGAATAAGACCCCGCCGAGCATATCTTCGCTTTGAGCTTGTACCGCTCACACGCCGCTTGCGCCGTAGTTGGAGAGCACGCGGGCGGAGGGGTCCTTGACGTCGCAGCCCTCCCAGTCCTTGTTCGGCATCCAGAAGTCCTTGACCATCTCGGCCTGCCCGGGGTAATACTTCTCGAACAGCTCGCGGTAGAGCAGGCTTTCCTTCGTGAACGGCGTCGCAAAGGAATACTGCTTCCGCTTTTCCTCGTACTCCTCGTCGGTGTACAGGCTCTCAGCGTACTCCTTGAGATCGTCCACCATCGAGTGGCCGACGGCATCGGAGAAGGCGGCCTTCTGCCGCCAGAGGATGTCCTCGGGCAGGATGCGGTCGGCGGCGAACGCCTCGCGCAGCAGGTACTTGCCCATGTGGTAGCTGTTGACCTTGAGCTTGGGATCAATGCTCATGACGTACTTGACGAAATCGAGGTCGCCGAACGGCACGCGCGCCTCGATGGAGTTGACCGCGATGCAGCGGTCGGCGCGGAGCACATCGTACATATACAGCTCGTCCACGCGCTTTTTGGCCTCCTGCTGGAAGGCCTCGGGCGAGGGCGCGAAGTCCGTGTACTTGTAGCCGAAGAGCTCGTCGGAGATCTCGCCCGTCATAAGCACGCGCACGTCGGTCTGCTCGTGGATGGCCTTGCAGCACAGGTACATGCCCATGCTCGCGCGGATGGTGGTGATGTCGTAGGTGCCGAGCATGGCCACGACCTCTTCGAGCGAGGCGAGCACCTGCTCGCGCGTCATGATGACCTCGGTGTGCTCGGCGCCGATGAAGTCGGCGACTTCACGGGCGTACTTGAGGTCGATGGGGTCAAGGTCCATGCCGATGGCAAAGGTGCGGATCCTCTTGCCGAGGAGCTTGGCGGAGATGGCGCAGACAAGGCTGGAATCCAGACCGCCGGAGAGCAGGAAGCCGAGCGGCGCGTCGGCGTCGAGCCGCTTTTCCACGCCCGCGATGAGCTTCTCACGGATCTTTTTGCATACAGTGTCCAGATCGTCCTTGGAGTATTCCGTCACCGTGGTGAGGTCGGCGTAGCGGACGAATTTGCCGTCGGCGTAGTAGTGACCCGGCGGGAAGGGCATGATGCGCTCGCACAGACCGACGAGGTTCTTCGCCTCGCTGGCGAAGAGGATGCCGCCGTCGGCGAGATAGCCGTAGAAGAGCGGGCGGATGCCGATGGGGTCGCGCGCGGCGACGAGACGGTCAGCCTTGGCGTCATAAATGATCATGGCAAACTCGGCATCGAGCTTGGCGAACATCTCCACGCCGTACTCGCGGTAGAGGGGGAGAATGAGCTCGCAGTCGGACTCGGACGCGAAGGTGTAGCCCTTGGCCTCCAGCTCCTTTTTGAGCGGGCGGAAGCCGTACAGCTCGCCGTTGCAAACCGCCATGTCGCCGCCGAGATGGAAGGGCTGCATCCCCTCCTCGTGCAGGCCCATGATGGCAAGACGGTGGAAGCCGAGCATACCGCGGCCGGCCTTTTCCATCCGGCTCATGTCGGGACCGCGGGAAATGGTGCGGTCAAAGTAAGGACGGATCTCCTGCTCCGTCAGGGTGGGGGAATCAAAACCGATGATAGCGCACATAAAAAGCACCTCCAGATAAAATAAAGCAGCGACGTCCTGTAAATTTTAGGACGAATCGCTGCGTATCCGTGGTGCCACCTAATTTGCCGATCCAAGGACCGGCCCCTTTGCGGGGTTCCAACAAACCCCTGTGCCTTAACGCCGCACGCCGCGTCTTTCCTACCGGGCCGAAGCCGTTCAGATTGCTGCTCCCGAGTGTTATTCGCATGGCCTCTGTGTATCGGGCTCCCACTGTCCCCGACTCGCTGTGACCGAATGGCGCATGGTACTTGTCTCGATCGTTGCATTTCGCTTTATTGGATTGAATGAGTGAATTATAGTCTTGCGGGAGCAAATCGTCAATGTTGCAGATACCCAACGTTTTGCACAAAATTTCTGTAAATTTTCGGCTGTTTGCATAAAAAAGGCGGCCTGCCTTGGCAGACCGCCCGAGAGAGCCTTTTTACTTGTGCAGCAGGGGGGAGAGCGGCTTGTAGATCAAAAAGCACAGCGCCACGTCGAGCAGGCCCTTGAAAAATGTGAAGGGCATATTGAACACGAGCAGACATTCGAGCAGACCGTCGACCGAGGGACGGATGGCCTGATACATCCCGATGATGGTCTCGAGCGGCAGGTGATAGCACACGACGTAGGCGGGGTAGACCACGAAGTAGTTCAGCGGAACGGAGAGCACCGCCATGAGCAGCGTGCCAATGACCGCGCCGAGCAGCGCGCCCCGGCGGGACTTGTTGCGCCGGTAGACAAAGCCGGCGGAGAAGGCAAACACCGACCCCATGAGGAAGTTGAACAGCTCGCCGACGTAGGCGGACGAGGTGCCGTGCAGCACGGCGAAGAGCAGATTCTTCAGAAAGGCCACCACCACGCCGTAGACGGGGCCAAGCGAAAACGCGGCGAGCAGCTCGGGAAGGTCGGAGATGTCGAGCTTGACGAAGGCGGGGATGAGCGCGGGGATGGGAAATTCGATGAACATGAGCACAAAGGCGACGGCCGAGAGCATGGCGGTGACCGTTACCTTGTGCGTGCGGCTGCGGCCCGCGGCGCGGGCGGAGGGGATGGCGTTGACGTTGGGTTCGGACATGAAAAAACACTCCTTTTGTTCATTTTCCTTGAAAGAACGAGTCTTCCAAGGTGCATGACGCAAAAAGAGCGAGGGAATTGCGTGGTAACAGCGCGCAGCACATCTTCTCTCATCCGGACTGTGACCGTCGGTTCCGGAATCGCACCGGATCGTGCGGCAAAAAATGCCGCTTGCGGACTATACCGCCGGTGGGGAATTTCACCCCGCCTCGAAGACCTGTATTTCAAGTTTGGTTAAAGCATAGCACAGCGTTGGAAAAAATGCAAGAGGAAAAACAACACTTTACAAATAAAAACGAATGTTCTATAATAAAGGATAAACGACGAGGGGAGGAATGCGTGTGCGCGGAAAACCGGTGAGCTGCTGCTTCACGGGCCACCGCCCGGCGAAGCTGCCGTGGGGGACGGACGAGGGAGACGAACGCTGCCTGCGGCTCAAGGCGCGGCTGCGTGAGGTGATCGCACGCGCCGTAGAGGACGGCTACACGCACTTTATCTGCGGCATGGCGGAGGGCTGCGACCTCTACTGCGCCGAGGCGGTGCTGGCGCTGCGCGAGCGCCACAGCGAGGTGACGCTCGAGGCGGCGATCCCCTGCCCGACGCAGGCGGACGGCTGGAGCGAAGCACAGCGCGAGCGCTACCGCCGGATTCTGGAGCAGTGCGACTATGAGACGATGGTGCAGGAACGCTACACGCGCGAGTGTATGCAGCGGCGCAACCGCTACATGGTCGACCATTCCGACCTGCTCATCGCCGTGCACGACGGCCTGCCCGGCGGCACGCGCTACACCATCGAATACGCCCTGCGCCGCGGCGTGAATATCATCGACGTGCCCATCGAGGAATAGAAAAAGGACGGCGCAAGGCCGTCCTTTTCTGTTTTCTTTCAGACGTCGAACACGCCCATGATGGCGATGCCGATGACCACGAGAGCGATCATCGCGTAGTGCTTCCACGAGAGCTTTTCCTTGAGGAACAGGCGGCTCCACAGCACGCTCGCCGCGCAGTAGGAGCTGATGATGGGCGCGGACATGGCAAGGTGCTCGGTGTCCGCGATGGCATAGATGTAGGCGAACTGACCGGCGGTCTCGCAGACCGCGCCGAGGTACTTCGGCGCTTCCTTTTTGGGAATAAGGCGGTCCCTACGGATCAGCACGACGTAGACGAAGCACACCACGGCGGCAAAGAGGAACGTCAGCTCATAGGCACAGTTGGCGGAGGCTGCCGCTTGCTTGGCGCATTCGTCCAGTGTGGCATACATGCCGCTGTCAATGGCCTGCGCGGTCAGCGTTTCGAGCACGCGGTTGTCCGCAAAGGTGCCCGCCGCGTCGAGCAGGCAGTAGGCCACGGGCAGGCAGATGGCGAGCCAGCTCTTGGCATACTTGCGGTTCGCGTGCTCCTGACGGCGGCGGCGCAGGTCATCGTCCTCGCGCGCCTCCACGACGCCGAGGCCGACGACGCCGAGGCACACCAGACCGACGGCGCACAGAATGACCGCCTTCTGCGGGCCGTTATAATCGGACAGCGCACCGGTGCACAGGCACAGCACGGCGACGAGCGCGCCGGAGCTGTTGCAGATCGGAGACGAGATAGAAAGCTCGATGTAGCGCAGGCCGACATAGCCGAGCGTCATGGAGAGGATGTAGAGCAGGGAAACGGGCAGGTACGTCCAGACAACGTCCCAGGTGACGGAGACGTGATGGAACACGATCATATAGGCCGCATGCAGGCCCATAACGAGGCCGACGGCGACGACCATTTTCAGATGGGCCGTCTTATCCTTTTCGCCGCAGCAGCCGATCTTGGAAAACAGATCGGAGCCGCTCCAGCAGATGAGCGCGATGAGTGCAAACCAGAACCAGTTCAAGGGATGATACCTCCAGATTATTTATTGTACTTCCGGCAGCGTGGCCAGACCGGCGTCTGCCATGTTCTGCAGGGACAGCAGGATGCCGAGCTTGGCATGATACCATGTCAGGCCGCCCTGAAAATAGACGGCGTAGGGCGGGCGGATCGGGCCGTCGGCCGAGAGCTCAATGGACGAGCCCTGCACGAATGCGCCTGCCGCCATGATGACCTCGTCCTCATAGCCGGGCATATATCCCGGAGTCGGCACGACAAACGAATCGATGGGAGAAGCGGACTGTATTCCGCCGCAGAAGGCAATGAGTTTTTCGCGGTTGCCGAGGGAAATGACCTGAATTATGTCTTCGCGCGGCTCAAAGGGAGACGGGTTGACGCCGAAGCCCAGCTTTTCAAACAGCAATGCCGCAAAGTGCGCTGTTTTCATGGCGTTTGCGACGGTATGCGGCGCGTAGAACAGTCCTTTTATCATTGGCTTTGTCAATCCCATTGATGCTCCGGCTTCTCTGCCCACGGTCGGTATCGTGAGCCTTCCGGCGGCAAGAGCAACAGCTTTTTCGCTTCCGACGATATATCCGCCGCATTCGGCAATGCCGCCGCCCGCGTTCTTTATGAGCGACCCTGCGAGAAGATCGCCCTTCGGCTCCGTTTTTGCGGTGAATTCGCCGTAATTGTTCTCAATGAAGACATAGGCGTCCGATACTGATTTTACTGCATCGTAAAGCGCGTCGATCTCGGCGGATGTCAGCGTACGGCGCGAATCATAGCCCTTGGAGCGCTGAACATAAACCATTTTTATGCTTCTGTCATTTTCAAGTCCAGCAAGCACCGCAGGTATGTCGAGCCGTCCTTCGGAGGTCAGCGGGATCTCTTTGTATGCAACTCCGCCCGATATGACGGAATCCTCTTCACCGTTTATTCCGATGACGCCCTGAAGCGTATCATACGGCGTTCCCGTGACCGAAAGCATTGTGTCGCCAGGTTTCAGCAGAGCGTAAAGTCCGATGGCGATTGCGTGTGTTCCGGATATGATGTTATGACTGACAAAGCCGGCTTCACAGCCGAGACAGCGGGCAAAAAGCCTGTCCGCCGCATCTCTGCCGTCATCGTTATAGCCATAGCCCGTCGTGGGGTAGAAATGACGCTCCGAAATGCGTTCTTCACGGAAAGCGTCAAGCACCTTTTCGGTGTTGTACGTCGCGATATCGTCTATGCGGGCGTATATTCCGGCAAGCTCGCTGTCGCATTCGCGCGCAAGCGCCCTTATATTTTCACTGATTATCATACCGCTTTTTCGATAAACTCCCGAATCAGTGCGACACATGCATCAAGGTCTGCCTTGTCAAGCGTTTCAATGGGTGTATGCACATAGCGGAGAGGGATTGAAACACATCCGGCATAGCAGCCCGCGCCTGCGACCTGCATGGAGGATGTATCCGTGCCGCCGGCGGTGAGTACCTCATACTGATATTTAATCTTTGCGTCGTCGGGGAGCTTTGTCAGACCGTTCACAATGAGCTGTGAGCAGACGACCGAGCTGTCCTTGACC
>ERZ1106976.3709-NODE-3709-length-11619-cov-8.624870_pt1 | contig 11619 bp, 10 predicted proteins | sample MGYA00403687_ERZ1106976 | MGnify/ENA primary metagenome ERZ1106976 (study PRJEB35170, sample SAMEA104062446) | human gut metagenome | biome: human gut; feature: human-associated habitat; material: faeces | place: Denmark | collected 2013-02-22 ... | reverse complement strand
ACATCGTGGATCTGGCCAACTTCCTGAACTCCATGGGCGCGGACATCAAGGGCGCCGGCACCGACTCCATCAAGATCCGGGGCGTGGAGCGCCTCACCGGCGGCACCTACTGCATCATCCCCGACCAGATCGAGGCGGGCACCTATATGGCCGCTGTGGCCGCCACCGGCGGTCAGCTGCTGCTGAAGAACATCATTCCCAAGCACATGGACTGCATCAGCGCCAAGCTGATGGAGATGGGCGTCGTGGTGGAGGAGAACGACGACACGCTGCTGGTGCGCCGCAGCGAGCCGCTGCAGAAAACCAACGTCAAGACGCTGCCCTACCCCGGCTTCCCCACGGATATGCAGCCCCAGATCGCCGCCGTGCTGTCCCTGGCGCAGGGCACCAGCCTTGTCACCGAGGGGGTCTACGGTGCCAACCGCTTCAAGTATGTGGACGAGCTGAAGCGCATGGGTGCCCACATTCAGGTGGACGGCAAGGTGGCCGTCATCGAGGGTGCCGGCCAACTGGTGGGCGCGCCCATTCAGGCCTGCGACCTGCGGGCCGGTGCGGCGCTGGTCATCGCCGGTCTGGCCGCCAAGGGCACCACCGAGCTCAGCTGCGTCCAGTATATCGAGCGCGGCTACGAGGATCTGGTGGGCAAGCTCCGCGCCGTGGGCGCGGATATCGCCATGGTGGACGTGCCCGAGGAGAGCGAAGTCGAATCCCACATCAGCTGACATACACCTTCCAGCGTCCGCTGCGAGAGGCCGCAGCCTTTGCGGCTTGCTGCAACGGACGCTGTCATTTTTCCGGAAAGGTACATACCGCTTTGATCTCTGTACATACACTGGCCAGCGGCTCCGAGGGCAACAGCCTGCTGGTCTCCGCCTGCGGCGTCCACCTGCTGGTGGATGCCGGCATCTCCGCCCGCCGCATCAAGCAGTCCCTTGCTCTGCTGGATCTGACGCCGGACGACCTGTCCGCCATCCTCATCACCCATGAGCATACAGATCACACGGCGGGCCTTGCCACCCTCCTGAAGCACCATGCCGTCCCGCTGTACGCCAGCGGCGGCACGGCCTTCTATCTCCGCAGCCGCCTGCCGGGGCTGGACGATCACCTGCGCCTTGTATCTCCCGGCAGCGTCTTTGCCGTTGGCCCCGCACAGGTGACGGTGTTCGCCACCAGCCACGACGCGGGGGAGGGCGTGGACTACCGCATCGACTGCGGCGGCGAGTCGGTGGGCATCCTCACCGATACCGGCTTCGTGCCGGAGCCGGCGGCCGCCGCTCTCACCGGCGTAGACCTGCTGGTGCTGGAGAGCAACCACGATGTGGAGTGGCTGCTGTCCGGGCCGTACCCCTACCCCCTGAAGCAGCGCATCCTGGGCCGGCGGGGCCACCTGTCCAACGAGGATGCCGCCGCCTTCGCCCGCCGCATGGCGGAATGCGGCACCCGCCGCTTCGTGCTGGCCCACCTGAGCCGGGAGAATAACACCCCCGCCCGCGCCCTGCAGGTCATGGAGACGGCGCTGTCTGATCTGGATGTCTCCGTGGATGTGGCGCCCCGTGGTGAACTCAGCGTCTGCTATGAAGCGGAGGTAAGCGTATGCAGAAGGTAACGATCCTCTGCGTGGGAAAGCTGAAGGAAAGGTTCTATATCGACGCTGCTGCCGAGTATGTCAAGCGCCTCCAGCGGCTGTGCCGTCTGGAGGTCATCGAGCTGCCGGAGAGCCGCCTGCCCGATGACCCCTCCCCCGCTGAGCTGCGCCGCGCCCTGCAAACGGAAGCCGCCGCCATCCGGGAAAGGCTGCCTAAGGGCGGCGCGCTGGTGGCGCTGTGCATCGAGGGAAAGCCCTGCTCCAGTGAGGAGCTGAGCCGCCGTCTTACGGACTTTGGCGTGCAGGGCAAGACCCAGATCACCTTCCTCATCGGCGGCAGCGTGGGGCTGGACGGAAGCCTGAAGCAGCAGGCCGACTGGCGGCTTTCCATGTCGCCCATGACGTTCCCCCACCACATGGCCCGCATCATGCTGCTGGAGCAGATCTACCGCGCCTATCAGATCGCCGGCGGCGCAAAATATCACAAATAGGAGGTCATCCCATGGAGAATTGGAGCTTTACCGGCCGTCCGGACGTGCCCGCGTGGCCCAAGGACGAAGCCGGACACGACGAAAGGGCCGTGCTGCTGAAGCAGACCTTTGACTCCGCCGCCGATGCCGACACCGTCATTTCCCTGCTGTCGGCCTACGGTGTCCCCTGCTTCAAGTATTACGACCGCGAGGGCGGGGCCGGCAAGGTCATCAACGGCTTTTCCGGCTTCGGCGTCAGCCTGTATGTCCCCGCCTCCCGTCTGGAGGAGGCGCAGGAGCTGCTGACCTCCCGGCCCGTGGAGGAAGACGAATAAGTACATATCATCCCGAAAGGAGTACCTATATGAGCTACAAACAGGAATACGAGCGCTGGCTCCACAGCGACGCCCTCTCCCCCGCCGAGCACGCAGAGCTGGAGAGCATCGCCGGTGACGAAAAGGAGATCGAGAACCGCTTTTACGGGCCGCTGGAGTTCGGCACCGCCGGTCTGCGCGGGACCATGAAGGTAGGCCTGCACCAGATGAACATCCACGTCATCCGCTGGGCCACGCAGGGCTTTTCCAACGTCATCGCCGCCGAGGGCGAGGAGGCCAAAAAGAAGGGCGTGGCCATCTGCATGGACTGCCGCAACAACAACATGCTCTTTTCCCATGCCGCCGCGGAGGTCTGCGCCGCCAACGGCATCCATGTCCGCATCTTCGAGTCCCTGCGCCCCACGCCGGAACTGAGCTTCGCTGTCCGCTACTACGGCTGCCAGGCGGGCATCAACGTCACCGCCAGCCACAACCCCAAGGAGTACAACGGCTACAAGGTCTACTGGTCTGACGGCGCGCAGCTGCCGCCCCAGCACGCCGACGCCATCGCCGCCCAGCTGGAGAAGATCGACATCTTCACCGGTGTGAAGCGCATGGACTTCGATGAAGCCGTAAAGGCCGGCCTCATCGAGATCATGGGCGAGGAGACGGATCGCGCCTTTATGGAGAATGTCATGGCCATGGTCAATGACCGGGATTCCATGGCCAAGGTGGCCGACACCTTCAAGGTGGTATACACCCCGTTCCACGGCTGCGGCTGGAAGCTGGTGCCGGAGGCCCTGCGGGGTCTGGGCGTAAAGCACCTGTACTGCGTGGAGCAGCAGATGGTGCTGGACGGCAACTTCCCCACCGTGGCCTCCCCCAATCCGGAGAATCCGGAGGGCTTCTATCTGGCCATCGAGCTGGCGGATAAGGTGGGCGCGGACTTCATTCTGGGCACCGATCCCGACAGTGACCGCGTGGGCATCATGGTGCGCGACCACAGCGGCAAATTCGTGGCCGTCACCGGCAACCAGACCGGCGTGCTGCTGCTGGACTACCTCATCGGCGCGCTGCGCCGGGCCGGCAAGATGCCGGAGAAGCCGGTGTTCCTCAAGTCCATCGTCACCACCAACATGGCCCGCAAGGTGGCCGAATCCAACGGCGTCACCTGCTACGACACCTTCACCGGCTTCAAGTTCATGGCCGAGAAGAAGGGCGAGCTGGAATCCTCCGGTCAGGGCGAGGTCATCATGTCCTACGAGGAGAGCTATGGCTACATGCTGGGCGACTACGTCCGGGACAAGGACGCCGTCACCGCCTCCCTGATGGTCACGGAGATGGCCGGCTGGTACGCCGCGCAGGGCATGACCCTCTACGATGCGCTGCTGGCGCTGTACGCCAAGTACGGCTGGTACGGCGAAAAGACCCACAACCTTGTGATGCCCGGCGTGGACGGTCTGGAGAAGATGGCCGCGCTGATGAAGCGCCTGCGCCAGACGCCGCCCGCCGAGATCGCCGGCGTCGCCGTGTCCGTCCGCAAGGACTACGCCGACGGCACCGCCGTGGACTGCGCCACCGGCGCTGCCTCTCCCATGGAGCTGCACGGCAGCAACGTCCTGCGCTACGAGCTGGCCGACGGCACCACTATCCTCGTCCGCCCCTCCGGCACGGAGCCCAAGATCAAGGTCTACATCCTGACGCAGGGCAGGGACGCGGCGGAGCGGGACGCCAACATTGCCAAGTACTCCGCATGGGTGGAAACGCTGACCAAATAACCGCCCCTCCATAAAAAATACCGGGAGCCTTTTCCAAGGCTCCCGGTATTTTCTGTATTTTCCGGTTTTTCAGGGATATTTCCATGTTATTTCCATGGTTTTCAGGGGGTCATCTCCACGTCTCGCTGAAGAAATAGACCGCCAGCATGCCCGGGCCCACATGGGCGCCGGTCACCGGCTCGTGGCACACGGTGAGGATCTCGCCGGTGCAGCCCACCTGCCGCAGCCGGGTAGCCACATGCAGCGCGTCCGCCGGAGAACCGGCGTGGGAGATGCCCACGGGAGCGCTTTTGTCCTCCGCCATCCGATCGTAGAGCTTCACCAGCTCCTCCATACCGGCCTTCCTGCCCCGCACCTTGGCCAGCATCACGATCTTGCCCTCCTCATCGCCCTGCAGGATGGGCTTGATCTGCAGCAGCGTACCGGCCAGCGCCGCGCCGCCCGAGATACGCCCTCCCTTACGCAGGAACTTGAGATCGTCCACCATGAAGTGCTGGCGCATCTTGCCGCACAGCTCCTCACAGCGCACCACGATCTCCTCCAGTACGCGGCCCTCCGCCGCCAGCCTGGCGGCCTCCAGCACGATCAGGCCCTCGCCCAGCGACGCGCCCCGGGAGTCCAGCACGCGGATCTTCCGCTCCGGGTACTGCTCCGCCAGCTCGCGGGCCACCAGTCCCACACCCCAGCAGGTGCCGCTGACGCCGCCGGACAGGCCCACATACAGCACATCGTCGCCGTTGACGAGGTGGGGCTCCATGCCCTGCCGCGCCGCGTCCGGCGTGACCATGGAGGTCTGCACCACCGCGCCGCGCCGCATGGCGTCGTAAAAGCTGCGGCCGTCGAACTCGGCGGCGGTGTCCGCCGGTTCGCCGTCCACCGTATAGGTCAGGCAAAGCTCCCCGATGCCGTACTGCTCCAGCAGGGCCTTGGGCAGGTTTGCCGCGTTGTCAGTCATGATCCGTACCATAATATATCTCCTTTTGCTCTTGTTCGTTACAGCTGCGGCGTGACCCACTGGGCCAGCGTGTCAAACAGCTGCCTGTACCCCGGCATGGTCAGGTGGATGCCGTCCGCCGCGATCATCTGCGGCAGCTCCCGCAGCGGCAGAAAGCGGCGGCGGACGTCGATGAGAGGCAGCCCCTCGCTCATGGCGAAGGATGCTACCGTGTCGGAGTACAGCTCCTGATGCCGGTAGATGCGGCCCTCGTCGCCCAGCCACTGTAAAATGCGCTCCCGACTTAGCCCGTCTCTGCAAATATAATCCAAATAACGCTTCCCGTCAATAGGCGGCAGCGTCATCAGCACAGGCTGCACCCCGGCCCGCACCAGCTCCGCCACCGTCTGCTTCAGCTTGGCCAGGAACTCCGGCAGCTCCGTGCGGGGCTTGTGCTCCCCCTCCGGGTCGGCGGCGATGCCCGCCCAGTCGAAATCACTGTCGTTGCCGCCGTAGGCCACCAGCGCCCAGCGGGCGTCCATGCCCCGCTGCACGTCGTGCGCCACCAGCGACAGCCCCTTGCTGATGGTGGAGCCCATCTTGGCCCGGTTCACCACCTCCAGCCGCTCCGTGGGGTACCGGGCCATGACCTCCGCCAGATGGAAATGATACCGCATGGCCTCATCCGGCACGGTGGCCTTCAGCAGCGAATCCCCATACACATACGCCCGTTCCATAGTATACCCTCCTCAGCGATTTTTTCATAATATAACATATTAGGTGATATGCGTCAAGATATCATATTCACGTTTTTCTTGTCAAGCACAGCCATTTGTGATATAGTGTATTACGTTTATAAGTCAGGGGGCGTTTTTATGCAGTACGACAAGGATCTTGTGGCTCATAAGCTGCGGCGGTGGGACAAGTTCATCACCGACTATCACCTGCCGGATTGGAACGCCATTCCGGATCTGGGCCTGTATATGGATCAGGTCATCGTGCTGCTGGAGCAGTATCTCAGCTTCATACCCGCACCGACAGGGATGAAGGAGCGCTTTGTGACCTCCTCCACCATCAACAACTATGTGCGCCTGAAGATCATGCCGGCGCCGGTGAAGCGCAAGTACCACCGGGTACACATCGCCTACCTCATCATGATCCTCACCATGAAGCAGAGTCTCAGCATCAGCGACGTACAGAAGGTCATCCCGCCGGACAGCAGCGAGGAGGAGGTACGGGCGGTCTACCAGGACTACTCGGAGAAGTTCCGGCGGCTGGCGCTGTTCTTCAACCAGCAGGTGCAGACCGGCGCGGAGGGCATCCGCACACCGGGGCAGACCGGCGACAACGCCGTGGAGCTGCTGGTCATCGAGAGCGCGCTGATCGCGGGGTTCTCCAAAATTCTGGCGGAGAAGCTGATCCGTCTGTGCGGCGCCGACACGGAGGATGTGCTGGCGGCGGAAAAGGAGACAGCTCAGCCGTAACAGGGCGCCGCAAAACCGCTATTTATGCAGAAAGCAGCCATTTCCCACAGGAAATGGCTGCTTTTTTACTTCCTACCGTCATCCCGGTGGGCGTTGATCTTCTCCTTGTTGAACATGCAGAACGCCGTCATCAGCAGGATGCGCAGATCGAAGGCCGGCGACCAGTTCTCGATGTAGTACAGATCGAACTCGATGCGCTTGGTGATGGACGTGTCGCCCCGGAAGCCGTTGACCTGCGCCCAGCCGGTGATACCGGGACGCACCTGATGCTTCACCATATAGCGGGGGATCTCCTCCTTGAACTGCTCCACGAAGAACGGCAGCTCCGGCCGGGGCCCGATGAGGCTCATGTCGCCCTTGAGCACGTTGAAGAATTGGGGCAGCTCGTCCACGGAGCACTTGCGGATCAGGGAGCCGAACCACGTCTTGCGGTCGTCCACATTTTTGCTCCAGCCGGTGTTCTGGCTGCTGTTCACCTTCATGGAGCGGAACTTGTACATGTAGAACGGCTTTTTGTCCTTGCCCACCCGCTCCTGCTTGAAAATGATAGGCCCGGGAGAGGACAGCTTCACGCCGATGGCCGCGATGAGCATCAGCGGCGAGGTCAGCACGATCAGCAGCAGCGAGCAGACAACATCCACCGCCCGTTTGAAAAAGGCATTGCCCAGATTGTCCAGCGGGATGCGCCGCAGGTTGATCAGCGGCAGGCCGTCCACACTGTCGAATTGGGGGTTGGAGGGCATATACTTCACATAGGACGGCACCACGGACAACTTCGTGCCATCCTTTTCGCAGGCATTGATGATCTTGCCGATCCACTGGCCCTCCTCCGTGGGCAGGGCCACCACCACCTCGTCCGGCTGCTCCCGCTGAAAGACCTCCTCCAGCTGGGCGTAAGTGCCGCAGTAGGGCAGGGCGTCCCAGCCGCTCTGATCCGCCACATAGCCCACCACCTGATAGCCCAGGCGCTTATCCGACGTGACCCGTTCCAGATACGTCTCGGCGCTTTCGCCGTGACCCACCAGCAGCACCCGCTTCTGGTTATAGCCCATGGCGCGGTAGCGCCGCAGGATCATCCGCAGCGCGCCCCGCTTGCCCACCAGCAGGAGCGTGGCCACCGCGTAGAAGAACGCCACCGACCAACGGGACGTTTCGCCCAGCCGCAGCACGAACATGGCCGCCATGACGATCAGCGCCACCAGCAGCTCCAGCACCGCCACCCGGCCCGCCTCCACATGGAACCGCACGGCCCGGAAGGATTCGTACAGTCCCGCCACGGCAAAGACCAGCAGCGTCAGCGCCGCCGCCACCACGCCCAGCCAGACGTAGTAGTTGAAGGGCATGCCCTTGACGCCGTGGAACAGCTCGAAGCGCAGCCAGTAGGACACCAGCATGGCCAGAAAGACCGCCACCGCGTCGGTGAGCACATTGAATTGATTGAGCAGACGTTGGTTTTCCCGTATCATATCCGTTTTCCTTTATCACCCGTCACGGACAGGTATCGTTCCATCACCTGCGGCAGCACCGTATCCAGCGCGTACCGCTGCATCTTCTCCCGGCCGGCCTGTCCCAGCCGCGCACGCAGCCCGGCGTCCTCCGCCAGCGTCCGCACCGCGGCGGCGAGGGCCGCCTCGTCCCCACGGGGGAACAGCAGACCGTTTTCCGGCCCGATCAGGTCGGTATGGCCCTTTACGGCGCTGGCTGCCGCCGGCAGGCCGCAGGCCATGGCCTCCATGATGTTGAAGGGCAGTCCCTCCGACCGGCTGGTGGACACGGCGATATCCGCCGCACCCAGCCACGCCGGGATATCGTGTACCTGCCCCGGGAACTGCACACGATCCACCACGCCCAGCTGGGCGGCCAGTCCACGGCAGGCGTCCAGCAGCTCGCCGCTGCCCGGCAGCAGCAGCTTGATGTGCGGCGGCAGGCGCTTCATGGCCCGCAGCAGCATGGCCTGATCCTTCCGGCCGGAAAACTCCGCCGGGTAGAGCAGGGCGATATCCCCCTCCGTCAGGCCCAGTCTGTCCCGCATGGCCTGCCGCGTCTCCCCCGCCGCACGGAAGCGGCTGAGATCCACGCCCATGCCGGGTATCTCCTCCACCCGGGCCGCCGCGTGGTGCGCCGCGGCCCATCGGGTATCCCATGCGTTCATGGTCAGCAGCAGGTCGGTCTGGGGCGCTGTCAGCAGCTCCGCCCGCGTCAGCAGCAGCTTTTTGACCGCCGGCGTCTCGTCGGTAAACAGGTAGCCGTGCATCACATTGACGATGGGCGGGCGGTTTTTCATGCCACGCGCCGCCCAGCGGGTGAAGAACGATGCCAGCGACGTGTGGGTGATGACCAGATCGTAGTGCTCCCGCTCCATCATCCCCCGCAGCAGCTTTGCCGCCCGGAGGTTGGCCGGGGAGGACATCTTCTTCTCCAGCGGCAGCGCGGCGGTCACATCGGCAAAGGGGATGTCCCGCATGGCGCCGCCGCAGGCTACATCCACCTGCCAGCCCAGCTCACGGAAGCGCCGGAGGTAGGGCAGGTGGAAATTGACGATATGGGAAAATGTGGACGCCGTGATAAGAACGGACGGCATAGGCGTTCCTCCTCTTCTGCTGTTATGACGCCGCGGACTGGCCCAGCATGCTGTCGAGGTAATCCGACACGTCGCTGCTCAGGCTGATGGTGCCCAGATTATCCCGGTTCCAGCCTTCCAGCTTCTCCCGCAGGCGGGCCGTCCCCTGCAGGAAGGCGTCACTGTTGTCGTTGTACTGCATGACCAGACGGAAGCTGGCGTCCCATGTGCCGGGGTTGGAGGGCGTGTAGTCCACGAACTTCTCCAGCATGGCGAAGCCCTTTTCCACATTCCCCAGATTGAAATACGACTCCGCCAGATACTTGGGCACGGAGTTGGAGTTCAGCTTCTCCAGATCGGCCATGTAGCGCTCCACCGTCTCCCGCATGTCGCCGGACAGCTCACCCGCCGCCGAGGCGTTGTACACATAGGTCAGCTTGTGATCCGCCCACTCGTAGGGATCCATGTCCGCTGCCCGCGCCATGGCGCTGTAGCTGCCCTGACGGCTCAGACGCGCCGCCAGCAGGTTCAGGAGCAGCAGTACGCTGAACACCGCCAGACCCAGCGCCTCCGCCCGCACTATCCAGCGGCGGGCCCGCTTCCCCGCGAAGCGCAGGGGCACCAGCCGGCCGCAGCTCAGGTTTATGACGGCCAGTGCGCCGAAGCCGAAGGGCAGGAAATAGCCGCTGGAGAAGATGACCTCCACGGCGGCGTGGATCATCAGGAACAGCAGCAGCGCGCACAGCGCCGGGGCCATGGTCAGCTGCTCCTCCCTGTCCCCGCGCCACAGGCGGAACAGGCCCACGGCGTTGGCCGCCAGCAGGCCCAGCCACAGGGCAAGGCCGATCAGGCCCGTCTCCACCATGGTCTGGATATAGTGGTTATGGACGTACTTCGTCTCGTAGTGATAGGTCTGCACGTTGTAGATGCCGTTTTCAAAAGCGCCCATGCCCAGTCCGACGATGGGACTGCGCTTGAATAGCTTCATGGCGTCACTGACATACACGAACCGCTGCGCTACGTTGCCCTCGGCCCGCAGGGTCTGGATGCGCCCGGCAATGGCCTCCGGCAGCAGCCTGTACTTCAATTTCAGTTCGCCGGACACCGCGCCCTCGTAGCGGATAGCGGTGATGTCCACCGTCTCATCGGCACTGATGAGGAACGTCACGGACTGGTTGCCCTCCGGGGCGGTGAACACCGCGCCGTCCGCCTCGCCCTTGTACACCGTGATCTTGCGGTTCATCACCGCGTCCTCACGGGTCTGGGTCTGCACCCGCACCGTCACGGGGCCGCTGGCCTCCACATGCAGGGTGTACTCCCCCGCGTCCAGATACGCGCCGCGTGTGATCTGCTCTCCGGCGCTCATATGGATGGCGCCTGTCCAGCTCACCGCCAGCACCATGGCCGCTATGGCGGCGGCCAGCACCGCCAGCAGCACGATATTCACGGTCTTCATCCGCCGCGCCATGCGCTGCGCCAGCGGGCGTCCCACAAAGATGTCCAGTACGCACAGCGCCGCAGCGGCGGCCAGCACCGCCAGCAGCGGCAGCATCTGCGCCTTCCGCCCGGCGGCGGCGTAGGCCGGCAAGACCGCCAGACTGGCCGCTGCCGTCAGCAGCAGCGTCTCCGCCATCAGCACGAAGGAGACGGCGCGGCGCTCCCCCCGCTCCAGCAGCAGGAGCAGCAGGAATGCCGCCGCGATGGCCGCCATCGCACCGCGGCTCACCGCCAGCAGGAACACGGTGCTGCTCAGCAGCAGGCACGACAGGTGCAGGCAGCGCTCCGTCCGCTTCTCCGCCGTCACCGCCAGACCCAGCGACAGCAAGATGGCCACGCCAGCGCAGCCCGCGAATACGTTGGGATTTTCAAAGATGGTCTTGAGCCGCTGCTCCTGCAGCACCGAGCTGAGGATCATCGGCGCGCCCAGCTCCGAGGTCAGGGTGGCCAGCAGGTTATACAGCACGCGGGTGGACACGGTGTCGATGCTGAACAGCGCCGCCAGCGCGCCCGTTACCTCCAGCACCACGGCGGCACACCGTCCGGTGCGGTGCTCCCGCTCCGGCTCCAGCGCCGTCAGCAGCAGCGCCATGCCGGACGCCGCCGCCACCTTCAGGAACTCATACAGCGCGAACTTGCCGGAGGGCGCGTACAGCGTGGAGATGCCGTCCAGCAGGACATACAGCCCCAGCAGCAGCGCCGGCCACGTCATGCGCTGCGCCAGCGTCCGGCCCCGTATGACCGCGCACACGATGGCCGCCAGCAGCACCACCAGCGTGATGCCCTTGTTGCTGCCGTGGAGCATCAGGCATGTGATGAAAAAGTAAAAAACCGCCAGCACCGGCACCAGCCACGGATGCCGCAGCTCCTGCGGCGCTCCCACAGCGGGCGGGGCCTCCCTGCGGCCTCTTTTCTTCGCCATAGTGTTCTCCTTACTCTTGATACCATCAGTTAACAAGGGCAAACACGCCTGACAGCGCGTCTTTCCGGCGCTTTT
>ERZ1106976.3702-NODE-3702-length-11632-cov-38.339207_pt1 | contig 11632 bp, 4 predicted proteins | sample MGYA00403687_ERZ1106976 | MGnify/ENA primary metagenome ERZ1106976 (study PRJEB35170, sample SAMEA104062446) | human gut metagenome | biome: human gut; feature: human-associated habitat; material: faeces | place: Denmark | collected 2013-02-22 ... | reverse complement strand
GAAAAAGTTCGACAGTGTCGAACGAATTTGTCACAGATCCAGATGTTTTAGTTAATAACTTGTCTTTTTCACATATTCGAGAAATTATGGTTTTAAATGATGCGTTTGAACGATTTTTTTACGAAACAGAGTGTATGAAATGCAACTGGAATGTAAGAAAACTCCGCAGACAGATAAAAACTAACCTTTATGTAAGAGCTGGTATCATAAAATACACATAACGATTCAGGCACGGGCGGCGCTCTGGTTTACGATCTGCAGCTTTCTTCAAAAGGGCATTTCGTTCATTACCGTTCCGATTTTCACACGTCTGATGAGCACGGAGGAGTACGGTACCTACAAGGTTTATCTGTCCTAGCTGCAGATCCTGACGATTCTGACATCGCTGTACCTGTTCAATGGTGTTTACGACAATGCGATGGCAAAGTACGAGAAGCAGCGGGATGCCTATACCTCTTCGATGCAGGGACTGACGCTTGTGATTACAGGTGCGGTTTTCGCATTGTATTGTTTTACATCGGGTTTCTGGGAGAAGGCTTTGAATCTGCCGAAATCGATGATTTTACTGATGTTTCTGGAAGCGCTGCTGAGTCCGGCGCTTTCCTACTGGTCGGGGCGGCAGCGGTAGCCAACGTAGTGCTGAACTTTATTTTTATCCGTATTTTCGGTTATGTTGCAGCCGGTTACACGACGCTGGCATGCTATATTCTGTATTCGGTTGGACACTATGTGGTGAGCAAACGGATTCTGGTGGCAGAAGGTATTGAGGAAAACCTGATGGATGCCGGATTTCTGCTGGCATGTTCCGCATTTCTGATTGGAGTAAGCGTAATCTGCAATCTGCTGTTCCCATACAGGATCCTGCGGTATGCGATTCTGTTCGCAAGTGCAGGCCTGGTGTTCTGGAAACGGGAACTGTTGTTGAATACGATGGCAGACATCCGCAAAAAGTAAATCAAAAGAAGAAAGAAAAGGAAAATTTACATGAGTACCAGTATTTCAATAAAAGAATTAAAAGAACTCGATCCGTCGAGCTATCAGATCGTGGATATCCGCGACGCAGTAGAGATTTCCCACGGAGCCATTCCGGGGGCGCTTGCGATGAAGACAGAAGAAATTGAGACCAGCGATGCGATTGATCGGACGAAAAAGACGATCATCTGCTGCAGCCGTGGCCGGTTCAGTGTGGCAGCCGCAGACGAAGCAGGACAGGAAAAAGAAGTTCATTCATGTACAGAAAAATAGAAGAAACGCCGGCGCGGAAGATTTTCAGCCATCTGGACACCTACAACCGGTATGAGAAAGGCGTTCGTGAGATCCCGTTGGACTCGCTGATGCTGCTGGCAAAGACGTACGACTGCAGTCTCGATTACCTCGCAGGTATTTCCGACCAGCCGCGAAAATATGGAAAATAATGCCAGAAACCGTACCGCTTCTGAAAAAATACGGTTACAGGCAGCCTGAAAGAGAAAAGAGGCTGTCGCACGAATAGCAAATTTCGGCATCCCCAGTAGTAATTGAAAGGATCCCAGCATCATATCGAGCGATTCATCCGGTATAAGATCCCCTTTTCACTCAGGATATTTTCATAGGATTCCTGACGCTTCTCTAAGAAACTTTTGGAGATGTACAGACGTTTATTCCCTTTAGCACGGGAACATCGTTCTTTATACGGACAGCCTGTAGGTACTCTTGGTTCAGTAGGGTGACCGCCTCCTGTATTTTCAGAAACATATTTTCTTCCCATTCGTTCCAAGCGACGTACCATCTGATAAAACAGGGCTTCGCAGGTGTCTGCCAAAAATCCAGTACGGAACCTTGCAATCGTGCTGTGATCCGGTGCTTTCTGACCAGCAAGCAGCTACATAAAGTTAATATCACGTTTACAAGCGGTTTCAATCTTTCTGCAAGAATAAATATTTTGGGAATAAGCATAGGTCAGGATCTTGAACATGGTCTTTGGGTCCACTGCCGGATTTCTGCCTTTGGTAGAGTACGCCTGATACAGTAAACTGTAATCTAAATCCTCCAATTCGTGGCTCAGCAGTCGGACAGAATCATCATCAGGAACCAGACCTTCCAAATTTAATGGCAAAACCAGTTGATAAGGCTCGCCGAATTCGGTATAATTTTTATGGTATTTTATGTATTTGGTCATACTTAATTATACCATGGATTGCGGGCTCTTCGGAGTCCGTTTTCTGCTTTTGGACATAAAAATGGAGCTATTGCTCCATAGATGATTACTCATCTATTTTGCAACAGCCCACTTGACTTCTCTTAATTGTGCACATCACCTGAAGCATCTGATTGCAAAATTTCTACAGAATGGATTGCATGAGTAAGATATGCATCCGGTGCAATACAGGATTCAAACTCCCAAACGGTATCGTAAAAGGCCGAAAAAATTCGATTCAAACTAATTTTGTTCGGAATACAGATATTGTAATACGGTGTATTTCTCCTAAAACGCAAATAAGAAAACTCATCTGCAAAAAACAGTGTCGGTCTTGGGATATGCTGGTAATCAGACAGCAAACCATTCGGCAAAATCTTAATCTGAAGCGCATTTGAAATTTCATGCAGATGTTTCATATGCTTAAAAAAATGAAGACGCTGTTCCGTCGAAAGCTGAATTCGATAACCATAGAAATCCAATTCGCCAGAAACTGTAAAATCTGTAAATGCAGAAGCATAAATCAGTGCTCTTATCGGTGTAACAGCAAGTATCTGCGATACCAGAGAATGCATTTTTTGAAGTACAGGTCTGTATGTCTTTCCTATAAAAGAGCCATACTTATCAAGCAGCTCATTATGTAAATCAGTTGGAAGAAAATGTTCTGTAAAATGTCCAAGCAGACAAGAAGAATTCCGGGCAAACAGTGAATGCTCATATTCGTAAGTACGAATCATTTCAGGAATAGATGTCCGTCGAATAAGCAATGTTTCTTTGCTGCAAAGTAATTTTAATTTGTAATAAAGTTCCGTTGAAAGAGACGAATCTTCAATTGTTGTAACAGCAAGACAATGGTTCTGATCAACTAACATACCTGAAAGCGAATAAATATCTTTAATCGCAAAAACCATTTTTTTCTGTGCCTGTGTTCCGCAATAAAGATTAAAATCAATATTCGAAAGATTTGAAAGCAAATTCATCAGGAAACCAGCCGTATAAACCGGATTATCTGAAGACGATTCCAAATCAATCATTAAAGAAAAATGAACTCCTGGAAGCACAAGTCCTCTGTCATTGTGCATGCTGTTAAATTCAGCAATTAAAAGCTGATAATTCGTGTCTACATTCAGAATATCTACCATAGCATAAATATTTAGCGACTGTACTTTACGGAGTGATGGATGTTTCATTTTAAAGATAAACTGATCCAGTGTAAGTTCCGGATAATATGAAATTTTAGTAGCCACTTTAGAACCAGTTGTTACCTGAAGTTCTTTTACATATGTATATTCAGATTCGAGATGATCGTAAATCGCTTTCTGAAGATTCGAAACGTCAGAAATTTGATATTCTTCTAAAAAAGTGTCCCGGTTATCATCAGTCAGAGCCTCAACAATACACTGGCTGATATTCTGCAAAATAATTTCGTGATTTTTTTCTGTTGGAAGTGATTTTCCACTAATCCATTTGCTTATATAAGATTCATCATACTGCACAGCTTTGGCAAGTACATAATTTTTTAAATTGGCCATAGATGTCAGATGCTCTAACAGAACACTGAATCTGTTTTTTTCTTTCATAATAATCAAAAGCCCCTCTCTTCTATTATAATTTTAGTGTACTGCATACAAAATAAGAAAACAAGAACATTTATACAAAAAATTTCCTATTGAATGAAATCCTGAAAAAAATGAATTAGTTGATTTGTTTGATTCAATATGCCAAATTCACCACTTCTATTGAAAAGGAAAAATATCCATGATAGAATACGAATCGTCATTATAAAACAAATAAATAATCGGAAAAGGAAGTAAATAATTATGGAAAATACAGGAGCAACATTAACTGGAAAAGCGAGCGTTGATAAACCATGGTTACAGTTTTATCCAGAAGCACTGCGCAACGTTGAAGTGCCAACAATAACTGTTGAAACGTTTTTAAGAGCAAAAAATCCAGACGAAAATAAAATTGCATTTGAATATTACGGAAACAAAATTACATGGAAAGAATTCTGGGGAGAAGTTGATAAAGCAGCAAAATCTTTAAAGATACTTGGATTTGGTGAAGGAAACAGAATTCCTGTATTTCTGCAAAGTGTTCCGGCACATTTTATCCTTCTGATCGCAGCAGAAAGAATCGGAGCTGCAATTATCTGCAGAGATGACATTCCAGAAGAATTATGTTTTGCAATCAGAAAATCAAAATCAGAGACAGCATTTGTCATGGATTATACATCAAAGTCAGATGAAGATCTGTTCCGTGCAACGACACCAATGAAGCGTGTAATTAAGGTTTCTCCATATGATTATGCAGATAGAAAATCTGTCCCGGACTATGTTGAAAAAGAAATTGCATCCAGATATACCGGTGCGATAGAGACAACAGAAGGAGATCTTACATGGGACGAGTTCCTGGCACTTGGGAAAGATTATACAGAAGACTATATGGCACAAGAAGATGTGAACAGACCAGTATTTGGCGCATATACAAGCGGATCCACAGGAATCTCTAAATTAGTTATTCATTCTTCTTCTAATATAGTAGCAACTGCATTCCAGATGTCCATCTTTATTCCGCCGTCAGATGTACCGGAAAAATGGTGGCTGCCAATCTTACCACCTGCACTGATTGCAGTAACTGTATCAATGGCAATCTTCCCATTGTCAGCAGGACTGATTATGGTACTTGATCCATTCTGTCCGCTGGAAGATATTGATATCGCATTTATGGAGCAGAAGCCAAACTTCTGGGCACTGATTCCAATGTTCTGTGAAATGCTTATGAAGAGTGACAGAATTCCGGAAGATTACGATATGTCTCATCTAAGAAGTATCGGAACCGGAGCTGAAGCAATGAACGAAAGGAAAACACAAGAAGTAGAAGCATTCTTCCATAAGCATAATGTTAAAGCAACTTTAAGTGCCGGATATGGTCAGAGTGAAGGATGTTCAAACTTTACACTTCCAAATCCGATGTTCCCGCTGGTAGACGGATGCGTTGGAATGCCAATGCCGGCAACAACTATGGCAGTATTCTCAGAGGATCTGGAAGAACTGAATTATGGAGAAATCGGAGAATTATGTATGACGGGTCCTGCTATGATGCTCCACTATGCGGGATGGAGAGGTGATGAACTTACTGAAAGAACACTGATCAATCATCCAGATGGGAACTGCTGGTTACATACGGGAGATAAAGCTTACATCAATGAACACGGAATTGTATACATTCTTGGACGTGGAACAACAAAGCGTTTCGGTGGCGGAGAACTTTACATGATGAGAATGGAGACAAAAGCAGTACGTGTAGCTGGTGTAGAAGATGGATTCTTCTGCTTTGTACCAGATCAGGATCATGAAGGATATTTCCTTCCATATTTCTTTGTAATCCTTGATGAAACAAAGAGTCTGGATGAAGTAAAAGCAGGTCTTGCAGATGCACTGGAAGAATATGAATATCCGGTAGACATCCGCGTAATCAAGGAAAGACCGTATTTCCACTTCAAGACAAACAGAAAAGAACTCACAGCAGCAATTCTTGAGGAACTGAACTAAAAAAGACTCCTCTGTCGCATCAATATGTAAATTCTATATAAATAAGTAAGAAAAAACCTGATGATTCCCCGTATTTTAACAAATCATAAGATACGGGGGGATTTCTTTATTACGTTTATACATGCCAGAAACCTGAAAACCAGACTTTTCGATGTGTTTTTGTGCTAAAAAACGTCAGTATGTCTTGAACAAAACAGTTAGCAGTGATATATTAAAGTTAATACCTAATTAATTATATGCAAAAATATATGCAAAATACGAATTACAGTAGCATATAATATAGGGTGGAGTATAAATAAAATACAATGGAAATGAGGTGGGGGCAAACAAAAAACATAATATGAATTATCTAATACAAACACGAAAGGAAGGGTAGACATTATGAAAAAGAGAAGTAAAATGCTTTTGAGTTTATTCCTCTCTACTATAATGGTATTCAGTGTAGTGCCTTCAAGAGTTCTTGCAGAGCCTGCACATGAAGAAACACCAGCAGTGCAGGAAAATACTACAGAAGCCGTGCAGGATAACACCAATACAAATGAGGCAGAAGATCCAGCAACAGAAGATCCAGCAACAGAAGATTCTGTGACAGAAGATGATGCAACAGAAGCAACTACTGATTCTTCAAACACAGATACTGATGAAAATAAAGTAACTATTTCAGGTATTACAATACAGACACCAGTCATCCAGTTCGAGGGTGCCAATGCAGCTGTTGCAGAACAGTTGACAAAGGACGTGGAGATTGATGAAGAAGATCCTGCAATCCAGAGCCTGCGTGAAGCATTGGGGGATCTCGAAATGGTTGGCGGAGAAGCCGGCACAGAATCCAATGAATCTAATATCAGCACAGCAGACCTGTATGAAGCAGATGAACAGGCTGAAACCAAGAAGCTGACAGAAGACCAGATTAATACAGTTGTTGGTATGTATCAGCAGTATCTGAATCAGTGGTCAGCCAATGCTAATGTACTCGGTGTTCAGAATCCATTCTTTCTGGATTTCAACGATGATACAGATGGTCTTGGTATCCTTGGTCAGATGCTTGCCTTAGACGGCAAATCTGTTCAGGATATCAGAGATGGCAAGGTGAGCTACGATGACCTGACAGGTATGATCTTTACTTTCACATATGGTGATAAGTTAGGTATTAAGTATTTTGGTCCAGATGTAACAAATGCAAGAGATGAAGCTCTTGCTGCAGTTACAGCATCAGGTGCACAGACAAAGGCACAGAAGCTGCTTGTTCTGAATGACTGGTTGGCCCATAACAATACATTTGATATGTCCTACATCATGAACTCCGGTAAGGAATCAAATGATGACAAGCCGATGATTGCAAAGGATCCTCAGAAGCAGGAGCATGAGGGTGAAGTTTACGATGAGATCTATAAGGTTTACGAACCACAGATCAAACAGAATTTCCATGATCAGATTTATGCAGGCATTAAGCAGGAGTTGCTTGTAAAATTTTATAAAAACGCTATTGCTCAGACTTTGGTGAAGGCTGGACAGTCTGAGGAAGATGCGAATGCATATGTAGAAGCTAATAAAGAAGCTATCGAGAAGGATCCGGAAGCATTTGTGAAAAAAAACCTTCCAGACGCAGCAGAACCATTGAAGCAGGAAGCAGATAAATTTATCAAAAATGCTGAAGAAAAAGGCGTTGAGGTTTCTGAAGGCGTTACGATGACTGTTGAGCAGCTTACTCAGCAGCAGTTAGATAGCGATGATCCGGCATTGGATATGGACGGTGATGGAACGAAGGAAACAAGCTTTAAGCAGGCGATTCCAATCTATGCGAAGCAGGCTGCAACCGGTATGACAACTGGTGTCATCAACTATTGGGAAGGTACTCAGTTTGGTGCATTCGGTATGGGTACATCTGTATGTCTGGGTTACTCCAGAGCTTTTTCATATCTTGTGCAGTGCCTGGATAAAGATATTTATCTTAAAGATCCAAGTAAAGGTTATGACAGCAAGAAAACTGTTACAGCAGATGATGGTACAACTTCAGAAGTATGTGATAACTGGAAGATAGCCAAAGAACTGTACTATGGTTCAGATGGTAAGACACTGGATATCAATGCAGGCTACACAGTTGACCTTGTAAGAATTTCCTTCCAGTCCAACGTTACAATGTATGGCGAAGAACAGGAAGACTTCGGTTCCGACCATTACTGGAATGCAGTCAAGGTGGATGGTCAGTGGTACTATGTAGACCCTTGTTATACAGATGTCTACACAGAAGTTATGAGTCGTGACCGTGTCGAGACAGATGGTGATATGAACCATGTCTTCTTCCTGTTCAGCGATACAGATGCAAGAAAATTGTATCAGGGTAACTTTAGTGTTTTAAGATCACTTTATCAGAATGAAGCAACAGATACAACATATGAAAAAGCATGGATGGCTCGTGCAGCAAGTAATGTTTACTATGCAGATGGTTATGCTTACTATATGTATGATTCGACAGACCTGTTTGACAGAGTAAGCAGCACAAGCATGAATCAGAGCCAGAAGGCTGCAGAGTACAAGATTGTTCGTCATAAACTGACAAATAAGGATACAGGCGATGGCGACAGCGATTATGAAACACTAATCAACTTCACAGACAAGAAAAACGACGATGATGACGATACATTTGTAAGCGTTCTGAACAAAGACGGTAAGATGGAGAAGAATGATCTTCTGACCAAACTGTATGCACAGTTTGTGGATGAACAGAGCATTTACCCATCCATCGGTCTGACAGCAGCACTGTATACAGATGGTAAGATTTACTTCAACGTATCCAACGATATCGTTTCCTACAATCCTGCAGACGGTGCAGTAGCCGTTGTGAAGGAATATAACACAGTATCTGCAAAACGTGATAATACAAAGTTGTTTGGCGGTATGGCGTTTACAACAACAGATGAAAAGAGTGCAGATTTCACTGTCACAAATCATCCAATCGCAGGTTTGACTGTGAAGGGTGACGAACTGGTTGTTTCAATCGGTACAAACTTCGCGTTCATTTCAGGTAAGAGCAAACTGCTTGACCATTCCAGCTACGGTTATGAATTCGAAGAGACAGATTACAATCCGACTTATACAAACTACAAGAAATATCAGCAGTTCATGGGCAGTCAGAGCAATGATAATGACGAGTTCATGTGGTCAGCTAACTTCGTTGATACAGTTGATATGAAGACACTGACAGGTACTTCTCATAATTATGAAACAGTTTCTGAACCTGCATACTGCGGACGTAATGCATTTACAGAAGAACGTTGTTCTGACTGTGGTCTGATCAAAGAGGGCACACGAGTAGAAGCAGAGAATACAGCACACGAACATCATTACATCAAGTTCCATGAAACATACTATACAAAGACTGATAGCGGTAACTGGAACGAAGCGGACAACTATGTTTGCCCAGAGTGCGGTGCTTGTATTACAGAACCTGTTACGTCCAAATATGAACAGGCTAATTCTACATACGAGAAAAGAAAAGCTATCTGGGATGAAGCTCAGAAGAACGCAGCAGAAGGACATGCTTACACAGCAACAGATGCTGAGTGGAGCGATGATCACACAAGCGTTACATTCCAGAATCTGAAATGTGAAACTTGTGCAAATCAGATCAATAAACTGGATTGTCTCCTTGAATCAGATGAAAATGCAACAAACAAAGCTAACAGAGATTCTATTGAGAAAGCTCTTTCAGAAAAAGTAACTGCAACGGCTAAACTTGTTAGTCACACTGGTACATGTGATCAGGGTGTAACATCTACTTACAAAGCAACAGGTAAGACAGATGATGGTTACAGATATACTGCATCTGATAAGAAGACATCTGACGCAGGTCAGCACCAGTACACAGGTACATGGGCATGGGAACCAGTAAAAGATGACAACGGCAATGTAACTGGATATACAGCATCTGTAACAGGTGTTAAGTGTTCTGTATGTGATGATGAACCTAAAGCAGAGCAGATTACAGTTGCTGATGCAGTTAAAGATACAGAGAAATCTGTAGCTGCAACATGTACAGAAAAAGGTAAAGATGTCTATACAGCAACAGCAACAGTAAAGGATGCTGAAGGTAAGACAGAAATTGGTACATTAACAGATACATATGAAGTTGAATTGGCAGCCCTTGGCCATAAGTATGGTGCTCCTGTATGGAACTGGACAAAGGGTGAGAACAACACTTACACAGCAACAGCAACATTTACATGTGCAAATGATGAGAAACATGTAGAAACAGTTGATGCAAAAGTAACTGAGAAATCTGATGGCGCAACATGTACAGAGGCAGGTAAGATTACTTACACAGCTAAAGTTACATTTGAAGGCAAAGATTACACAGGTACTAAGACAGAAGAAGTAGCAGCTCTCGGTCATGACTACAAAGTCTCAGAAAAAGACGGATGGAAATGGACAGCTGATAAAGAAAAAGGATATACAGCTGTTGCAACATTCGTATGCAGCCGTTGTAAAGATTCTCATGACGTAACTGCAGATGTTGTTAAAGAAGACAAGAACAGTCAGATCATCTACAAAGCAACTGCTAAATACACAGATGAAACTGGTAAGGAATTTACAGCTACAGCTACAAAGAGTACAAAAATGTCCGTATCTTACATAGTTCACGGTCAGGATTATGGCTGGGAAAAAGACTGGAAGAAAGACGGACAAACGTCTGGTACAGAAGGACAGTGTAAACGTCTGGAAGCAATCCAGATCAAGTTACCAGATGATGTTTCTGGATCTATCGAATATCGTACACATATTCAGGACATCGGTTGGGAAAAGAACTGGAGTAAAGACGGAGCAAAATCCGGTACAGAAGGACAGTGTAAACGTCTGGAAGCAATCCAGATCAAACTGACTGGTGAAGTTGAAAAGAATTATGACGTATACTACAGCGTACATGCCGAGAACTTCGGATGGCTCGGATGGGCTAAGAATGGCGAAGAAGCAGGAACAGCTGGTTACGGATACCGTCTTGAAGCAATCAGGATTCAGCTGGTTACCAAAGGGGACAAAGCACCAGAACTTATTGGTACTATCAAAGAAGCTATGAAAGCAAGACTGGTCGGATACCAGACACATGTACAGGACTATGGTACACAGGCATATGTATATGACGGTGCTATGGCAGGTACAGAAGGCGAGTGCAAACGTATGGAATCTATCCGTATGAAACTCCCGTCTTCAGTGAACAGCTCAATCCAGTACAGATCTCACGTTCAGGATATTGGATGGGAGAAGAATTGGGCATCTAACGGATCATTATCCGGAACAACTGGACAGTGTAAACGTCTGGAAGCAATTCAGATCCAACTGTCTGGTGATGTAGCAAAGAACTATGATGTATACTACAGAGTTCATGCTCAGGATTATGGATGGCTTGCATGGGCTAAGAATGGAGAATCTTCAGGAACAGAAGGATACGCAAAACGTCTCGAGGCAATTGAGGTTCGTCTGGTTCCAAAGGGAACAACTCCAGACCTTCCAGCATCAGCAAATGAAAAAGCCTTCATCAAAAAAAAATAACAAAGCTTAACTTGCAAGGGGCTGTCGGGAAATGAACCGCTCCCCATCAAGTAGACAATTGAAAAAATATAAATTTTTCCTGCCAGTAGAAATTTATCTGCTGGCAGTTTTTATGTAGCTTGCAAGTAATTTTCGTGTTTTTCCATTGGCGTTAAAATTCCAAGATTCCTTTGCAAGCGTTTATTGTTGGTAAGCGTCCAATAAGAGGGTGTATCGAAATTTCTGGCTGTTGCATGTAAACTATTGATTAGAGTTTTGGGAGTTGACTCTAAAAACTCTAAATCTAATCTAAGGAGCAGGCAAAGGCGGTTCAGAAATGGCTCCCGCATAAGTCTGAAAATACTGAAAATCCTTA
>ERZ1106976.3699-NODE-3699-length-11642-cov-7.963666_pt1 | contig 11642 bp, 10 predicted proteins | sample MGYA00403687_ERZ1106976 | MGnify/ENA primary metagenome ERZ1106976 (study PRJEB35170, sample SAMEA104062446) | human gut metagenome | biome: human gut; feature: human-associated habitat; material: faeces | place: Denmark | collected 2013-02-22 ... | reverse complement strand
TCTTCTCTGCGGACTGGTCGATGACCTGATGGTCATAGGCCTTCAGACGAATGCGAATCATTTCTTTTGCCATTTGGTCTTTTCCTCCATGTTTTCGTACGGTTTTTTCTGCGTGACCTACTGCCGTACGGCGGGAAATTTCTTATTCACCGTTCCGTGCGTATCATTCCGGCTCACAAGAAACACCGGCTCTTTGGCCGGTGTCCTTCTGGCGCGGCGATCTACGCCGACGAACAGAAATCTCTCAGCCGCCCGATTATCGGACATACTCCCCGGAAGTTACCTCCTTTTCGGAGCAATCTCCCGGTTCATCGCATTGCAAACGCCTCCGGGTGTGTTGTGCCCGTTACGCGCGTACCCACATATAATATAGGAAAACCGGCACGGTGTCAAGCTGTTTTTTCTATTTTGTCCACAAAATTTCTTTGAAATTTTCAGTGGTTTTGACGGACGCAGATATTGTGCCGCCGGGGCGGGCACACTCCCCTATCTGGTGGCGCGGCGCTTCAGCGAATCTGGGAGGAAAAGTACGGGAACATGTCCTGCACCGAATACCGCGAAATATAGACGCATAAAAGAGCTGGGAACTGCGGAGCAGTTCCCGGCTCTTTTTGTTTTTGCTTTACACGCGCTTCCACTTGGCGCCGTTGGGGATGTCCGTGACCTCAACGCCCTTGGTCTTCAGCTCGTCCCGGATGCGGTCGGCCTCCGCGAAGTTCTTGGCCTTCTTGGCATCGGCACGGGCGCGGATCAGCGCCTCCACATCGGCATCGGACTCGCCGTCCTCGCTGATGACGGCGAACGCGCCGGCGGCGGGAGCCGCAGCTGCCTGCTTGGCCCGCAGCTGCGCCGCCTTCTCCAGCAGCTTCAGTCCCAGCACCGTGTCGAAGCTGTCCAGCAGGGCCAGCTTAGTCTTGTCGTTGGTCTTGGCCTTCAGCACATCGTACAGCACGGTGACGGCCATGGAGGTGTTCAGGTCGTTGTCCATGGCGGCGGTGAACCTGGCCTTGTACTCGTCAAAGACCGCCTGCTCCACCTCGCCCTCGTCCTTCAGGGCGGCAATGCGGGCCAGCAGCTTGTTGTAGGCCACAGTGGCGTTGTCCAGATTCTCCCATGTGAACACCAGGCTCTTGCGGTAGTGGCTCTGCAGGCAGAAGAAACGGTAGGCCAGCGGGTCGTAGCCCTTCTCCTCCAGCAGGGAGACGGTGAGGAACTCGCCCTTGGACTTGGACATCTTGCCGTGGTCGGTGTTCAGGTGGGCCACATGGCACCAGTGGGGGCACCACGGGTGGCCCAGATAGCTCTCGGACTGGGCGATCTCGTTGGTGTGGTGGGGGAAGGCGTTGTCCACGCCGCCGCAGTGCAGGTCGAGGTACTCGCCGTTGTACTTCATGGAGATGCCGGAGCACTCAATGTGCCAGCCGGGATAGCCCACGCCCCACGGAGAGTCCCATTTCAGGGCCTGATCCTCGAACTTGGACTTGGTGAACCACAGCACGAAGTCGTTCTTGTTGCGCTTGTTGGTGTCCTCCTCCACGCCCTCGCGGACGCCCACAGCCAGATCCTCCTCGTTGTGGTCGTTGAAGATATAGTAGCGCTGCAGCTTGCTGGTGTCGAAGTACACGTTGCCGCCGGCCACATAGGCGTAGCCGGTGTCGATGAGCTTAGTGATGATCCGGATATAGTCGTCGATCAGGCCGGTGGCGGGCTGCACCACGTCGGGGCGCTTGATGTTCAGCTTCCGGCAGTCGCTGAAGAACGCATCGGTGTAGTACTGGGCGATCTCCATGACGGACTTGTGCTCACGCTTGGCGCCCTTGAGCATTTTGTCCTCACCCTCGTCGGCATCGGAGGTCAGGTGGCCCACATCGGTGATGTTCATGACGCGGTTCACGTCGTAGCCCGCGTAGCGCAGGTACTTCTCCAGCACGTCCTCCATGATGTAGGAGCGCAGGTTGCCGATGTGGGCGAAGTGGTACACCGTGGGGCCGCAGGTGTACATCTCCACATGGCCGGGGGTATGGGTCTTGAACTCCTCTTTCTTATGGGTGGCGGAATTATACAGATACATGATAAACCTCCTATGATTTACATTATTATAATGTGTGTAAAAAAGAACGCCTCCCATGCCCGCAGGCATGAGAGGCGAATAGATACTTCGCGGTTCCACTCTCGTTTATCACTCAGGTACGGCCCATGACGCAGGCCATGCGGAGGGCATCCACAGCCCCCGCGCTCCCGGACGCACCTTCTGTCCGCACGGGTGAGCGGGCTTGCAGCCGGCGGCCCCCTCTCTCTTGCCCCGTGGGATGGACATACTCTTTCCGATCAACGCGCTATTCGGTTGGGTCTTATGGTAGCAGGATTTTGGTTCGGTGTCAAGCTATTTGATGCTCTTGAACACGTCGGCGTTTTTGGCAAAATACTCAACGCCGGAGTAGACAGTGGTCACCAGGATCACGCCCTGACACACATAGTTGAGTACCTGGGGGATACCCAGCAGGATCAGGCAGATGCACACCATAGTGCTGGCGGTCTTGATCTTGCCCGACCAGCCGGCGGCAATGACGCGGCCCTTCTCCACCGCCACAAGGCGCATGCCGGACACGGCAAACTCCCGCAGCAGCACGATGGCCAGCACCCACGCGGCGAACGTGCCCTCCTCCACGAACCAGCACAGCGCCGCCATCACAAGGCACTTGTCCGCCAGCGGATCCATGAATTTCCCGAAATCGGAGATCTGGTTATAGTGGCGGGCGATGTAGCCGTCCAGCAGATCGGTGAGGCAGGCGACGATATAGATGCCCAGCGCCACATAGCGGCAGCCGGGGAAGCCCCAGTACAGCACCACCAGAAAAACGGGGATCATCAGCACCCGCAGGATCGTCAGTTTGTTCGCGGTCGTCATGTATGTATCAGCCTTTCTTTTTGGTCTTTCCGCGCCTCCGGAGGTCTCCCCGCCGGACGCTGACGGTATTGTAGCACGGGCGGCGGCAAAAGAAAAGGATTTTTTACTCCGCCGCCTCGCCGGTGAGCTCGCCGTCCATGGCGCCGGTGATGCGCACCGGCACGAACTCGCCAGCCTCCACCTCGTGGTCGGCGGTGAAGTAGATGCGCCCGTCGATGTCGGGGCTTTCCGCATAGCTGCGGCCCACGAACATCATAGCCTGGCTGTCGAACCCGTCGCACAGCACCTCCGTGACGCCGCCCATGCGGCTGTCGTTGAAGTCATCCATGATGCGGGACTGCACGTCCACCACAAGGTCGGCGCGGCGCTCGGCTTCATCGGTATCCACCCGGTTCAGCATCTTGGCGGCGGGAGTCCCTTCCTCCGGTGAGTAGGGGAACACGCCGGCCCGTTCGATGCGCACCTCCTGCAAAAATTCGCACAGCTCCTCAAAGGCGGCTTCGTCCTCATAGGGCAGGCCGGTGATGAGGCTGGTGCGCAGCACCAGGCCAGGGATGCGGGCCCGCAGCTTCCGGAACAGGGCCAGCAGCTCCGCCTTGTCGCCACGGCGGTTCATGGCCTTGAGCACCTTGTCGTTGCAGTGCTGGATGGGGATATCCAGATAGGGCAGCACCTTGTCCTCGGCGGCGATGGTGTCGATCAGCTCATCGGTGAACTCGTCGGGATACAGATAGTGCAGACGTATCCAGCGGAAGTCCAGTCTGCACAGCTCCCGCAGCAGCGCCGCCAGCCTCCGCTCACCGTACAGGTCAATGCCGTAGCGGGTGATGTCCTGGGCGATGACGATGCACTCCTTCACCCCGGCGTCCGCCAGCCGCTTCGCTTCAGCCAGCACGTCCTCCATGCGGCGGCTGCGGTAGCGGCCCCGCAGGGAGGGGATGACGCAGTAGGCGCAGCGGTTGTCGCAGCCCTCGGCGATGCGCAGGTAGGCGTAGTGCTTGGGGGTGGTCAGCACCCGGTCAAACTCGTCGATCATGCCGTGGATGTCCGCGAAGCGGCAGGGCCGTCCCCCGGCCATCAGCTCCGCCAGCGCCGGCACGATCTCGCCGTAGCTGCCGGTACCCATGATGCCGTCCACCTCCGGCAGCTCCGTCAGGATCTCCTGCTGGTAGCGCTGGGTGAGACAGCCCGTGACCAGAATTTTCCGCACCTGCCCCGCCGCCTTTAGCTCCGCCGCGGAGAGGATGGTGTCAATGGCCTCCTCCTTGGCGCTGTCGATAAAGCCGCAGGTGTTGATGACCACCACATCGGCGCCGGCAGGCTCCTCCTGTAGGGTGTGCCCCGCATCGCGGCACAGAGCCATCATCTGCTCGGTATTCACCAGATTCTTGGCACAGCCAAGTGAAATAAAGGAAATTTTCACGTTTTGTACCTCTCATGCTTCGTCGATCTCTTGCCCCAGCTCGTTGAGGGCGGGGCGGATGTCCTGCCACGAAAAGCCCCGGCGCTGGAGGGCGGCGGCCATGCGGCGGCTGTCCTCCGGAGTCAGCGGACGACCCCGCAGCTTGGTACGAAGGAATTTGCGGATGGCCTCCTCCGGCGGCGGCAGCTGTGCCAGCGCCTCGTCCCACAGCTCCTTGGGCACGCCCCGGCGGTGCAGCTCCTGCCGGACGCGGCCGGCGCCGCAGCCCATGGCGCCGTAGTGCCGGGCGATGGCGCCGGCATAGGCGGCGTCGTCCACCGCCCCCAGCTCCTCCAGCCAGTCCGCCGTGTCCGCGGCATCCTCCGGCGAGGCGCCCTTCCTTGTCAGGCGGCTCGTCAGCTCCTTTTTGGAGAGCATCCGCCCAGCGGCCATGTTGGCGCCCCGGCGTTTGGTGTCGGAACGGCGGGCTGCCGCCTCCAGTGCCGCCAACGTTTCCGGCGGCAGGTCAAGGCCCTGATATAAGCCAAATTGCAGAAGCTCCGCGCCGGTGATCCGGAGGATGCTCCCATCCTCCAGATACACCAGCACGCGCTCCTGCTTACGTTTGGAATTTTCCAGCCGTTCAATGCGCATCAGTCAGCGTCGTCGAAGTCGTCGGCGGACACGTCCACCGCGCGGCCCGCCGCCTTGGCGGCGGTGCGGGACTGTGCGCCCATCAGCTTGTGGAAGTTCTCCCGGACGGCGCTCTCCAGCTTGTCCGCCTCCTCCGGATGGTCGCGGAAATACTGCTTGGCCGCGTCGCGGCCCTGTCCCAGACGCACCTCGCCCATGTTGAACCACGAGCCGCTCTTCTGCACCAGATCCAGCTTCACCGCCAGATCCAGCAGGTCGCCCAGCTTGCTGATGCCCTCGCCGTACATGATGTCGAACTCGGCCTCCCGGAACGGGGGGGCCACCTTGTTCTTCACCACCTTGGCGCGGGTGCGGTTGCCGATGACCTCGCCGCCGGACTTCAGCGTCTCGATGCGGCGCACATCGATGCGAACGGAGGCATAGAACTTCAGCGCCCGGCCACCGGTGGTGACCTCGGGGTTTCCGTACATGACGCCCACCTTCTCGCGGAGCTGGTTGATGAAGATGACGATGGAGTTGGTCTTGTTGATGACGCCGGTGAGCTTGCGCAGCGCCTGACTCATCAGGCGGGCGTGCAGGCCCACGAAGCTGTCGCCCATCTCACCCTCGATCTCGGCGCGGGGCACCAGCGCGGCCACGGAGTCCACCACCACCACGTCGATGGCGCCGGAGCGCACCAGCGCCTCCGTGATCTCCAGTGCCTGCTCGCCGGTGTCGGGCTGGGAGATGAGCATATCCTCCACATTGACGCCCAGCGCCTTGGCGTAGGTGGGATCCAGCGCGTGCTCGGCATCCACGAAGGCCACCTCGCCGCCCATCTTCTGGGCCTCGGCCAGTACATGCAGAGCCAGCGTGGTCTTACCGGAGGACTCCGGCCCGTAGATCTCCACGATACGGCCACGGGGCAGACCGCCGATACCCAGTGCCAGATCCAGCGACAGAGAGCCGGTGGGGATGGCCTCCACATTCAGGGCACTCTCCGCGCCGTAGCGCATGATGGAGCCCTTGCCATACATCTTCTCGATCTGCTGCATAGCTGTTTCCAGCGCTTTTTTCTTGTCGGACACCGCCGTGCTCTGGGCCGCAGGTTCTTTCTTCGCTGCCATTGTTCCGTCCTCCTCTGTTTGTTGTGTCTTGTATGTTATCAGACGCGCTGTCCCGAAAACAGGACAGCTCACAGCTCCGTGTGCAGGATGCCCCAGACCACCCGGGGAATGCCGTTGAGGTCGGGCAGCACCTCGATATCGCCGAAGCCCACGGCGCGCATGATGCGCAGCACGTCGTCGGCCTGTCCGATGCCCACCTCGAAGTACAGCCGTCCGCCGGGGCGCAGCGCCTCCCGCCAGCCATCGCAGATGGCGCGGTAGAAGTCCAGTCCGTCAACGCCGCCCTTCAGGGCCAGATGCGGCTCGTAATCCCGCACCGAGGGATCCAGCCCGGCGATGTCCCCGTCGGGGATGTAGGGTGGGTTGGACACGATGCAGTCGAACTCCCCCAGACGCTTGGGCGCTTTTTCCAGCGCGTTGAGCTGCATGGACACCGCCTGACCGGAAAGGCCGGTGCGGCGGATGTTCTGGCGGCAGACGCGCAGCGCGCCCTCGTCGATCTCCCCCAGCACCACATGGCTGCCGGGGACATTTTTCGCCACCGCCAGACCGATGCAGCCGGAGCCGGCGCACAGGTCCAGCACCCGGGGGCTCTCCGCGCCCCGCAGGCCCTCGATGACGGCGGCGGCCAGCACCTCCGTGTCCGGGCGGGGGATGAGCACCCGCTCCGAGATGTCCAGCGGCAGGCCGTAAAACTCCCACTCGCCGATGAGGTAGGCCACCGGCTCACCGGCCAGATGGCGCTCCACCAGCTGCCGCGCCTGCCGCTCCACCGTGTCGGGGACATAGAGTCGGCTGTCGCGGGTCAGCTCCTCCCGGCTCTTGCCGGCGGCGCAGCACACCAGCTCCCGGGCCTCCAGTGTGGCGGCGGGCAGCCCCGCCGCATGGAGCTGCTGGCGTATATCCAAATACAGATTGTTATATGTGATCGCCATAATACGTCGTGTTATCCCCTTTTACCACTGATCTTTCCCTTGTTCGGCGGGGATCACCAGCTTCATGGCTTCGATGGCCACCTCGATCATGGAGTCGTCCGGCTCGTTGGTGGTGAAGTTCTGCATCCACATACCGGGGGCGGACAGGATGCGGGTCACGGCGTTGTCGTGGGCGCCCACAAAGCGGTTGAACTCGTAGGTCACGCCCACCACCGGCACCAGCAGCAGCAGCTTAACCCCGATGCGCACCCAGATGTTCTGCCAGTTGATGTAGGGAAACACGATGCTGGACACCAGAATGGACACAATGATGACCACGAACAGGAAGCTGGTGCCGCAGCGGGGATGGTGCTTGGGCTGGGGACGGACATTCTCCACCGTCAGGGGCAGGCCCGCCTCGTAGCAGAAGATGGTCTTATGCTCCGCGCCGTGGTAGCAGAACACCCGGCGCACATCCTTCTGCTTGGAGCAGAGGATCAGGTATGTCAGAAAGACCAGCACCTTCACCACGCCCTCGATGATGTTGTGGACGGCGGCGCTCTGTGCGTGGAGCAGCCCGGCGATGAACGTGGGCAGCAGCATGAACAGCACCAGCGTCAGCCCCAGACTGAGGATGACGGAAAATGCCACCACCAGCGACTGCAGCTTCTCCGCCGGGACGTGCTTTTCCAGCCACTGGTCGAACTTGCCGGGCTTGGCATCCTCGTCGTCGGGGAAATAGTCCGCCGAGAACATCAGCGCCTTGACGCCTGTGATCATGGAGCTGATGAACGTCACAGCGCCCCGGAGGATGGGAATACCCAGAATGGGATACCGGTCCTTGATAAATTTCCGCTCCGTCACCTTGGTGACCAGTCCCTCCGGCGAGCGAACCACGATGGCGTCCTTCTCCGGGCCGCGCATGAGAATTCCTTCGATCAGCGCCTGTCCGCCGATGGTGGTGCGGAAGGCGCCCTGTTTCTTTTCCATATGCCTGAATGATCCTTTCTGAGGCAAGCATAGCACAGCTCGCCGAAAAATGCAACAGTTGTTCGATTTTTTTACAGTTCTTTTTCCGTCTCCCGCTTCAGCGGCAGGCGGATGGTGACCACCGTACCGCCGCCGACGGCGTTGCCGATGTCGAACTGTCCGCCGTGGAGATGCACGATCTCATCACAGACCGCCAGACCAATGCCGCTGCCCCGCGCCCGGGAGGAGCCCTTGTAGAACTTCTGCTTCACATAGGGCAGCTCCGCCTCGGGGATGCCGGGGCCGAAGTCCCGGATGGTGATGACATAGGCCTCGTTCTCCTGTGTCAGACGGACGACGATGAGTTTGCCGGAGCCGCCGTGCTTGGCGGCGTTGTCCAGCACGTTGCAGAACACCTGCTTCAGCCGCTCCGGGTCGCCGGTGATGGGCTCGTCGTACAGCGCCTTGTCGCTGGTGTACTCCAGCGAGATGCCGTCCTGCCGGAACAGCTCCCGGTAGGTGTAGACCGCGTCCTCCAGCTCCGCCTGCAGGTCGGTATCCTCCACCTGTAAGGTGAAGCGGCCGTCGGTCATCTTGGAGAAGTCCAGCAGCTCCTCCACCATATTGGTCAGGCGGCGGGACTCCTTCACAATGATCTGCACGCCGCGGCGCAGCTGCTGGACATCGCAGGATTCGTCCTCCAGCAGCGTCTCGCCCCAGCCGTTGATGGCCGTCAGCGGCGTGCGCAGCTCGTGGGATACGGAGGAGATGAACTCCGACTCCATTTTCTCGCTCTGGCTGATCTTCAGGGACATATCATTGATGTTGTCCACCAGCACGCCCATCTCATCGGCGTATTTGTTGGGGATCTGGATGCCGTAGCTGCCGCCGGAGATACGCTTGGCCGCCTCCGACACCGCCGACACCGGCGCCACCACGTTGTTGATGAAGATGGAGCTGGACAGGAAGATCAGGCAGATAACGGCGGCCATGACGCCGCAGACCACCAGCACCGTCAGGAACACCTGCCGATCCAGCTCGCCGATGCCGGTGACGTAACGCATGACGCCCACCACCTGCCCGTTGAACTTCAGCAGGCTGGAGGCGGCGATGATCCGCTCGCCGGTAGTTTCGTCCAGGCCCACGAAGTCCTGCACCGTGCCGCTCTCCACGGCCCGGGCCACCTCCGGTGTGCCGGGGTAGGTACCTGCCGTCAGGCCCCGCGTCGTGACCTCCACCCGTCCGGCGCTGTTGAGGAACTGCAGCTCGATGCGGTCGGCGTCGTCAAAGGTGGCGGCGTACAGCGTGGCGCTGCGGTAGTACTCCTTGTAGCCGGTCATGACGTAGGTGTTGAAGTAGTCCGCGCCGGAGGACGCCTTGGCCCGCAGGGTGGAGCGGGCGCTGTTGTAGTAGTTGCTGGCAAAGCCCACGGAGATCAGAACACCCACCAGCAGCAGGATGGCGGCCACGGGGCCGATGCTCCCGGCCAACCAGCGGCGGCGCAGGCCCTGTACCTTGGGCAGCTTGGCAGGCATATTCCTCAACTCCTTTTCAACGAGATAGGTGCGGCAGGTATTTTGCGCACCGGCGTCAGAATCCCCATTTATATCCGTAACCCCAGATGGTCGTGATGTATATGGGGTTCGTGGCGTTGTCCTCGATCTTGAGGCGGAGCCGGCGGATGTTGACGTCCACGATCTTGAGCTCGCCGAAGTAGTCGTGGCCCCAGACGAGGTCGAGGATCTCCTCGCGGGAGAGGGCTTTACCGGGGTTCTCCATGAACATTTTCATGATGGAGTATTCAACCTGGGTGAGCTTGATGCGCTGGCCGTTCTTCTCGAGGGTGCGGTTGCGGGTATTGAGAAGGAAGGGGGGCTGCTCGATCTCGCCGACATCCACGGAGGCGCCGCCGGAGCGGCGCATGAGGGCGTCGACGCGGGCGGTGAGCTCGGCGGGCGAAAAGGGCTTGGTGACGTAGTCGTCGGCTCCCAGGTTCATGCTCATGACCTCGTCGAACTCGCTGTCGGACGAGGTGACCGTGCGCACCGGGTTCCGGCGGATCGCCGCTTCGGGCCGCGGCCTGCTTGTCAACGGCGACACGGTGCGTCTGCACGGCGTGGCGCTCTACCACGATCGGGCGAGCGTCGCCAACGCCTTCACGGCGGCCGACTACGACGAGGATCTGTCCTTCGTACACGACGTGGGGGCCAATGCCGTCCAATCGGTTTCGGGACCGCACGACCAGTACCTCTACGACCGGCTCGACGAGCGGGGGCTCATGGCGTGGATCGATCTGCCGCTCATGCGTTCGCCCTATCTGGGCGACGTCTTCTACTTCCCGACGGAGCGTTTCCGCGCCAACGGCCGCGAGCAGCTGCGCGAGATCGTCGCCCAGAACTTCAACCACCCCTCGGTGGTGATGTGGGGGATCTTTTCGCTCGTCTGGCAGCGCGGTGACGACGTGACGCCCTATATCCGCGAACTGCATACGGCGCTCAAACGGGTCGATCCGTCGCGTCCGACCGTCGCGCTGAGCAATCAGGACGGCGAGCTGAATACGATCACCGACCTCATTGCGCTCAAACAGAACGTGGGCTGGATGCGGGGCACGACCGACGACGTGGGATACTGGTGCGAGACGCTCCACAAGTCGTGGGGCAATCTGATGGCGGCCCCCTGCTACGGCGTGCCGGGTTATCCCTCGCAGCAGGACGACCTGCTGGGACGCCCGACGCCCGGAACGCACTGGCTGCCCGAACGGTGGCAAACGCGGTTCCATGAGGAGTACGCCCGCAGGATCGTCTCCGATCCGGCCTTCTGGGGCGAGTGGGTCAACGCGATGTTCGATTTCGGTACGGCGCGCGGCGCCAACGACCGCTACGCCTGCGGCATGGTGACGCTCGACCGCCGGCAGAAGAAGGACATCTACTACCTCTACCGTACCTTGTGGAACCGGCGCGAGCCGACGCTCTACATCGCCGAGCGGCGGTGGCGTGTGCGTCCGTCGGCCGAGCAGCGGATCAAGGTCTATTCGTCGGGCGAAGATCCCGTGCTGCTGGTCAACGGCGACAGCGTGGCGCTCACGAAATACGCCGAGGGGCAGTTCCGTGCCGACTGCAAGCTGCTGCCGGGTGAGAACCGCATCGAAGCGCGCTGCGGCGAGCTGCGCGACAGCGTGGCGCTCAGAGTCGGCACTGCTTTAAAAGCGCGGGACTTTGAGGCCCTTCGCAAAACAAAAGGTCTGCGATCGAAAGATTAGGCGTGAAAGGCAGGCGGTCGGAGAAGACCTGAATACGTATTCGTTGATCCACGACGATCTGCCCGCGATGGACAACGACGACTTTCGACGCGGCAAGCCTTCTAACCACAAGGTTTTCGGGGAGGCAAATGCGATTTTAGCCGGCGACGGTCTTTTGAATACCGCTTATTCGCTCTGTTTCGATCAATGTATGAAAGGAGAGCGCTTCGTATTGGCGTCCAAACTTCTCGCGGAGTGCGCGGGCGTTTACGGCATGATCGCGGGACAGTCGGCAGACCTCTATTTTTCGGAGGAAGGTCGGGAGGTTTCAGAGGAGGACCTGCAATATATTTACGAGCACAAAACGGGGAAACTCCTGCTCGCGCCCGTTGCGATCGCCAGTATTTTAAGCGGAAATAAATATTATTTCGAATTGGAAAAGTTCGGAAAA
>ERZ1106976.3685-NODE-3685-length-11673-cov-7.667929_pt1 | contig 11673 bp, 10 predicted proteins | sample MGYA00403687_ERZ1106976 | MGnify/ENA primary metagenome ERZ1106976 (study PRJEB35170, sample SAMEA104062446) | human gut metagenome | biome: human gut; feature: human-associated habitat; material: faeces | place: Denmark | collected 2013-02-22 ... | reverse complement strand
TGACCCGGGCCTCTACTTCTACTACTTCGACCTCTACACCGACTTCCGCCGCATCGTGCGCGGCCCCGACAACTGCGGCGTGATCAGCTGGCAGGATGGCGAAAGCTGGCAGATCACGGTCTATGAGCAGGACTTTGAGACCCCTGAAAGCATCAAGGGCAAGGTGTTCTATCAGATCTTCCCGGACCGCTTCTGCGAAGGCGTGGAGAACAAGCCCATGCCCTTTGCCGACCGCATCTATCAGGCCGACAAGCACGCCGAGCCCTTCTGGCAGCCCAACGAGGTGGGCGGCCACCTGAATGAGGATTATTTCGGCGGTGACCTCAAGGGCATCCAGCAAAAGCTCCCCTACCTGCACGAGATGGGGGTGGATTTCATCTACCTCAACCCCATCTTTGAGGCCCACTCCAACCACCGCTACAACACTGCCGACTACCTGAATGTGGACCCCCTGCTGGGCACCAACGAGGATTTTGAGGCACTGTGCACCGCCGCCCAGAAGTACGGCATCGGCATCGTGCTGGACGGCGTGTTCAGCCACACCGGCTCCGACAGCCGCTACTTCAACCGCGAGGGCCGCTATGGCGAGGGCGGCGCGTACCGGGACCCCAACTCCCCTTACCGCTGCTGGTACGATTTCGGCCCCCAGTACAAGGGCGGCTACCGCAGCTGGTGGGGCTTTGAGACCCTGCCCGAGGTCAACGAGGAGACCCCCTCCTATGTGGAGTTCATCACCGGCCCGGGCGGTGTCATCGACACCTGGCTGCGGCGCGGCGCGGCAGGCTTCCGGCTGGATGTAGCCGATGAGCTGCCCGACGAATTCATTGAGAAGGTGCGCGCCGCCGTCAAGCGGGTCAGCCCCGAAAAGTTCCTGCTGGGCGAGGTGTGGGAGGATGCCACCACCAAGTTCGGCTTCAATAAGCGCCGCACCTATCTGCTGGGCAAGGGCCTGGACAGCGTGATGAACTACCCCTTCAAGAACGCCGTGCTGGATTTCGTCAAGGGCAAACCCGCCGAGCAGGCCATGACGGAAATCCTGACCATCTGCGAACACTACCCTGCCCCGGCCATGGATACCGCCCTGAACTTCCTCTCCACCCACGACACCGAGCGTGCCCTGACCGTGATCGCTGACGAGCCCGCCAATGGTCGGGGCCGCGCGTGGCAGAGCGGCCGCTGTGTGACCGGCGATGCCTACGAGGAAGGCCTGCTCCGCCTGCGGATGGCCTACGCCATCATCTACACCCTGCCGGGCGTGCCCTGCCTGTACTACGGCGACGAGATCGCCATGCAGGGCTACCGGGACCCCTTCAACCGGGCTTTCTTCCGGTGGGATGCCCACGAACAGCGCCTGCGCCCCGTGCTGGCACAGCTGGCACAGCTCCGCCACACCTGCGAGGCTTTCCGCACCGGCCAGCTGCGGGTCCTGCGTGCCGAGGACGGCATCCTGCACTACCAGCGGGTGGGCAAGGTAGAGACCGCAGAGATCATCGTCAACCGCACCGAACATATCATCGTGGAGACCCTTGCCAGCGGCAAGAGCACTGAGGTGAATCCCATGGGCTTCACCATCGTGGTGGAAGAGGTGGGGCATAACCCGAACCACAGCTACTATGATTATGTATAAGGAAACGGATTAAACCTCTCCGTCATCTTCGCTGACGCTTGATGCCACCTCCCCTAGTAGGGGAGCTGTCGCGGCGAAGCCTGCGACTGAGAGGTTGGACAGAGCAGCACTCGCCCTTAAATAACAACATATTGTCATTTCCACGCCTTTGTTATATAATAAACGAAGAAGGAGGGATGTTCGATGTCCATTGACCCCATTTTCTGGCTCCTTGCCGCCGTCGGTTTCCTGGCGCTGGAGGGCATGACCTTCAGCATGGTATCCGTCTGGTTTGCGGCAGGCAGCGCGGCAGCCCTGCTCTGCTGCCTGTTCACCCACTCGTTCCGGGTGCAGGCGGTGGTGTTCATTGCGGTCAGCGCGGTCTGCCTGCTGGCATTCAAGCCGCTGGCCAAACGGCTGCACAAGCAGCCCACCCCCACCAACGGTGACCGCGCCCTTGGCCGGGAAGCCCGGGTGCTGACCCCCGTTTCTGCCCAGCAGACGGGCCGGGTGCGGCTGGATGGCGTGGATTGGAGTGCCCGCTGCGCCACCCCCGGCGATACCCTGACCCCCGGGCAGGCCTGCCGGGTCACCGAGATCCACAGCACCCTGCTCATCGTGGAACCCATCCTGACCGAATCCATCAACCACTGAAAAAAGGAGCGTCTCTATGCCTATCATGCTGTTTGTGATCCTCGCGCTCATCTTTGTCATCCTGCTCATCGTCGTCACCAACATCGTCATCGTACCCCAGTCCATGGTGTACGTTGTGGAGCGTCTGGGCAGCTACTCCGACACCTGGTCGGCCGGCCTGCATGTCAAGATCCCGTTCATTGAGCGGATCGCCAAAAAGGTCAGCCTGAAGGAGCAGGTCGCAGACTTCCCTCCCCAGCCTGTGATCACCCGCGATAACGTCACCATGCAGATCGACACCGTGGTGTTCTTCCAAGTCATGGATGCCAAGCTCTACACCTACGGTGTCAACCAGCCCATCGCAGCCATCGAGAGCCTTTCCGCCACCACCCTGCGCAACATCATCGGTGAGATGGAGCTGGATCACACCCTGACCAGCCGCGATGTCATCAACGGCAAGATCACGGCCATCCTCGATGAAGCCACCGACAAGTGGGGCATCAAGGTCAACCGCGTGGAGGTCAAGAACATCATCCCGCCGCGCGAGATCCAGGAAGCCATGGAGAAGCAGATGAAGGCAGAGCGCGAAAAGCGCGCCGTCATCCTGAAGGCCGACGGTGAGAAGCAGGCCGCCATCACCGCCGCCGAGGGCGAAAAGGAAGCCGCCATCCTCCGTGCCGATGCCGTCAAACAGCAGCGCATTCTCGAAGCTGAGGGCGAGGCGCAGGCCATTCTCGCGGTGCAGAAGGCCAACGCCGATGCCATCCGCCTGCTGAACGAGGCTATGCCCAACGACAAGGTGCTGGCTCTGCGCAGCCTGGAAGCACTGGCCAAGGTCGCCAACGGCAAGGCCACCAAGATCATCATTCCATCGGAGCTGCAAAATCTGGGCGGCGTTGTGCCCAGCATCAAGGAACTTCTGACCGACCCGAAAGAGGACTGATCCATGATCTACGATACCCTGAACAATCTCCCCAACTATCTGGGCCTGTGCAGCAGTCTGGACAGCGTCATCGAGTTCATCATGGCGCGGGATATCAACAACCTGCCCGCCGGGCGCACCCGCATCGACGGTGACAAGGCTGTGGTCACGGTGAGCACCGTGACCCCGCAGGCCAGCGACAAGGCCCCCTTTGTCCGGCACGACAACCACCTGACCCTTGAGACCGACCTCGAAGGCAGCGAGCTGTTTGAAGTGTCCCTGGGCGAGTTCAGCCCCACCCGGCCCGCTGACGAAGCCGCTGATACCACCGTGGGCACCGCCGGCACCAGCATTGCCGGAATGCTCTGCGAGGGCCGCTTTGCCCTCTATCTGGCCGGGGAGCCGTACAAATCCGGCTTGAAGGCCCAGGGCTGCGGCAAGCTGAAAAAGGCCGTGTTCACCATGGAGCTGGACCCGGACGAGGAAGACGAGACCGAGGCCGAATAATTCCTGAAAGCACGAACTCCACGCAGCGTAGGTTGCGTGGAGTTTTTTTGTATAGTATACTCTGGTTCAACAATTACGCTTGCCCGACTTGCCAAGGGCTCCCCTATTAGGCAACGACGACGACCGCCGCCAGTGGCGGATGAAGGGAGGAGTTGTTGGGGCCGCGGCCAGCAAGACACGAGCACAATACTTTGTGCGAAGTGGATGCTGGGAGCCGCAACCCGTACGCTGTCGAGCAACGCGAGACTGAGAGGTTTCATTCATTATGAACACATACGTCACAGGCAGCACCATCCGGCAGCTGCGGGAAGCCAAGGGCCTGACCCAGGCAGAGCTTGCCGGAACGCTTTCTGTCAGCGCCAAGACCATTTCCAAGTGGGAGACCGCCAAGGGTCTGCCCGATATCTCCCTGCTGGAACCGCTGGCTGCGGCTCTGGGGGTCAGCGTGCTGGAGCTGATGCAGGGAGAACCCATCATCAACCGGAACCGGGCAGCCAACCTGCTGCGGAGCAAGCTCTACGTCTGCCCTCTCTGCGGCAATGTGCTCCACGCCACCGGACAGGCTGTGGTGAGCTGCTGCGGCATCACCCTGCCTGCGCTGGACATCGCCGAAGCCGAGGATGCCGACGAGCATCATCAGCTGACTGTGGAGCGGGTGGAGGACGAGCTCTTCGTCATCCTGCACCACCCCATGGAGAAAAACCATTACATCTCGTTTCTGGCCTACCTCACCGGCGATAAGCTGCAGCTGGTCAAGCTCTACCCCGAGGGAGATGCCTCTGCCCGCTTCTCCCTGCGGGGCGCAGGTGTGCTTTACTTCTACTGCAACTGCCACGGCCTGATGAAGGCTCCGGATTTCCGCACCGCCACCCGGCGCACCTCACCCCAGAAGATCCACCTGCGGGAGCCGGATGAGGGCGACCGGGAACAGGTAATGGCCTACCGGGAAGAATTTCTGGCCATCAACTCCCGGATGGACGGCACCTCGGCTCTGGACAAATATGCCGACTTCGATGCCTGGCTGGCCCAACTCCGCAAGCTGAAAGACCCGGCCACAACCCCCGCCGGTCTCGTGCCCGCCACGGAGTATCTGGCTCTGGACGAGCATGAGCATCTGGTGGGCATGACCAACCTGCGCCACCGGCTCAACGATTACCTGCTGACCTACGGCGGGCACATCGGGTACAGCGTCCGCCCCTCGGAGCGGCAGAACGGCTACGCCACCCAGATGCTTCGCCTGACGCTGGAAAAGGCAAAAGAACGAGGCATCGAAAAGGTACGCATCTGCTGCGACCATTACAACGTTGCCTCAGCAAAGACCATCCGCGCCAACGGCGGCGTGCTTGAGGATGAGCAGTTCGATTCCTCCGATGGAACGCTGACACAGCGGTATTGGATACAGAATAAGTAAAAAGAGGCTGTTGCCAAACTCCTTCCGTCATCGCTCACGCGATGCCACCTCCCTCAATGAGGGAGGCTTTCACAGATTGCCATTACGTCAAGGCTCCCTCCAAGAGGGAGCTGGCGCGGCGAAGCCGTGACTGAGGGAGTTGTCGGCAGCAGCCTTTCTCTATTTCAGCCCAAATGGAACATATCGATCAGCACCACGGCGGCCAGGCCATAGTAGACCACCACAGCCACCAGATCATTGATGGTGGTGATGAGCGGGCCGGAAGCCACAGCGGGATCGATGTGGATCTTATGGAACAGCATGGGGATGACCGTGCCCACCAGGCTGGAGATCACCATGGCCACGACCAGAGATACGCCCACACAGCCTGAGAGCAGGAAGGCTTCACCCCAGGCGTAGGCCTTGAAGAAGTGGATGTAGCAGCCCAGGAAGCCCAGCGCCAGCACGGCCAGCAATGCACCGTTGGTCAGGCCCACCCGCATTTCCTTCCAGAGCAGCTGGAGCTTTTTGGCAGTGGTCAGGTTCTCGTCCACCAGCACACGGATGGTCACAGCCAGCGACTGGGTGCCCACATTGCCGGCCATATCCAGCACCATGGACTGGAAGCAGATGACGATGGGCAGCACCGCCACCACCGATTCAAACGCACCCACCACTGAGGACACCAGCATCCCGAGGAACAGCAGGGCAATCAGCCAGGGCAGGCGCTTTTTCACACTCTGGAACACACCCTCGTTCAGATCCTCCTCACTGGTCAAGCCGCCGAGTTTTGCGTAATCATCGCCCATCTCGTCGTCCACCAGCTCGACCACATCCGCCGAGGTGATGATGCCCAGCAGCTTCCCGCTGTCGTTCAGGACAGGGAGCGAGCGCTCGGCGTAGTCCACGATGCGGTCGATGCAGTCGCTGATCTTCTCGTGGTCGGTGACGTAGGGGTAGGAGCGTGCGATCAGCTTTTCCAGGCTCTCCTCCGCACGGGCCACGATGAGGTCTTTCAGGTCGATGGCACCATAAAAGTGCTCGTTCTCATCCACCACATACAGGGTGGAGATGTTATCGTTCTCGCCTGCCTGCTTCACCAGCTCACTCATGGCCTGCCGGATGGTCATATCCCTGCGGATGCAGATGTAGTTGGTGGTCATGCAGCTGCCGATCTCGTCCTCGTGATAGGAGAGCAGCAGCTTCACATCATCGGCGGCATCCTTGTCCAGCTGGTGGACGATCTTTGCCTTATCGTCCTCTTCCAGGTCATCCAGAGCATCCACGGCATCGTCCGAATCCATGTGGGAGATGACCCGGGCGGCCCGCTCGGGGTCCAGCTCCTTCAGGTAAGGCTCTGCGTCGTCCAGATAGGAGAAGATCTCTGCCACCGTATCCACGCCCAGGGCGGTGTACACCTTCTGGCGCTCCTCCGGTGTCAGGACCGTCAGGGCATCGGCCAGGTCATTTTCATGGTAATCGGACAGCTTTTCAGCCAGCTCTGCCTGGGGCAGACCGCTGTGGATGATGTCCAGAATCTCCTGCACATAATTTTTCTTCTGCATGGTTTGGTCCCTCCGTTTCCCGTTTCCGGGCATAAAAAATACACCGCATCGGTCTGGTTACAACTCCTGCGGTGTACAAAGGGCATGCAGTTCAGGATGCGGCTAACACGTTTGCACGGCCCGCATCGCAGGAGAAGCGTTGTTTGGGGTGATCCGTATGGTCACTGGACATGGAAACAAACTCCTCCTTGGTGTAAGATTTTTCTTTCAGCCCCGTTATCATACTACGCCGGGCCGGATTTTTCAACCCCTTTTACAGTTTTTTTACCGGATTATTGCTATATTGCACAAAGAAGAGCTTACTTCTTATACTTTCCATACCATGCCACCGACACCCGCCAGGAAAGTGCATACAGCACCAGCACCGCTGCCAGCACACCGACGATGGCAATGGCCGCGCCCGGTTCCGGCACGGCATCCATCAGGACCATCCCGCCGCCCAGGGCAGCGCCCATTCCGGCAAACATCAGCATGTAGAGCATCCGCGCCTTTTCTGCGCCAAAACGGTAGTACAGCGGCAGCATGATCCCGTTTATCAGCAGGATGGAAGCTGCGCCCGCCCCCAGCAAAAGGCCGATCGGCATCGCAGGAAGCGGTTTTCCCATCCAGAACCGGATGCCGCAGAAAATTCCATTCAGCGCCACAGAGACCACCGTGCAAAGCAGACCCACGAGATATTTTTCTGCCACCTGAAGTTCCTTGCTCAGCGGCAGGGCAAAGCTGTACTCCGTCCACCCGCTGGCGTGGTCGTAGGAAAGCAGGTAGGCGGGCATCATCCCCAGAAAAACAGCTGAATAATTCACCGCAAAGCTCGAATCCCCGGAAGTGCTCAGGATCCAGATCGTCAGCACGGCCAGCACCGTGAGGTACATCATCCGCATATTTGTTTTGACTTGATACCAATCCTTCAACAGCAAACCTTTCATCGCACATTCTCCCCTTTCACCATCAAAACGAACAGTTCTTCGATGCTCACCGGTGTCAGGGTGCTGCCGGCCGGGACAAGTTCCCTCTTCACCAGTGCCTCGGCCCCGTAGGCTGTCACCCGACGGCTGACGATGGCGTTTTTATCCAGCTCCTCCAATTGCCCGGCAGTGCCGTGCCAGAGGGCGTACTCCTCCCGCAGCGTGTCCTTGTCCTCACAGAGCAGGAGCTTCCCCTTGTGCAGAAAGGCAATGGTATCGCAGAGCTTTTCCAAATCGCTGACGATGTGGGACGAGATCAAAATTGCATGGTTCTCATCCCGCACAAAGTCCAGCAGCAGATCGATGAGCTCATCCCGCACCACCGGGTCCAGGCCGCTGGTGGCTTCGTCCAACAGCAGCAGCTTGGGGTGATGAGAAAGTGCCACGGCAAGGCACTGTTTCATCTTCATGCCGGTGGAGTAATCGGCGTAGCGCTTTTTCTCCGGCAGTTCAAAGCGCTTACAATAATCCGCGTAAGCTGCGGCATCCCAGTTCGGGTAGATGCCGGCCATCACCTTTCCCACCTGCGGCGCGGTCAGGCAGGTGGGGATGCCCTCGCCGCCCAGCACCACGCCGATATCGGCTTTGGCAAGCGGGGTGATCCCCTCCTGCCCGAACAGCTTCACAGTGCCAGCGTCCCCGTCGATCATGTCCAGGATCAGCTTAATGGTCGTGCTCTTGCCCGCGCCGTTCTCACCGATCAGCCCGCAGACTGTGCCGCCGGGCAGTTCCAGATCAATGGGCCCCAGCGTAAAATCCGGGTAGTGCTTTTCAAGGCCGTGCAGTTCTAATGCGTTCATGGTTCATTCCTCCCACAGCAATTCCAACATTTCGGTCAGTTCCTGTTTGGTCAGCCCGCAGGGAGCCGCCAGCCGGACGGCTTCCGTCAGGTGTGCTTCGATTTTTTTCAGGTTCTCTTCCCGAAGCAGCTCGGTGTTCTTCGCCGCCACAAAAAAGCCCTTGGCGGGCACGGCGTACAAAAAGCCCTCCTGTTCCAGCTCATCGTAGGCCCGCTTGGTGGTGATAACACTGATGCGCAGGTCCCGCGCCAGCCCCCGGATGGATGGCATCGCTTCCTCCGGCTGCAGTTCCCCGCTCAAGATCTGGTTCTTGATCTGGGTGTAGAGCTGCTCGTAGATGGGTGCACCGCTCTTGTTATCGATGAAGAGATTCATGTCTGCCGCCTCCGTTGCGTCTGTATATTTACAGTATATACAGTAGATACATAGTTGTCAATAGGCAGACACAAAAAAGCAGCTCTCCCGCTGGACGGGAAAGCTGCTTTTTTCATCTGATCAAGCTCTGACTGTGGAGCGGCTTAGTAGGCCACGCCCCAGTAGACCATCTTGCTGGCGGGCTTGCCGCAGCAGGGGCAGACATCGCTGAGGTGCTCCTGCTCAAAGGGCATGCAGCGGCTGGACAGGCCAGCCGCTTCCTTCATCTTCATCTCGCAGGCCAGGTCGCCGCACCACATGGTCTTGATGTAGCCGGTGTTGGCCTTGGCCAGCTCCTTGACCTCCTCCATGGTGGTGGCTGCCCAGGTGCGCTTCTCGCGGTTGGCGAGGGCACGCTCGTACAGGTCCTTGCGCAGGGCCTCCAGCTGGGCCGGGATCGCGGTCTCCAGCTCATCCAGGCTCACGAAGATCTTTTCACGGGTGTCGCGGCGGACCAGCACGCACTGGTTCTTTTCCAGATCCTTGGGGCCGATCTCCAGGCGCAGGGGCACGCCCTTCATCTCCCACTGGGAGAACTTCCAGCCCGGTGCGTTGTCGCTGTCATCCAGCTTCACGCGGGCATACTTGCTGATCTTCTCGGCCAGCTCGGCAGCCTTCTCGGAAACGCCGGGCTTGTGGGCGGCGATGGGCACGACCACGACCTGGATGGGGGCCACTGCCGGGGGCAGGATCAGGCCGTCGTCATCGCCGTGGGTCATAATGATGGCACCCACCAGACGGGTGGAAACGCCCCAGCTGGTCTGGAACGGGTGATGCAGCTGATTGTCGCGGCCGGTAAAGGTCACGTCGTAAGCCTTGCTGAACTTATCGCCGAAGTAATGGCTGGTGCCGCTCTGCAGGGCCTTGCCGTCCTTCATCATGGCTTCGATGGTATAGGTAGCCTCGGCACCGGCAAACTTCTCCTTATCGGTCTTGCGGCCCTTGACAACAGGGATGGCCAGATCCTGCTCGCAGACATCCGCGTAGCAGTTCAGCTGCTGCTGGGTCTCGGCCTCGGCCTCGGCGGCAGTCTCGTGGATGGTGTGGCCTTCCTGCCACCAGAACTCACGGCTGCGCAGGAAGGGACGGGTGGTCTTTTCCCAGCGCACCACGCTGCACCACTGGTTGTACTTCATGGGCAGCTCACGGTAGCTGTGCAGCACGCGGGACCAGTGGTCACAGAACATGGTCTCGCTGGTGGGACGCACCGCCAGGCGCTCTTCCAGCTTGTCGGAGCCGCCCATCGTGACCCACGCCACCTCCGGCGCGAAGCCATTGACCAGCTCGCCTTCCTTCTGCAGCAGGCTCTCGGGGATCAGCACGGGCATGGCCACGTTCTCGTGACCGGTTGCCTTGAACCGGGCATCCATGTCCTTCTGGATCAGTTCCCAGATGGCCTGACCATAGGGGCGCAGGATGATGAAGCCCTTGACACTGGAGTACTCCACCAACTCTGCCTTAACGCAGATGTCGGTGTACCACTGTGCAAAGTTTTCTTCCTGGCTGGTGATCGCCTGCACAAGCTTCTTGTTGTCTTTTGCCATTTTGTTATATCCTCCTAAGCCGTGCGCCAAACGCCTGTGTTCCAGCCGTTCCGCACGAGCTCATATTAAAAGCCCCGCTGCAGCGCCGCCGTGTGCAGCGCTGTGGGTGCGGGGCCTTTTTGCAAAACTGTTATCAGCCCTTGTGGCTGTCCACAAATTCCACCACGTCGCCCACGGTGCGCAGATTCTCGATGGCATCGTCCGGCACCTCAATGCCAAACTCATCCTCCAGCGTCATCACCATATCCACGATATCCAGGCTGTCGGCCTCGAAATCACTCATAATGTCGCTCTCCATCGTGATCTTAGCAGGGTCAATATCCAGCTGCTCTGCCAGCAGTGCACGGATCTTTTCAAAAGTATCCATCGTCGCGGTCTCCTTTTGTCAATGATTCTTTCTTCTCTGCCTGCACGCCCTCTCCGGCGTGCAAAAGCACTCTCTCTTTTTATATCCCATGGGCCGTATCTTGTCAAGCCCTGTTTTGCATTCCGGCCCTTTACGGGCAGAAAAAACCGATGAAAATTGCACAAAGCCCTCTTTTTTGCTTGACAGAAGCCCGTTTGATTCTTATGATTATATGTGACGAACCAAACCTCTCAGCCGTGCTGCATCAGCATGGCCGCAGAGGTCCCGCCTGTAAAGGAGAATGCTCCATGAAATTGTCATTTACCAAGATGCAGGGCTGTGCCAATGATTACATCTATCTGGATTGCCGTGCATCCGGTGTGCCCGCAGACATTGCCGCGCTTGCACAGCGGCTCTCAGCCCGGCATTTTTCCGTGGGTGCGGACGGCATCATCTGCATCTGCGCCCCTGTGACCCCCGGGGCCGATGGCCGGATGCGCATTTTCAACGCAGACGGCAGCGAAGCCCAGATGTGCGGCAACGGCGTGCGCTGTGTGGCCGAGTGGCTCTACACCCACGGGGTGGAAAAGCCTGTCCTGACCATCGACACCAACAGCGGTGTCAAGCGCATCAGCCGACAGGGCGCACAGCTGTGGCAGGTGGAGATGGGCGCTTACAGCACCCTGCCGGCCGACCTGCCGGCCATCCACATGGGCGAAGGCCCGCTGGTGGATCAGCCGCTCACCGTAGAGGGAAAAGTGTGGAAGGTGACCTGCATCAGCGTGGGCAACCCCCACTGCGTGACCGTGGTGGAGGATGTGGACAGCCTGAAGCTGGAAGCCATCGGCCCGGCGTTCGAGCATCACGCCAACTTCCCGGAGCGCATCAACACCGAGTTTGTGCAGGTGGTGGATGCCGCCCACCTGAAGATGCGGGTGTGGGAACGCGGCAGCGGCGAGACCTGGGCCTGCGGCACCGGCA
>ERZ1106976.3674-NODE-3674-length-11731-cov-28.679599_pt1 | contig 11731 bp, 14 predicted proteins | sample MGYA00403687_ERZ1106976 | MGnify/ENA primary metagenome ERZ1106976 (study PRJEB35170, sample SAMEA104062446) | human gut metagenome | biome: human gut; feature: human-associated habitat; material: faeces | place: Denmark | collected 2013-02-22 ... | reverse complement strand
GAGCAGCTGATTCGTAATCAGCAGGTCGCCGGTTCAAGTCCGGCCACCAGCTCCAACGCAAAAGCCGCGATGCATCGTTTTGTTTTGATGCATCGCGGCTTTATTTTTTGCTGTTTTTCAGGCAGTTTCACGCTGATTTTTCCATAATTTTTCCATAAATCTATTTGAAATCACGTTTTCAGCCTATTTCCTGCTGCTTTTTAATTCTTTCAAAGACATTTCCCAGCGCATCCGCTGCGGCTGCATCAGACGAACGGATAAAGCCCGCATAAATGTTTGTTGTTGTGGATACCTGCGCATGTCCCAGCCGCCCGGCAACGGTAGTTACTGGCACATGGGCCGCGATCATAAGCGCTGCATTTGAATGCCGTAAACTATGGAACCGGCACGGCGGCAAGTTGTGTTCGCGCAAGAATTCAGGGAACCAAGCGGAAACGCTAGACGGGTCAATCGGGCTTCCGTCTGCTCTTGTAAACAGCAGGTCGTTCTTTACCCGTTTGCCGCCCTCAATTACTATTTTCTGCTTCCAATATGTGCCCACTTTCAAGCGCTCCTGTGCCTGAAAGCGCTTATAATCTTTCAATAGTTCTATACAGTCTCCGCTCATCGTAAAGCAGCGGAGGCTTTTTTTCGTTTTAGGATAATCGAATATCATGCCTTTATGTGCGATATAGGAAAGATTGCGGTTGATTGTCATCAATTCAGTATCAAAATTCAGGTCAGACCATCGCAGACCGCATATTTCACCCCGCCGGGCACCCGTAAACAGTGCGATTTGAACAATAACGGACAGCTGTTTTGGCGCATCATGCAATGCCGCCAACAGTGCGGCTATTTGTTTTTCATCCAGAAATTCAATGTCAGGCTGTACCAATTTGGGCGGTATCACACGCGCACAGGGGTTTGCGTCCATCAACTGCCATTTAACAGCGGTGCCAAACATGGAAGAAAGCATCGCATGATAATGCCGCTGGCCGTTTGTGCTCAGTTTGTCCGCGCTTGTGCTGGTAAAGGCTTTTGTAAAAGCCCATCCTGCCGCTGTTGCAATCTTTTCCGCTGACCGTTTGGAAATATTACGCCCTGCCATTGCTTCCGTCAGGGTTCTTTCTGCAATACCTGCTTTTTGCCGCAGCTCTTTGCGTGTTCCTTTGGGGAAAGCATCAATAAACGCTTTCCGCGCCTTGTATTTGCCATCTTCCCGAATTCCCGACTGTGCAAGCTGACCATAGAACTGTTGGATATGGCCCGGTTTTAAGTCTGACAGCTTGACATACCCGATTGCCGCAGAAACACGCGGCAGCAGCTTTTTATACTCTTGTATGGTATGCGCCTTTAGCTGCGTCTCGCAGTATTCTTTCATCCACTTTTCTGCAAGGCCGTCTACCGTCATATTCCGGGCAGCAAAGCCCCCCTCTTTTACACGCTGTTCAAACTCTTCTGCATACTGTCTTGCCGCCTTTTCTCTCTGCCGTGCAGTCAATCCCGGCGGCGGTGTAAACGTGTCTGAGCGGTAAATATACCGCCCATCTGCACCAAGCCCGGCGGATACCCTGATATAGTATACAGGTTTGCCGTCTTTATTCGTTCCTTTCCTTATGTTCGCCATTGATTTCACCTCTTTTGAAGTTGCTTGTTAATGAACTATAGGAATCTTTATAGGGTTCTTGTTCTATACGGACAAACTGCATTATTTCATCTATCGCTTCAAATCGGTAAAGCCGGTAATCCTTCATCAAGTCATCAACACAGTCTAATGCGTTAATATATAAATCCTTTTTCGAATCTAAAAGCTCTTGCACTTTATCCGTTGCCGCCATAAGACTTTTTGTGCTGGTATCAAGTGCCAGGCAAAAATAATTCACTGAATGAGTTTGGATAAAGTGAGATAGAATTTCCAAGCAACTTCCATAGAGAGAACTATTTTTTTCCTTTAGTTCCAGCGTTTTATGCAGAGCTTCTACCGCTTCTTCCGTCAGTCCTGTATATTCGCAAGCTGCACGCGCTGTAATGTCGGCGTTCCTAACATCTGTAACCCCGATTAACCAATCAGACGACACATTAAAGTATTTACAGATTTTTGCCATTCCTTCAACGTCTGGCAGGCTTTGCCCAACGCAATATAGACTAATCGTTTGCGGTCGAACGCCGATTGCTTCCCCCAGTTCTCTTTGCGTCGTTCCATTTTCTTTCATAAGAACGCGTAAATTTGTTGCAAATGGTCTTTTTTCTGTTTCGTACGGGAATGCGCTTTTTCTTGACATTTCAATCTTTCCTTACTGTGAAAAATGCGTTTCTGTTGATTCTAAAAAATACCAGGTATCTGACTTTACAAGGCCCTTTTTCAGCGGTAAAATAAAAGTATACCAAGTAAAAAGAACTTTGTGATTAACATAATATCTTTTTTGCTTGTTAAAGTCAACCGTCTTTTTGAAAGGAGTTTTTACGATGGACAGTGCCGCAGCAGAAGCCCGACGGGTTTATTACAAAAAATGGAGAGCAAAGAACAAAGACCGGATACGCGACTATAATGCCCGGTATTGGGCAAAGCGTGCCGAACGTGCAAACGACGAAGCAAGCAGAAAGGAGAATAAATAACGTGAATGCGATTAATTTTCCTGTAATGACTACAATCAGGCAGGCACACGAACAATCCGGTTTGCCTGTTTACCGTATCCGGGCGCTATGCAAAAATGGGCAGGTAAAAAGCGTGCAATGCGGGCGAAAGACGCTTGTTAATCTTTGCAGCCTTGCCGCATGGATGAACGGCAACACCCAACAGCCACAGGAAACCGGCATCCGCCGGGTGGAGTTATGAAACAAAAAAAGCCGCCCAGTGTGCTGCAACACACCAGACGGCGACAGAGTGGAGAAAAGCCAGCAAGCCCTTGCTCCACTCTCATTTTAACAAGATGAGAAGGTGTTTTCAATGCAAATTTTAGAATTACTTGGTCAGGGTCACGAAAATGCGATTAGCGCCGACATATTAGCGGCTCAGCTGCTCACCTCTAAGCGCGAATTGCGCGCTAAAATATTAACCGCCCGCTGCGCAGGGGAAATAATCCTTTACGCCCCCGGCGGGCATGGTGGGTATTTCCTGCCGAGTGATGACCCTATAAAGGCTCAACAGGAAATGACGGCGTTTTATAATGCTCACATTGCCCGCTGTATACATGGACTGAAAGCCATTGCACCCGTTGCCCGGCGGTTGGGTATCCCTTTGGGGCAGATGGACCTTGAAAGCTACTTATGAGCCGAAAGCCTTCAAAACGTCCTTACAAACTTTTGCCCTGGTGTACTGCATCACCTGACAGCCAAGACCCGGTTTTTATTCAATTAGGGTGCTCTTTAATGCAGCATCCGGCTTTTCTTGCGCTGACAGCTGCAGACCGGCATTGTTATTTGTGTATGGTTCTGGAAGCTAAAGGGCAGATGTACTTTCAGTTTTCGCGGTGTACGGCAGCAATATATGGAATCTCAAACAGCACACTACGGGAAAACATCAAGCATTTAATCAATGCAGGTTTTATTGAAGTTGTTGCCAGCGGGAAAAGCAACAGGACAAAGAGCGACTACAGGTTTTCTGTTCGCTGGAAAGCGCCGCAATAAACCCGGATAGATGGCTTACATATAAGAATGTGTCCAGATTTTGGACAAGGGCAAAGCACTATTTTTTCACTGGTTGTCCAGATTTTGGACAAGATGACCCCATCAAAAGGCCGTTTTAGCGTTTGCCTTGTCCAATTTCTGTACAAGCCTTGTCCAGTTTTTGGACAGCCAAAATGTTCTAGTCCTTTTTACGATGACCGCTTTCTGCGTGGCATTTGTCTTTTTTATGATGCAGGCGCGTGTTACGGTATATCGTTCTTTTTATGATGTTGGCATATCTTCCAGCATTATTGCCCTTATCAGAATCAAAGCCGTTGCCCTTTTGGGCGGCGGTTTTTGTTTTTAGCTGCTATAAAAGGGCGTGAATCTAGCTCACACCCCGCCGGGCTTGATATAAAATAAAAGGGGTCACTGACTTGATGACCCCTTATTTCGGCGGGGTAGGTGGCAATTTACCACCCTGTTTCAGGGGGGGGTACGCAAAACTTACCCCCTTTAGGGTATCCGCTTAATGGATTCCCCCGGCGGGTGCCTTTTTATTTTTTCGGCTGCACAAGGCACTAACCCGGCCCGCTTGCTGGTTTTCTATTCCCCCCTCCGGTCACGGTCGTTGACGTTCGTTGACTGTGCTGCGGTGAAGTGAGTCTGACTCACCTCATCTTTACCGTGCCTTTATGATGGGGGTCACAAAACGTTACCCCCTATTATCAGCGCATGACGTAAATCAGACTGACCTCATCTTATACCGTGCAAGGCTCTTTTCTTCCTGCCGCCCGTTAGCCCGCAATACAAGCCCTTTACAGCACGTTTTGCGCTAGCAATGAAAGTATATTACCCGGCGCAGAAACACGCTTAAAACGCGTTAAGTATCGTCCTTTTCATCTCGCTGCAATGTTTCATTGATTGCGCGCCCCACAAAGCCGTTGATGCTCTCCCCACGCTTTTCTGCGTGAGCTTTGATTTTTTCCTTTTGGCCTTTTGGAACGACTATGCGTAGAGAATCGTAATTTGCCGCATTATACTTATTGACCGCCTTTGTATGTGAATTTGCCATGCCAGCACCGCCTTTTTCAAATTTACACTTTACCATTGTACAAATATTATAACGTCTTTTGTGTCATTGTACAAGTATAAAAGTATCCATGAAATTTATATAATCATTGTACAATATACCCATTTACAAATCATTGTACAATGACATATAATATAGCTGTCACCGGGACATAAAGAAGTAAATAGCGCTAACAGGCTATACGGGCGCTTTTAAGGAGGTTTGATATCATGCATGACTTTTGCCGCGCGGCATATATTGCCGCATTAAACAAGCTGGCAGAGAGCACCACAGACGAACAGCTGGAACAGCTTTGGTGTATAGCAACAAAGCTGATTCTTGAACGGGAATACAACATTAACAGCCTTATGGGCTTGCGAAAGGATGGATGAACAATGACCGGTAACGATATGTGCGAATATACTGTTAACAGCACAGCAGCTGACCGTCTTGACCGTGCTTTCTTCCTGAACTGCGCTGTAGAAGTGTTAAGCAATATCATTGTAAACACTTTCGAGGGAAAGCTGAAAGAAAAAACAGGGCATGACGTGGATGACATACAGCTAATGATTAACGCATGTGCTTATGAAGCTAGTATGGAAATAGGCGCAGTCATGGACATTCTTTGATAGCAACCAGAGCGCTCCGCAAGGGGCGCTTTTTTGTTTGCTCTTCAAAAGGGTGTCCCGCTTCGTCGGCTCCCCATCCCACAACCCCAAACAGGCACGTTATAGGCGCTTTGCTGTGCAAGATATCAGATATATTTTCAAACAGAAAAGCCTTTACAGGCGCTTACAGAGGCCATACAGCAAGGCTTGCAAAATGCAGTTACAGATAACTTGCCGGGCCACAGCACAAAGCAAAACCCAGCAAAAGCGGCAGGATCGTATTCTATTTACGCCCCTTGTACCTGACCGTACTTTAATTCGGGTCAGGTTTTCCCGTCTGTGTATCCAGTTCTTACCCATGCCCGGCGGCAGGTTTTTGCATCCGCCGGGATTCTGTAACAGCGTCAATTATAGGACTGCAAAATTTTCCATAATTTTTCCATAATTGCATTAAACACTACTAAAAACCACAAAATGGCTCTTAGAGCATTTTTCCATAATATCGTGCTTTATTTTGCGATATTTAACGATACAACGCACAGAAAGACCAATTCGTAATCAGCAGGTCGCCGGTTCAAGTCCGGCCACCAGCTCCATAAACCGCGCAGGGTTCCGTTTGGTAATCCTTCGCGGTTTATTTTTGTGTTTTCTGTACAAGAATTCAAGCGCCCTGCTGTGTTTTTCACAACAGGGCGCTTGTTTTGTTGATTATTCTTTCGTTTTTTTCGTTTCGGGTGCGTCTTCTGCAGAGGTGTTTTTCGTTTGGGGCTGGGGTTCTTCGTTCACCACGGGGATAAAGCGCTTGGCAAACTTGTTTTTACCGCGGCTGCGCACATAGAAATAGCCGATAATCGAGAACGTGAACGCACCGATAAAGTTGACGAAAAGGTCCTCCATCGTATCCAGCAGGCCAATATCCAGGTAGCCGCCCAGACCAAGGGCCGTCTGGGTGCCGTCACTTTGCACCACGATCACATCCGTGATATTGCGGATGACGCCGGGATGGTTACCGCCGGTGGGGTCCAGCATCACGCTGCCAATGGTGTTGACCACGGAATCCTTTTGCATATCCAGCAAAAACAGCTGGTCCATGGTACACTCAAAAAATTCCCAGATCACGCCAACCGTCATGGAAAAGCAGAATGCCACAATGGCCAGGTACAGCGGGGAGAGCGAAAAGCCGATCTTTTCCTCCCGGTTGAGGATATCAAGCAAAGAGAACCCGACGGCCGCGCACAAAAAGCCGTTCAGGGTGTGCAGCACGGTATCCCAATAGGGGAAGGTAACGTAATAGGCGTTAATCTCGCCCAAGATTTCCGCCGCATAGATAAACAGCAGGATGATAATTTCCAGCGTATTTGGCAGTTCAATGTCCAGCCGGTGCTGCACCATGTTGGGCACGCCGAACAGGAACAGCGTCAGCACACACAAAAAGACATTTTCAAAGTTGCGGTTAAAGATCTGGGCAATCAGCACCAGAATGACCGAGGCACGCAGCAACAGGTAAACGATGGTAACCGAGCGCTTGTTCTTCCAGGCATCTTTCAGCTGGCTCAAACGGCGGGGGCGCGGCGAGGGTGGTACGTTTTTCAAATCGGGCATGAAATATCAGTCCTCCAGGCTGAAATCTTTGGGGTCATAATGCGGCAGTTCCTGCCGGTGCGGCACGCGCAGCAGCGGGTCATACCGGAACTTGCGGCAGGCAAAATAGGGCGAAACCACGCCCCGGTTTTTGCACAGAACCATTTTCTGGTCAGCCGCCGGAGAGCCGTGGGTGCAGTAAGCACACGCCGGAGAGATTTTTGTGCCATAGGGCGGCTTTTTGAACATCCGCTTTCCTCCAATACTGCAAGGTTTGGCAGCGGTTCACCGCGGGCCGTCTGCACGGCTGCGGTGCGCTGCCGGAATAGTATTATTATAAGAGCTTTGGCAGGTTTTGTAAAGTTGATACAGTGCAGCGCACAAAAAGAATGCAATTGCCAGCGCCGTATCCCACGCGGTACGCTTCATAACGACCACCTGCGGGGCCAGACTGGTGAACACAGCCGCCTGCCCCGGTACCAGCGGAAGGCACAAGTGCAGCAGCCCCTGCAAAAACACAAAATGCAGCACCCGTGCGGCCAGCAGCAGCCCCAGCGGCACCGTCCCCTGCAGCAGCGCCGCCAGCTGGGCAAGCACCGATGCCCCCAGCAGGCTCAGACACAGGCACACCCCCGCCACGCTGCCTGCAGCGGCAAAATCTGCGCAGCCTGCGGAGATTTCCAGCGCAGCGTTCAGGTAAAGCCGCGCACCATCAGGCATCCCCTGCCCCAACACACTGCCCACCACGCGGCAGAACACCGCGCAGCCGCACACCGTCAGGCTGCTTTGCACCGCATTGCTGATGGCCTGTGGGAAGGTCACGCTCTTTTGTTGACTGCTCCCCTGCCCAGCTGGCAATTCCTGCTTTGGCAAAAACGGCACCAGGCAGGCTGCGGCAGCAAGGTTGGCTGCCAGCTGCAAGCCATACAGCAGCAGCCCCAGCGCCACGCTGCCAAACAGCTGCCCCCCAATGCAGCCAACCACAAAGCCGGGGCCGGAACAGCAGCCCAACAGCAGCAGAAGCGCGGCATCCCGCGGGGGCAGTTCCCCCGTTTTGCGCAATGCTGCAATCTGTTGGGCACACACCGCGTATCCACCACACCAGCCCAGCACCAGCACCGCCGGGGCCCGTGGGCTGCGGATCCCGCACAGCCGCATCAAAGGCCGCAGCGGCCACCCCAGCGCCGGAGCCAGCGGCCCCAGCAGGCCGCATACCACAAACAGTGGGAACAGCGCGGGCAGTAGGCTGCCGCCGCAGAGCTTCAGCCCCGCCGCAAAGCCCTGCGCCGCTGCCTGGGGCCGGGCCAGCAGCAGGCCGCTCAATGCCAGCGCCAGTGCGGCCTGCACCACCGGCCAGGGGGCAAACCGCATTTGGCTTGATTTTTGCTTCATATCTGCACCGCCTTTGCCGTATATTGGGGTGAATGATCCTCGCATGTGTGTTCCCCGGTAGACGAAAGGAGGCGGTCTGGCATGAAGCAGCACCCACGCCGCCGGTCCAAACGCCGCACCCCGGCCCCCACCCTGCACGACCTGCTGCGCCAGCCGGACGCTGATTTTTACCGTCTGCCGGATTTGGAGATCCGCTCCGGGCGCATTGTTACCGATGGCTGCCGCCGGGTGCTTGATTTTGCCCCACAGAAAATCACGCTGGATGTGGGCAGCACGGTTATTACATTTTATGGCACTGCGCTGCGAATAGAATCGCTGAACGGCAAACGGCTGACGGTTGCCGGGTGGGTGGCCCGCATTGATTTTGCACCCAAGTGGGAGGTTGACGCCAATGAAGCGCCGCATTCAGGCAGCAGATAGCATTCGTTTTTGTGTGCGCGGCCGCGGGGCGCAGCGCCTTTTGGGCCAAGCCGCCCAGGCCGGGTTGAAGCTGGAACGCATTGCCCCGCAGGCAGACGGCTTTACCGCCGTGGTGTCCGGTGCCGGCTGGGCCAAGCTCTGCCAGCTGGCCGGTGCGGGCGGGTGGCAGGTGATCCAAATGCAGCGGCGCGGCCCCGGTCCATTAGCAGAGCGATTGCTGCGCCGCCCCGGCATTCTGGCGGGCATCGGCCTGTTTTTTGTGCTGCTGCACTGGCTGGGCGGCTTTTTGTGGTGCATGAATCTGGAGCTTTTGACCGTTCCCCAACAGGAAAGTATCCGCACACTGCTGGCGCAGAGCGGCATCTGGGAGGGCTGCCGCCCCAGCCAGGCGGAGCTGGCCCAGGCGCAGCAGCTGTTGGAATCCAGCGGTGATTTTGGCTGGGTCAGCCTGAATTTTACCGGTGGCTGCCTGACCGCCGAGGGTATGCCCCTCCAGCAGGCACATGCGGAACCACCCGCCCAGAACACCGGGCTTTATGCCCGTGCAGGCGGCGAGGTGCTTGCCGTAAACATTGCCAGCGGTTTTGCACAGGTGCAGCCGGGCCAATACGTTGGCAACGGCATGCTGCTGGCCGCTGCGGAAAAGCTGGACCGCAGCGGTGCGCCCGTGCCCCAGCCCGCCAGCGGCACCGTAACAGCGCGGGTGCGGCTGGCCTACACCGGGCAGCAGGCGTTCACCCAGCAGCGCCCGGTTCTGACCGGCGCTTGCGCGGAACGCCGCACCCTAACCCTGCTGGGCTGCAGCTGGCAGCTGCCGGGGTCCGGCGCACTGCCGGAGGATGTTCCGCCCCGCGTACGGTGGCTGCCGCTGCGCCTGGGGCGGCTGGCTTTGCCCGGCTGCGTGCAGGAAACCACCTGTTGGGCACGGGAAACACAGGAGCAGACTTTCACCCCCGAAACCGCCGCAGCTCTGGCACGGCGCAGCGCCCGCCTGCAATTATTGCAGGATTACCCCGATGCCGTGATTGAAAGCGAGCGCGATTTTGCCAGCACCACCGCCACCGCCGCCGTGTGCCGCGCGGTGTTTGTGTTTTGCGCTAACATTGCCGAACCGCGCAGCGCCCCCGCCGCCAGTGGGTGACAAGCGGGATCCGGCGTGCTATAATGCCTATGGCAACACCGCACAATTCCCGCCTTGCGGCTTAAGCACCGCTCCGGCAGCTGCGGCACTTAGAATTATGCGGTATTGCCCTATAATTCGAGATTCGAACATAGGATGTTGAGGGACAGGGAGGAAACACCATGGAAGAAATGCTGGATTTGGTCAACGAGCAGGGCGACCCCCTCGGCCGGGCTGTGCCGCGCAGCGAGGCGCACCGCCTTGGGCTGCGCCACCGTACCAGCCATGTGTGGCTGGTACGCCACAAAAACGGCGTGCTGGAAGTTCTGCTGCAAAAGCGCAGTGACGAGAAAGATTCTTTCCCCGGCTGTTACGATATTTCCAGTGCGGGACATATCCCGGCCGGGCAGGGCTTTGTGGATTCCGCCCTGCGGGAGTTGAAAGAAGAGCTTGGCGTAACCGCCCAGCCGCAGGACCTGATTTTGTGCGGGCAGCGCAGCTTCCAGTTTTCCGCGGTGTTCCACGGCAAACCGTTCAAGGATAACCAGGTCAGCAATGTGTACCTGCTCTGGCTGGACCGTGATGCCGAAGAATTTACGCTGCAAAAAGAGGAGATCAGCGCCGTGCGCTGGATGCCCCTTGCCGACTGTTTGCGCGATGTGGAGAACGGCGCGCTGAACAGCTGCATTTTCCCAGAAGAGCTGCGGATGGTGCAGGCCACGGTGGAAAAGGCAGACAAAACCTGATTGAAGAAATTATTTTATGGGAAAGCTGTAGGAAACGGCCTTCCCTTATTTTTTTATTTTGCCGTGTAACAACGCAGGCCTTTTTGACGTTTTTGATCGTGAAGGGACGGGAAAACCGAATGCCGGTTCGTGCTTTCCCCTATTTATGAGCTTACATTTAAGGTGTACCTGAAAGCAAAGGAAATGACGGATATTCCACAAACACAAGCAGGATTCAAGGCACTTTAACGCAAAATCCGGCTGCGTTTGCAGAAATAGACGATATTTTCGACGTTTCAGATCCCCCCTGGGAAAATGCCAAAGGTGTTTGCCTGAAAAAATTTTCCAAGGCTCTCCCGCCAAAAGCGTTTATTACGAAAGGAATTTGAATACCATGAAAAATATCCATTCCATCAATTTTATCAAACACACCACCCTGCTTGCTTGTTCTGCCCTGTTGGCTGTCAGCCTTGCCGCCTGCAGCCAGCCTGTCGCTTCCGATGCCGCCAGCACTGCAGGCAGCGCTTCCAGCAGCGCCACCAGTGATACCTCTCAAATCCCCAACCCGTGGACCGGCTGCACCACCCTGGCGGATGCCGCCGCCCTGACCGGGTACGATTTTACCGTGCCCGATTCCGTGGATGGCTACCCGGACGTTACCATTGCCGTATTGGAAAGCGAGCAGCTGACCGAGGTGCAGTACAGCTCCGGCAATGCCCGCCTTTGCCTGCGCAAGGCCCCCGGCAGCGATGACATCAGCGGAGATTTCAACCAGTATGCGGAAAGCAATGCCGTTGATGTTGACGGCCGCAGCGTGACCCTGCAGGGCAACGACGGCCAGGTTCAGCTTGCCACCTGGCTGGACGGGGACTATACCTACTCCATCGGCATTTACCGCGAAGACGGCACCGGGCTGACCGCCGATGAAATGACCGACCTGGTAAAAGCTGCCAAATGAGCGGCAAATTGTAACAATTTGGAACAACCTCAACCAAAACACAAAAGGGTGCGCAGCGAACGGTTTGCTGCACACCCTTTATTTTTGCTTTTTACACTTTTTGTTGCTGCGGTTTTGCAAAGCGTGCTTTTAAAATGCATGGAATCCCGTCAGCATCTTACGAAACAGCGCTGTTATTGTTCAACTTCATCACAATCAGGCCGTGATGTTCCCGCTATGGCAACACCGCACAATTCCCGCCTGACGGCTTAAGCACCGCTCCGGCGGCTG
>ERZ1106976.3659-NODE-3659-length-11765-cov-4.060974_pt1 | contig 11765 bp, 9 predicted proteins | sample MGYA00403687_ERZ1106976 | MGnify/ENA primary metagenome ERZ1106976 (study PRJEB35170, sample SAMEA104062446) | human gut metagenome | biome: human gut; feature: human-associated habitat; material: faeces | place: Denmark | collected 2013-02-22 ... | reverse complement strand
GCTTCGTAGTAACAGATGTAGTTCGAATGGTGGCAGATGGCCATCTGGTCGGTGTGCTTGTACCACACGCGGATTTGGCAATCGTAACTCAGCATGGTGCTTAAAAGGTTAGGACGGCACGCCCGTCGGGGCAGCCGTCGCGGATTATCAGATTTTGTGATGTGTCGACAGTCAGCCTTGCCGGCCGGCCGTCGATGCGGACTTGGTACGACCCTGCGGGCGGCAGGAGCTTGAGGGGGTAGGGATGCGACAACAGGCGGGCTGCACGGGCCATGTCGCCCTGCGCCACCAGGCGGCGGATGACGGTGGAGCTGACCTTTTCGGCGTCCACGTCGCATTCGCCGACTTCCACGACCTCCAGTCCGAAGCCGTGGCTGCCCAGATAGTCGTAACTGCCCTGCTTGTCGCGCCCGAAGCGGTGGTTGAAGCCCACGACCAGCGTTTCGGCGCCGATGCGCCCCACGAGGTAGTCGCGGATGAACGTGTCGGGCGCAAGGGCGCTGAATGCCTTGTCGAACGGGATGACGATCAGGTTGTCGATGCCCTGCTGTCCGAGCAGGTAAATTTTCTCTTCGAGCGAGGTCAGCAGCCGCAGGCCGTCGGCCCGGCCGAGCGTCACGCGGGGATGGGGTTCGAACGTGAGTACGACGCTCTCGCCGCCCTGTGCGCGAGCCCTCCCGGCAACGGTACGCAACAGGGCCAGATGCCCGCTGTGCACGCCGTCGTACGATCCGACGGTCACCGTCGGACGGACGAAATGCGGAAGTGCATCGAACCCGTAAAAAACCCGCATGTCCGGCCGCCCGGCAACCGGACGGTGTTCCGTAAGGTCGCCGTGTATGTCGAGGCTGCCTGTTTCTCCGCCCTCCGCTGCGTTTTTTCCTTCGAGTCGCATCATGCGTTGCTGCTGTTGCTTTCTTCGTTTTCCTTGACGAAATAGGCCACCTTTTCGAGCAGCGTGGTGATGTCGTAGTTCTCGACCACGATGCCGCGCGGGAAGTTGAGCGGCCGCGAGGTGAAGTTGAGCACGCCCTTGATGCCGGCGTTGACGATCGGGACGACCAGTTCGTCGGCTACGCGCGAGGGAGACGAGACGATGACGATGTCGATGTCCTTGTCCTCGACCACCTCCTCGAATGTCTCCATATGGTGGCACGGAATGCCGTCTATCGTCTGGCCGACCTTCGCGGGGTCGATGTCGAACGCGGTGGTGATCTTCAATTTCAGGCCGCGGCCGTTGAAATACTTGGTGATGGCCTGGCCGAGGTGTCCCATGCCGATGACGGCGATGTTGGTCACCGTGTCGCTGTCGAGGATGTTGCTGATGAAATCGATGAGCACCTTCACGTCGTAGCCCTTCTTCGTGTCGCTCGAAAAGCCGATGAGCATCAGGTCGCGGCGCACCTGCACCGCCGTGATGCCGTGGATGCCGGCCAGCACGTGGGAGAAGATGTGGGTGATCCCCTGCTTGTGGCAGGAGAGCAGCGTACGGCGGTACTCGCTCAGCCGTTCGATCGTTTTTTCGGGGATATTGGAAGATGCCATGGTCGGATTATTCGAGCGTGATGGTATAGTTGTCGTTGTAGACGACACGCACCCATTCGGTGTTGACGCGGTTGCCGTCGGCCGTCCGCGTAAAGCGGTAAGGCGTCTGGAGCGGCGTGAAGGTCTCGTCGTCGAAAAAGCTGTTGATGTCGTCGAACATCGCCGAGCCGAACAGAACGGCCGCGTCGTACCCCCGATAGGAGTAGAGCGTCGGCAGCGAACCGAATGCGGAGATATAGCGGTTGTCGAAGGTGCGGATGCGTTCGTCGTCGCGTTTGGCGTGATAGGTCGATATGAAATTCACCCGATTCTTGAAAAAGAGGTTGCGGTCGATGTTGTCGAACCGGTTCCAGTGCGGGCCGCCGATGACGTCGTACTGCGGTGCGGAGTGGCCGCGGGCGATGATATTGCTGCTGGCCGAGGCCAGTGCGGCGAGGATCGAGTCGACCTCGGTCTCTTTGCCCGACAATACGACGAGCAGGGCGCTGTCGCGGGCCGAGAGGATGCTGCCGATGTTGCTGCCCTGCTCGTAGCGGAACGTTTCGTACCCCACGTCGGGAATCAGCGCCTTGACGGCCTGTTCGAACGCCGTGTCGGTGTGCTGGCTGTAAATCAGTACGACCCTGCGGCCGCTGTTGAGCGGCCGGGCGAGTTTCGCGTATTTCCGGGCGGGATCGGGCGCCATTTGGAAGAGGACGTCGCTGTGCGTATGATCGATCGTCGCCAGCGGCGAAACGACCGGAATACCCTCCTGCTCGGCGATGCGCAGGACGGGTGCCAGTTCGTCTTCGTACACGGGGCCGACGATCAGTTGCGAGCGGGCGAGAGTGCTGTCGGCGACGAGTGTCGCGACCTTCGCGGGATCGTGCGCCGTGTCGAAAACGTCGAGCCGTACCGACCGGCCGTCGCGGCGGAGCCGGTCGACGCCCAGCAGGAATCCCTGATAGAATTCGGTATAGCTGGCATTGGGGCGCCCGTCGGTCGTGGCGGGCAGCAGCAACGACAAGCGGAGCGCGGCGTCCGGCGCGAGCGTCAGGAGTTTTTCGGCGGGCGGCCGCACCGTCAGCGTGTCGGCCGGTTGCTCGGCGGTGGCGGGTGCATCGGCCGTCGGCAACTTGATGATCGCACCGGCTTTGAGCGTTGCGGACGAAAGGCCTTCGTTGAGTTCCGAGAGCGTTTGCTCCGTAGTCCGGTTGGCGTGGGCGAGCGAATACATCGTATCGCCCGGTCGGACGACGTAATAGCGGAAACCGTCGGTCGGAACACTGTTCAGCTTCTCCTTGTACTCCTCCAATTCGGCGAGATTTTCGGCGTTGCTGGTCTTGCCCACCTCCTTTTTCCGTACCAGAAGCCTGCCGCCGATCGTCAGGTGCGTAGGATCGAGATTCTCGTTATCCTCCAGCAGCGTCTCGACCGAAATGCCGTAGCGCTTCGAAATGGCGTAGAGCGTCTCGTGCGCCTCCACCGTATGCAGAATGAACTTTTTGCGGAGTTTCTTCTCCTGTCTGGCCGTGAGCGGCGCTTCGTCGGGTTGCATCTGCGGGGCGGGAACCGGAATTTTGACGTTCTGGTCGGCTTTCAACACGTCGGCCATCGTCGGATTGTACGCCACGAGCGTCTGCTCGCTCACGCCGTAGAGCCGCGCGATCGAGTAGAGCGTCTGGCCGGGTTGCACGGTGTGGATGTAGAACTTCTCGCCGCCGATATAAACGATCGTCTCCGACTTCTGCGACTGCGGAGCCGACGCCGATACAGGCGTCAACCCGATGCAGAGACATGCCGCCGTTATGAGAATCGGTTTGTACATACGCATCTAACGTTTCTTCTCCTTCGAGCCGCGCAGCCGGATTTCGGTGATGACCTTTTTCGTGTAGAGCGGGAAATCGCCGTTCATCATCCAGTTGTAGTAGCTCGGTTCCGACTCGAATATTTCGGCTACGCAGCGGCCTTTGTACTTTCCGAAACCGAAGACCTCCTCCCCTTTCTCGTTATAGAGAATGCGTCCGGCGTAGTCGGCCGACTCGTTGCGCGTGGAGAATTCGGCCAGGAAATCGATGTCGTTTTCCAGGTTGTCGTAGCGGTCCAGCTGCGCTTTGAGCACCTCGTAGGTCGCCAGCGTATCGGCTTCGGCCGAATGGGCGTTCGTGAGGTCCTTGTCGCAGTAGAACTTGTAGGCGGCTACGAGCGTACGCTGCTCCATCTTGTGAAAGATGTTCTGCACGTCGACGAAGCGGCGCCGCTTGAAGTCGACGCCGATGCCGGCGCGCATGAACTCCTCGACGAGCATCGGCAGGTCGAAACGGTTGGAGTTGAACCCTCCGAAGTCGCAGCCGGCGATGAACTGTTCGAGCGACCGGGCGATCTGTGCGAAGGTCGGACAATCCTTCACATCCTCGTCGGTGATGCCGTGAATGGCGGTCGCCTCTTCGGGGATGTGTATGCCGGGGTTGATCTTGCGGGTCTTGACGATCTCCTCGCCGTCGGGCATCACCTTGACCATCGAGATCTCGACGATGCGGTCTTTGGCCGTGTCCACGCCGGTGGTTTCGAGGTCGAAGAAGATGATCGGTCGTTTGAGGTTCAGCTTCATCTGACGGCCGTTATGCGTTGATCATCATCGGCATCAGCAGCATGAGCGTCGCGCTCGACTGCTTGTCGTCGTAAACGGGTTTGAAGACGCCGGCGCGGGTCGAGTCGGCCAGTTCCACCACCACCGTCGGGGTATCCATGTTCGAGAGGATCTCGACGAGGAACGTCGACTTGAAGCCGATCGAAATGGGCTGCCCGTCGTAGCTGCACGAGATCGTCTCGTTGGCCGACACCGAGAAGTCGATGTCCTGCGCCGTGAGGGTGATCCGGTTGTCGGCGATGTCCATGCGGATCAGGTTCGTCGTGGGGTTCGAGCAGACGGCCACGCGCTTGATGCCGTTGACCAGCTCGATGCGGTCCACCAGCACCTTGTTGGGGTTGTTGGACGGAATCACGGCGTTGTAGTTCGGGTAGTTGCCCTCGATCAGGCGGCAGACGAGCGTGTGGCTCTTGAGTTTGAACAGGGCGTTCTTCGAATCGAACGCCATTTCGATCGCGTCGTCCTCCTTCAGCAGCACCGACTTGAGCAGGTTGGCGGGCTTCTTCGGGAGGATGAACGACGCCGTCACCTCGTTTTCGGTCTCGGCCTCGTACTTCACGAGTTTGTGCGCATCGGTTCCCACGAACGTCAGCGCGTCGGGCGCCAGATTGATATAGATGCCGTTCATCACGGGGCGCAGTTCGTCGTCCGCCGTGGCGAAAATCGTCTTGTTGACGCCGTTCACGAGGGTGTCGACGTCGAGGCGCAGCTCCTTTTTCTCGGCGTTCAGCTGCGGCACGGCGGGATAGCTGACGGCGCTGGCTCCGGGAATCGAGAGCGATCCGCTCTTCCAGTTGATCTTGATCTCCCAGTTCTTGTCGTTGACCTCGATGGTCAGTGGCAGTTCGGGGAACTCCTTCAGCGAGTCGAGCATCAGTTTGGCCGGCGCGGCGATCGTACCTTCGCTCTCGACGCTGTCCACCTCGATCTGCCCGACGAGCGTCGTCTCAAGATCCGAGGTGGTGACTTGCAGCGTGTTGCCGTTGAGTTCCAAGAGGAAGTAGTCCAGGATGGGCAGCGTGTTCTTATTGCTGATGACCTTGCCGGTGGTAGCCAGAAGCGAAAGCAGGGCCGAGCTTGATACGGAAAATTTCATACGTTGTTTCTGTTTTGTCTGTTTATGGTTTCTTACTCTAAAATTGCCAGTTTGTCGAGGGCCGTTTCGATCATCTTCCGCACGAACGGCTTGTAGTCGGTGTTCACGTCCTGCGCGATGCGCTGGGCGATGATCGTGCAGATCGTGGCGGCGCGGTGACCCATCAGGGCGGCCAGCCCCGCGAGCGCCGAACCCTCCATCTCGAAGTTGGTGATGCGGCGGCCTTCGTAGCCGAACGACTCGATCTTCTCGTTCAGCCGGGCGTCGTGCGGTTCGAGCCGCACCCAGCGGCCCTGCGGGGCGTAGAATCCCGGAGCGGCGATGGTGATGCCCTCGCGCGTGACGTCGCTGAAATGCTCGAACAGGGTCTTGTCGGCGTCGACGAAATAGGGGCGCGGCATCTTCTCGTACCAGCCCGTGTGCTTCACGAACGCCTCTTCGAGCGCCAGGTCGCAGACCGCGTCGCGGCCCTTGTAGTAGCTCAACAGGCCGTCGAAGCCGCACGAAGTGCGCGAGAAGACGAATTCACCGACCTTGATGTCGGGCTGAATGGCGCCCGAAGTGCCCAGCCGCACCAGCGTGAGCCGTTTTTTTCCGGCCTTCTCCTGCCGCGTGGCGAAATCGACGTTGGCCAGCGCGTCCAGCTCCGTGACGCAGATGTCGATGTTGCCGATGCCGATGCCGGTCGAGAGGACCGTCATGCGTTTTCCTTTATAGCTGCCCGTCACGGTCTTGAACTCGCGGTTCGAAACCTCGCACTCCTTCGTGTCGAAAAATCCGGCTACGAGGGCCACGCGGCCGGGGTCGCCGACCAGGATCACCGTGTCGGCCAGCTGCCCGGGATGCAGGTGCAGGTGAAAAATCGAACCGTCGTCGTTGATAATCAATTCGGAAGCGGGAATGGTTCTCATAATTGTCGTTTTTTAATTTCCATAATTGGCATAAAAGTAATATATTTACCTCGAATATCAAAACTTCGAAGCGAATTTTTCATAAATATAAGTATCCGTAAAACCGAATAAAACATGACACTCATCAAATCCATTTCGGGCATCCGCGGCACGATCGGCGGACCCGCGGGCGAGAACCTGACGCCTCCCGACGTCGTCAAATTCACCACGGCCTACGTGCGCCTGATCGCCCGCCGCAATCCGGGCAAAAAACTTACCATAGTCGTAGGACGTGACGCCCGTATTTCGGGCGAAATGGTCTCGAACCTCGTGGAAGGGACCCTGCTGGCCTGCGGCGCGGACGTCGTCAACGTCGGGCTGTGCACCACCCCCGGGACCGAGATGGCCGTGATCGGCAAGAAGGCCGACGGCGGCATCATCATCACCGCCTCGCACAACCCCCGCCAGTGGAACGCCCTGAAACTGCTGAACTCCGACGGCGAGTTTCTCAACGACGCCGAGGGCAAGCAGGTGCTGGCCATGTCCGAGGAGGAGGATTACGACTACCCCGCGATCGACGCCATCGGCCATGTGCTGTCGCGCGAGGATTTCAACGACGAGCATATCCGCCGCGTGCTGGCGCTGCCGCTGGTCGACGTCGAAGCGGTGCGCAAACGCCGTTTCAAGGTCGTCGTCGACGCCGTGAACTCGGTGGGCGGCATCGTGATGCCGAAACTGCTGCGCGAACTGGGCTGCGAGGTCGTGGAGCTGAACTGCGAACCCACGGGCGAATTCGCCCACAACCCCGAACCGCTGCCGCAGAACCTCACGGAAATCTCGGAGGTCATCGTGCGCGAGAAAGCCGACCTGGGCATCGTCGTCGACCCGGACGTCGACCGGCTGGCGTTCGTCTCGGAGGACGGCTCGATGTTCGTCGAGGAGTACACGCTGGTGGCCGTCGCGGACTACATTCTTTCCGAAAAGCCCGGCAACACGGTTTCGAACCTCTCCTCGTCGCGCGCGCTGCGCGACGTCACGGAGCGTCATGGCGGCAAGTACTACGCCTCGGCGGTCGGCGAGGTCAATGTCGTGGCGAAGATGAAGGAGGTCGGCGCGGTGATCGGCGGCGAAGGCAACGGCGGAGTGATCTACCCCGAGCTGCACTACGGCCGCGACGCGCTGGTGGGCACGGCGCTCTTTTTAACGTGGCTGGCGAAGAAAGGCATGACGATGACCCGGCTGCGCGCCACCTACCCTTCGTACTACGCCTCGAAGAACAAAATCGAGCTGACGCCCGCCATCGACGTAGATAAAGTGCTGCGTGAGGTGAAGGGGCGTTATGCCGGTGAAAACGTGAACGATATAGACGGCGTGAAGATCGACTTCGCGGAAAACTGGGTGCACCTGCGCAAGTCGAACACCGAGCCGATCATCCGCGTCTACACCGAGGCGAAGTCGATGGACGAGGCCGACGCGCTGGCGCAGCGGTTCATTGCCGAAATCAAGGAGATCTGCAACATTTAAGAGCATGAAAGAGAGTTTATTGATCCTCGCCGCAGCCCTCGTGATGGTCTCCTGCGGCGGAAATGCGCAGCAGAAGGCGGCGACAGCCGGGACGCAGCAGACAACGGCAGCGGCTCCCGACATGCACAATGCCGAGACCTCGCTCGACTATCTGGGCGTCTACAAGGGCACGCTGCCTGCGGCCGACTGCCCGGGAATCGAGACGACGCTGACGCTCGCGCCCGACGGTTCCTATGCCCTGCATCTGAAATACATCGACCGCGACTCGGAATTCGACGAGAAGGGCGCTTTCACCGTTAAGGAGAACCTGCTGACGCTGACGCCCTCGGAGGGCGGACAGCCCCAATACTACAAGGTCGAGGAGAACCGCCTGCGCCGCCTCGACGCCGAAAAACAACCTGTGACCGGCGCGCTGGCGGACAATTACACACTGCAAAAAACCACCGAATAAATGAATAAAGCAAAGGTTTATATAAAGGAGAATAAAGAACGGTTTATCAGCGAGTTGCTCGACCTGCTGCGTATCCCGTCGATCAGCGCGCAGTCCGAGCGCAAGCCCGATATGCAGCGTTGCGCCGAGTTTCTCGCGGCGGCGCTCGTGAAGGCCGGGGCCGACCGCGCCGACGTGCTGCCCACGGAGGGCAATCCGGTGGTTTACGCCGAGAAGACCGTCGATCCCGGGGCTAAAACGGTGCTGGTCTACGGCCACTACGACGTGATGCCCGTGGACCCGCGCGACGAGTGGCGCACGGAACCTTTCGAGCCGGTCATCCGCGACGGCCGCATCTGGGGCCGCGGCGCCGACGACGACAAGGGACAGCTGTGGATGCACGCCAAGGCGTTCGAGGCGATGTGCGCCACCGATTCGCTGCCCTGCAACGTGAAATTCATGCTCGAAGGCGAGGAGGAGATCGGTTCGCCGAGCCTCTATGGCTTCTGCGAGCAGAACAAGGAGCTGCTCAAGGCCGATATTATATTGGTGTCGGACACGTCGATGATCTCGATGCAGACGCCGTCGATCACCTGCGGACTGCGCGGACTGGCCTACATGGAGGTCGAGGTGACGGGACCGGACAAGGACCTGCATTCGGGGCTGTTCGGCGGTGCGGTGGCCAACCCGGCCAACGTGCTGGCGCGGCTGGTGGCGGGACTCGTCGATGAGAACGGCCGCGTGACGATCCCCGGCTTCTACGACGACGTGCGGGAGCTGACGCCCGCCGAGCGCGAGGCGTTCAACAAGGCGCCGTTCAGCCTCGAGGATTACAAGAAGTCGCTGAAAATCGGCGACGTGGAGGGCGAAGCGGGTTACACGACGCTGGAACGCACCGGCGTGCGCCCGTCGCTCGACGTCAACGGCATCTGGGGCGGCTACACGGGCGAGGGGACCAAGACGGTCATTCCGTCGAAGGCTTCGGCCAAGATTTCGATGCGCCTCGTGCCGAATCAGGACTACCGCAAGATCTCGGAGCTGTTCGAGAAACATTTCCGCGCCATCGCGCCCGAGAGCGTGAAGGTCGTGGTGAAATCGCTCCACGGCGGCATGCCCTACGTCGCGCCGACCGACATGCCGGCCTACAAGGCGGCCGAAAAGGCCGTCGAGGCGACTTTCGGCAAAAAGCCCCTACCCTTCTACTCGGGCGGTTCGATCCCCATTATCAGCGGATTCGAGTCGATTCTGGGCATCAAATCGCTGCTGATCGGCTTCGGTCTGGCCGAGGACGCCATCCACTCGCCCAACGAAAGCTACGGACTCGAGCAGTTCGACAAGGGCGTGGAGACCATTCCGCTGTTTTACAAGTATTTCGCCGAATCCGAATAGCATGTACGACGAACTGCTGAAATTCGCCGTGCAGCTGGCGAAGGCCGCGGGCGGAATACAACTCGCCTACTTCCGGGGCGACAGGCTGTCGATCGAGACCAAATCCAACGTCTACGACGTGGTGACGCGCGCCGACAGGGAGAGCGAGGAACTGATTGCCGGCATGATCGCGGAGCGTTATCCCGACCATGCCATTCTGGGCGAGGAGGGCGGCTGCCGGGGCAACGCCGCGAGCGACTGGCGCTGGGTCGTCGACCCGCTCGACGGCACGACCAATTACAGTCAGGGACTTCCGCTGTTCACGGTTTCGATAGCCCTCCAGTACAGGGGCGAAACCATCGTGGGGGTCGTCTATGCACCCTACCTGAACGAGCTGTTCACGGCGACGAAGGGCGGCGGGGCATATCTGCAATACGCTTCGCGGGAGCCGGAACGCCTCCGCGTCGGGGAGAAACAGACGCTCGCCACCTCGGTCATCGCCACGGGATTCCCCTACGACAAGGACGTGAATCCGGACAACAACAGCGACAACGTCGCACGGATCATCCCCTATGTGCGGGATGTCCGGCGGCTGGGTTCTGCGGCCTACGACATCAGCTGCGTCGCCGCCGGACTGCTGGACGGCTACTGGGAACTGGCGCTGCACGAATGGGACGTCTGCGCCGCCGAACTGATCCTCGCCGAGGCCGGGGGCGTCGTCTGCGACCTGCGCCGCGACCGGGGCATCTCGATCGTCGCGGGCAACGGCGCGATCGTGAAGGAAATCTTGAAGTACGTGCGGTAAATTCACCGAAAACCAAATCGTTGCAAGCGTTGCAGCCTATTCTGAATGAGGGCGGGAGTAAATTCCCGCCCTTACACATGTGTGTTTATTAAAATTTTTTCTTATTTTTGACCCGAACAAAAAAACAGAACAACATGTGCGGAATAGTCGGATATGTCGGGCGGCGCGACGCGTGCCCGATTCTGATAAAGGGGCTTCACCGCCTCGAATACAGGGGATACGACAGTGCGGGCGTCGCGCTGGTCAACCCGGACGGGCGTCTCAACGTATTCAAATGCAAGGGCAAGGTCTCCGATCTGGAGCATTTCCTCGACGGAAAGGACCTCGGCGGCAACATCGGCATCGCCCACACCCGTTGGGCCACGCACGGGGTTCCGAACGACGCCAACGCCCATCCCCACTACTCCGAATCGGAGAACATAGCCTTGATACACAACGGCATCATCGAGAACTACCGCGTGCTGAAGGACGCCCTCGAACAGAACGGATACACCTTCCGCAGCAGCACCGACTCCGAGGTGTTGGTGAATCTGATCGAATACGTCCGGGCGACCAGCGGCTGCTCGCTGCCCGAAGCCGTGCGGCAGGCCCTCCGGCAGGTGATCGGCGCCTACGCCATCGCCGTCGTCGAGAAGGGCAACCACGACCGGATCGTCGCCGCGCGGCAGAGCAGCCCGATGGTCGTGGGCGTGGGCGACGGGGAGTTCTTCCTCTCGTCCGACGCCGCGTCGATCATCGAATACACCGAGGATTTCGTCTACGTGGGCGACGGCGAAATCGCCGTGATCGACCGCAACGCCCCGCTGAAAATCGTCACGCTGGACAACCACGACGCGAAGATCGACATCAAGAAACTCCAGCTGTCGATCTCGCAGCTGGAAAAGGGCGGCTATCCCCATTTCATGCTCAAGGAGATTTACGAGCAGCCCCGGACCATCGTCGACTGCATCCGCGGACGCATCAACCCCGACACCTGCGAGGTGAAACTTTCGGGCGTGATCGACCACCGCGACAGGTTCGTGAACGCCCGGCGCATCATTTTCGTGGCGTGCGGCACGTCGTGGCACGCCTCGCTGATCGGCGAACACCTCGTGGAGTCGATCTGCCGCATTCCCGTCGAGGTGGAGTACGCCTCGGAGTTCCGCTACCGCAACCCCATCATCCGCGAGGACGACATCGTCGTGGCCGTGTCGCAGTCGGGCGAGACGGCCGACACGCTGGCCGCCGTCGAACTGGCCCGCAAGGCCGGGGCTTTCGTCTTCGGCATCTGCAACGTCGTCGGCTCCTCGATCGCCCGCGCCACCCATTCGGGCGCCTATATCCATGTGGGACCGGAGATCGGCGTGGCTTCGACCAAGGCATTTACGGGGCAGGTGACCGTGATGGCGATGCTGGCGCTGGCCGTGGGCCGCGAGAAGGGCGCCGTGACGGAGGAGTACTACCGTGAGGTGGCGAAGGGCCTGCTGGAACTTCCGGCC
>ERZ1106976.3658-NODE-3658-length-11765-cov-5.509821_pt1 | contig 11765 bp, 10 predicted proteins | sample MGYA00403687_ERZ1106976 | MGnify/ENA primary metagenome ERZ1106976 (study PRJEB35170, sample SAMEA104062446) | human gut metagenome | biome: human gut; feature: human-associated habitat; material: faeces | place: Denmark | collected 2013-02-22 ... | reverse complement strand
CGGAGAAGGACGCCGACAAGGAGCCGCTGAAAATCTACGCCGACAACAAGGAGAGCTACTTCCAAATGGAGAACACGCCGCTCTACATCACACCTGTCGGCGGACGCGAACAACAGTTCGTCGGCAACCTGATTATCCTGAGCAACGTCACCAAATACAAGGAACTGGATTCGGCCAAGACCAACTTCATCTCGACCGTCTCGCATGAGATGAAGACCCCGATCTCGTCGATCCTGATGAGTCTGCAACTGCTCGGCGACGACCGGCTCGGCAAGCTCAACGACGAACAGAAGCAGCTGGTCGGGAGTATCCGCGACAGCAGCGACCGTCTTCTCTCGATCACGGGCGAATTGCTCAACATGACGCAGATCGAGACCGGCAAGCTCAAACTCATGCCCAAGATCACCAAGCCGATCGAACTGATCGACTACGCCGTCAAGGCGACGCAGGTATTGGCCGAGCGGTTCTGCTGTTTCGTCGAGGTGGAATACCCCGAAAAAATCTCGAAACTGTTCGTCGACAGCGAAAAGATCGCGTGGGTCATCACCAACCTGCTGTCGAACGCCATCCACCACTCGCCCGAAAAATCGCGCATCATCGTGGGCGCCGTACAGCACGAAAAGGCGGTCGAAATCTACGTGCGGGATTTCGGACGGGGCATCGACCCGCGTTACCACAAGAGCATTTTCGAACGCTATTTCCGCGTACCGGGCACCAAGGTACAGGGCAGCGGATTGGGGCTGGCGATCTCGAAGGAGTTCGTCGAGGCACACGGGGGAACGATCTCGGTCGAAAGCGAGATCGGCAAGGGCAGCCGCTTCTCGATCCTGCTGCCCGTGTGAATTCCGCACGACGTACCGCGGACGGACTCCACACCCAGGGCCTTCGGCCGATGTCGAAATCGCTATAATTCGGTATTGCGTATCCGACGGAATTTCCTCCGCGTTGCGTCTCGAAAAGGGATATTTCGAACATGCAAACATGCAAAGCGTAAAAAGAGGATAGGTGCCGAAATTCTGCGACAGGCCGCACGGATCTTTCGTATCAGAGGATTCGCGGGACGTCGCATCGCGAGATCGCCGACGCCGCAAACGTCGGACCGAGCAATATCCGCAACTATTTTCCCGGCAAGGAGGGATTGTTCCGTACCGTCGTACAGCCCGTCGTCGGGCCGGCCGCGGTTTCGGATGAAGGCCGGGAAATATCGCTCGGTTTTCCTGTGCCGTGTTACGGCGTCTTATATTTTACTTATCGTTCAGATGCGCGACGTATCCCGCACGCATCACCGGACATTTGAAAGCCCTCCGTCGGGAACAGCCGGCGCAATCCGTCATTTCGCCGCGCGCCACCGAACCCAAGACGTACAGGCGTCCGGCGCTTTTCAGCAGAGCAAACGGAGCGGAGCGGCGATCGCCGCTCCGCTCCGTTGTCGCATCGTCCGAATGACGGCACCCCGCGTATTCAGCAATTCAACCCCGCATCGTAGGCCTGTTTCATGGCCGGACTACCCTCGATCTCACCGATTTTCCACGCCCCAACGCCGTAGATCGTACCGCATTCGCGGGAATCGTCGAGACAGTCCAGAAAACCGCGGAAACCGTCGATCGTCCGTTCCATGGCAGCCTTGCTGTCGTCGGCCGCCGCCACGATAAAATAAAACTCCTTGCCCGTCATCTCGGTGTAACGCGCGCAGCAACGATCGATCAGCGTCTTCATCTGGGCGCTCATCGTATAGAAATAGACCGGCGTAGCCAGTACGATCACGTCGGCCGCGATCATCTTCCCGACGATCTGCGCCGCATCGTCCCGTTGCGGACAGGTTCGGGTATCGTAGCAGACCCCGCAACCGGTGCAGTAACCGATCCGGCAGTCGCGCAGCGAGATCTTCTCCGCGTCGTGCCCCGCCTCCCGCGCCCCGCGCAGGAACTCGTCGCACAGCCGGTCGGAATTCCCGTGCCGGCGTGGAGAAGACGAAAGTAGCAAAATTCGTTTTTTCATCTTTTTACCTAATTATCTATGATTCGGTCAATCAATCGATCCCTCGCCACCATGCCTCGTAACGCCTGACGGTGTCGGCCAGCGGCACGATCTCTCCGATCATCGGTTGCAACAGCACGAACCCGTCGCCTGCCGCCGCTTCGGCGGCGTTTTTCAGCGGTTCGTCCCACGCATGGCGGCTCAGCGCGAATTTCGAGTGATGCACCGTCAGCACACGTGCCGGGCGCAGGTCGCGGATCGCATCCGGCAATTTTTCGGGCATCAGATGAATGTAACGCCAGTCGGCGTTGTACTGCCCGTTCTCCACCACCGCCAGGTCGATCGGCGCGAACCGGCGGCCGATCTCGGCGAAGTGCGTATCGTAACCGCCGTCGCCTGCAAGATAGACCCGCCGCGAAGGGCTCTCCACTAAAAACGAGGCCCAGAGCGAACGGTTGCGCTGCAACCCGCGCCCTGAAAAATGGCGCGCAGGCAGGCAGTGGATCCGGAACCCGTCCGACAAACCGCAGCTCTCGTTCCAATCCAGTTCGACGATCCGGTCAGAATTGAATCCCCAATACTCGAAATGCTCCCCCACGCCCAGCGGACAGACTACCCTGCCGATACGCTCTTTCAACTGCATTACGGTACGGTAATCCAGATGATCCCAATGGTCGTGCGTGACGATCAGGCAGTCGATATCGGGCATGTCCTCCGGAGAAAAGACGTCCGTACCCTTGAAGGGAGAAAAGAACAGCGACATCGGCCACTTGTCGGTCAGCACAGGATCGACCAGAAGACGCACCCCGTCCAATTGCAGCAGATAGGACGAATGGCCGAACCACACCAACGCATCCTCCGCCCGCTCCAAACGGTGCAGATCGGGTTTCAGCACCGGAAGCGCCGACGCCGGTTCGCGGCGCTCTTTGCTCCCGAAGAGAATACCCCACATGCTGCCCGCAAACCCTTTGTCGGAAGTCATCTGCGGCGTAGGATGCAGGTTGCGGAACTGCCCGTCGCGGTAATTGGGCGAACGGCGGATACGTTCCAACCGCTCGCCGCGTGGCAAGCGGCCGAAACTCCGCTGATTGACGAATGCGATCCCCGCCGCAGCGAGCAACACGACGATCGACAAGAGGATTGCGGACATACGGCGAATCGTTTTTCTCATCTATTCGGGAATCACCTCGTTCAGACAGGCGATCGCATTGAGCGTGCGCGGGTAACCAATGTAGGGAAGCAGCTGCGTAACGACGGCCAGCAGTGTCGCCTTGCCGTTACCGACGTTCGCATTGCCCTGAATATGCCCTTTCACCTGCGATTCGCAACCGCCCAGCGACACGAGCATCGAAAAAGTAAGCAGTTCACGAGTCTTCACATCCAACCCGCCGCGCGTGTAATAGTCGCCGAAACAATCGGCAGACAGATAGCGCTGGATATGCACCTGATTCTCCGGTGCTTCCTCGTGCATCCGATCGATCCGTTCGCCGAAGATCGATCGCTGTACGGCCAGTCCCTTTTCGAAGCGGTCATCGGGCGAAACGGTCGACTGCCCCTCCAACGGCAACGTCACGCCCCGTCGCCGCAGCACATCGTTGGCTATGCCGATGAAATCGAAGGTCCTGGCCAAACCGACGTAAGGCACGGCCTGATACAAAATCTCCTTCACCTCGACGGGCGTCACGCCGCCGTCGAGCGCCGCGTCGAGCAGCGAGCGGTAGACCCCCTCCGCCTGCAAGGCGATCGCCGAAGCGAGAAGGGTCATTCTGCGCGTCCGCTCGTCGAGTTCTCCGTAACGCAACACCTCGTCGAAGGCGAAATTGCCGACGATCTCCGCCAGTTCGGGATCGCTCTGTTCCAACTCCGACTTGCATGCCGGCAACAACGCATCGAAATTGCGGAGCGCCGTCCGGGACATCCGGCTGCGGAATTCCTCCGTCCCGGCGGTCGCCGCTGCATACTGCGCGTCGTCCACCGGTTCGAGCCACCTATTCTTGTTGGTCTGCGGATTGGTCTCGACGGCCAGATGCGCAAACCAGCTGTCGGGTGCCGCTCCGTGCCAGTGCTCCACGTCGGGAGCGATCTCCACCACGTCGCCCGGCAGCAGCTCGCGGGCCGGCTCGCCCTCGGCCTGATAATATCCCCGGCCGCCCACGGCGACGAGAATCTGGCCGCCCGTATGGCTATGCCAGTTGTTGCGGCATCCGGGTTCGAACGTGACGTTCGAAATCGGGCAGTTGAGCGCCCCGTTCCGCGTCAGCCGGGCCAGATAAGCCTGACCGACAAAATATTTCGAGAATGTTTCGGGCAGTTTATCCCCGACGGGGAACACGCTGATTTTCTTCGGTTTTTCCATATTCCGAGCATTTATCCGGTTACACGTTCCGGCCGCAAGCAGTGCGGCCGCAATTATAAAAAGAAGTTGCTTCATCGTTTCGCGTTTTCATCATATCCTCAGTTGCCGATCAGTCCATCTCGTATTTCATCGTCCCCAGCCACTTCACGGTCTCAGGATCGCGGTGTGACAGAAAACAGCTCCGCCGGGTGTCGAGCGTTGCGATCAGATCCATGTCTTCCGGCGCGAGGTGAAAATCGAAGACGGCGATATTTTCGGCCATGCGCTCCGGACGCACCGACTTCGGGATCACGACCACGCCGCGCTGGATCAGCCAGCGCAGGACGACCTGAGCGACCGATTTCCGGTATTTCGCGGCCAGCGACACCAGCGTCCCGTTGCCGAACAGATTGTTGCGCCCCTCGGCGAACGGCGCCCACGATTCGATCTGCACGCCCTCAGAGGCCATCACCGCGGCCGCTTCGGTCTGCTGGCAGAAGGGATGCGTCTCGACCTGATTGACGGCGGGGACCACCTCGTTATGAAGGATCAGGTCCACCAGCCGGTCCGGCTGGAAATTGCTCACCCCGATGGCCCGGACGGCCCCTTCGCGGTAAAGCTCCTCCATCGCCCGCCACGAACCGTAGACGTCGCCGAACGGCTGATGGATCAGGTAGAGGTCGAGATAATCGAGCTGCAGGCGTTCGAGCGACTTGGCGAAAGCCCGCTTCGTGCTCTCGTACCCGGCATCCTGCACCCAGAGTTTCGTCGTGATGAAAAGTTCCTCGCGGGGTACGCCGCTCCGCCGGATCGCCCGGCCCACGGCCCGCTCATTGAGATAGGCCGAAGCGGTGTCGATCGAACGGTAACCCGCCGCAATCGCATCGCATACACACTGTTCGCAGACCGTCTCTTCGACCTGATAGACACCGAAACCCAGAACCGGCATTTCGACGCCGTTGTTCAAAATTCTATGCTCCATTTTTTCTCCTTTTATTGATTTCAAACCCGTTTTCCGACCGACGAAACCACCTTTCGTTTTCCCGGTTTATCGGGTTCGGGTCCGTTTTACACTGCAAAAGTAGGGCGATTCCGGCGGCGTGTCATTACCCGAATTACGGTTCGTCATACCATTATTACCGATTCGGCCGCGAAGGTGCGGCGGGCATGGAAAAAAGCATTAACTTTGTGACAGACAACAATAATCGAAGCATATGGACGAGATCGTAAAAATGGAGCACGTCTACCAGTACAACGAAATGATGGGGCAGGAGACGCTCCATCCGCTGGTCAGCGTCATCGACTTTTCGAAATGCCCGAAGGCCCGGCACGCCCGGCGCATGTACGGATTCTACTGCGTCTTCCTGAAAGACGTCAAATGCGGCGACATGCGCTACGGACGCCACTATTACGACTATCAGGAGGGAACGCTCGTATTCATCGCACCGGGGCAGGTGGTCGGCATCGAGGACAACGGCGAGGTGTTTCAGCCCAAAGGCTGGGCGCTGCTGTTCCACCCCGACCTGATCCGGGGCACGTCGCTCGGACGCAGCATGGACGAATACACCTTCTTTTCGTACGAAGCCAACGAGGCCCTGCATCTCTCGGAGCAGGAGCGGCTCGTGGTGCTCGAATGCCTACAGAACATAACGGGCGAATTGAACCACGCAATCGACAAGCACAGCAGACGGCTGATCGTCTCGAACATCGAACTGCTGCTCAACTACAGCATACGCTTCTACGAACGGCAGTTCATCACGCGCAGCGAGGTCAACAAAGACGCGCTGTCCCGATTCGAACGGCTGCTGAACGACTATTTCAAAGGCGACACGCCCCAGCGCGACGGGGTGCCTTCGGTACGCTGGTGCGCGGAACAGCTGCACCTGTCGGCCAACTATTTCGGCGACCTGATAAAGAAGGAGACCGGCAAATCGGCGCAGGAGTACATTCAGCTGAAGGTGATCGACATCGCCAAGGAACGGATATTCGACGCGACGAAGTCGATCAGCGAAATCGCCTACGAACTCGGTTTCCGCTATCCCCAGCACTTCACCCGGTTGTTCAAGAAGTGCGTCGGCATGTCGCCCAACGAATACCGGACGACGAACTGACGCCGCAACGAAGCATTATCGCATTCAGGCGGCGGCAACCGGAGCCACCCCAGAGGATCGCATCACCCGCGCCGACGAAAAGCCCCCGCTCGCAATGAGCGGGGGCTAAAACATGAAGGCCGGGAATCCGGCACGGCCGGGAATTCTACTTTCCCGCGCCGGAATTCGCGCCGTGCTATTTCCGACCCTGATCGGCGACGGCGGCCATCAGCGCGGCGATCTCTTCGGGGTCGCCGAGGAAATAGTCCCTGACGTAATTCAGCCCGTCGTCGAATTCGAAGACATAAGGCACGGCGGTCGGGAGATTGAACTCCGAAATGGCTTCGTCGGAGATGCCTTTCAGGTGCTTGATAATGCCGCGCAGGCTGTTGCCGTGGGCCACGACCAGCAGGGAGTCGTGGCGGGCGAGCGCCGGCAGGATTTCGCATTTCCAGTAGGGCATGATGCGGCCGACGGTGTCGAGCAGCGACTCGGTGCGGGGCAGTTCCGCTTCGGGTACGTCGCGGTAGCGGGGATCGAAGCGCGGGTTGCGCGGGTCCTCTTCGCCGAGCGGCGCCGGAGCCACGTCGTAACTGCGGCGCCAGATGTGCACCTGCTCGTCGCCGTATTTCTCTGCCGTTTCCTTTTTGTTGAGTCCCTGCAAAGAGCCGTAATGCTTCTCGTTGAGCCGCCAGCTCTTCGAAACCGGCACCCAATCCTGATCCAGCTTGTCAAGTACGACGCCGAGCGTCTTCACGGCCCGTTTCAGGTAGGAGGTATAGGCATGCCCGAACAGAAAGCCCTCCTCGCGCAACAGCAGGCCGGCCTTTTCGGCCTCGGCGACGCCTTTTTCGCTCAAATCGACGTCCGTCCATCCCGTGAACCGGTTTTCCCGGTTCCATGTGCTCTCGCCGTGGCGGAGCAAAACAACTTTTTTCATCGTTCAATTCATCGTTTTTTCCGGTTCGGCGCGCACCTCGTTCCGCAACTCCCGGTGCACAGCGAAATCGTTGATATTCTGCAAAGTGGTGTGCGCTATATTATCCAGCGCTTCACGTGTAAAGAACCCCTGATGGGAGGTCATGACGACATTGTTGAACGAGAGCAGGCGCGCCAGCACGTCGTCGTCCATGATCCGGTCCGACGTGTCCTCGTAGAAATAGGCGGCCTCCTCTTCGTACACGTCCAGTCCGGCCGCACCGATCTTCTTCTCTTTCAGCCCCTCGATCAGCGCTTCGGTGTGGATCAGCTGACCGCGGCCCGTATTGATGAGCATGACGCCGGGTTTCATCCTGCCGATGGCGGCGCCGTCGATCATGTAGCGGGTTGCGTCGGTCAGCGGGCAGTGCAGCGAGATGATGTCGGAGCGGCGGTAAAGTTCGTCCAGCGACACGTATTCTATCTGCGCCCGCACGGCATATTCCGGGTCGGGGTAGATGTCGTACGCGAGGACCTCCATGCCGAATCCCTTGAGGATGCGGATCAGTTCGCGGGCGATCTTTCCGGTGCCGACGATACCCGCCGTCTTGCCGTACATGTCGAATCCCAGCAGGCCGTGCAGCGAGAAGTTGCCGTCGCGCGTGCGCCAATAGGCGCGGTGGACCTTGCGGTTGAGCGTCAGCATCAGCATCACGGCGTATTCCGCCACGGCATGCGGCGAATAAGCGGGAACACGCACGACGGGAATGCCGTATTCCGCCGCGGCTTTCAGGTCCACGTTGTTGAATCCCGCGCAGCGCAGGGCGATCAGCTTCACGTCCATCGCCGCCAAAGAGCGTATCGTGGCGGCATCGGCCGTATCGTTCACGAAGATACAGACCGCATCGGCCCCCTGCGCCAGCGAAGTGTTGTTGCCGTTCAGGTGGCTGCGGTGGTAATTGAATTCGAATCCGTAACGCTCGTTGGCGCGGTCGAACGACTCCCGGTCATAGGGCTGCGTGCCGAAGAAGGTTATTTTCATAATGCACGATTTTATCTTTTTCTTACTTATATAGAACGGTATACGCCGGGCCGTTATTACGCGATCGTCACTTCGGGATCGAGATATACGTCCTGAATGGCGTTGAGCAGGGCTATGCCTTCGTCCATGGGCCGCTGGAAAGCCTTGCGGCCGCTGATGAGACCCATGCCGCCGGCGCGTTTGTTCACCACGGCCGTCATGACGGCCTCCTGCAGATCGGACGCGCCGTGCGACTCGCCGCCCGAATTAATCAGCCCCACGCGGCCCATATAGCCGTTGGCCACCTGATAGCGGCAAAGGTCGATGGGGTGGTCGGTGGTCAGCTTCGTGTAAACCTCGTCGCGGGTCTTGCCGAAACCGATGGCGCGGAAACCGCCGTTGTTCTCCGGAAGCTTCTGCTTCACGATGTCGGCCTTGATGGTCACGCCCAAGTGATTCGCCTGCCCCGTGAGGTCGGCCGAAGCGTGGTAATCGACGCCGTCCTTCCTGAAGCTCCCGTTGCGCAGGTAACACCACAGGATCGTCGCCATGCCCAGCTCGTGGGCATAATCGAACGCCTCGGCGATCTCGACCAATTGGCGGCGGCTCTCCTCCGAGCCGAAATAGATCGTGGCGCCGACGGCGGCGGCGCCCATGTTCCAAGCGTCGCGCACGGTGCCGAACATCACCTGATCGTAGGAATTGGGGTAGGAGAGCAGTTCGTTGTGGTTGAGTTTCACGATGAACGGAATCCTGTGCGCGTATTTGCGCGCCACGGCGCCCAGCACGCCGAAGGTCGAAGCCACGGCGTTGCAGCCGCCCTCGACAGCCAGCTTCACGATATTCTCCGGATCGAAATAGGCCGGATTCGGAGCGAACGACGCGCCGGCCGCATGTTCGATGCCCTGATCCACGGGCAGGATCGACACATAGCCCGTACCGGCCAGACGGCCGTGGGAGAGTATCCACTGCAGGCTGCCGAGAGTGCGGATATTGCGGTCGGACTCCATCCAGACCCGGTCGACGGTGTCGGGCGCGGGAAGATACAGCAGTTTCTTGTCGATGGTCCGGCACACATGGGAAAGGTAGTATTCGGCCTTTTCCCCAAGAATTTCAATCGTCTTGCTCATAATCTTTCGTATTTTACGACATGCCCTGCAATTCAGGGTCCAAACACGACAGACGGCGCGAAACAAAAACTGCCCCGGTATCGGGGCTGCTTATTTTTTCGTGTTGCGGTACTCGGTGGGAGACTCGCCCGTATGCTTCTTGAAATAACGCCCCAGATAGGACTGGTCGGGAAAATGCAGGCGGTAGGCGATCTCCTGCACCGACAGATCCGTCGACTGCAGGAGCATCTTGATCTCCAGCAGCACCGAGCGGTCGATGAACTCCTTGGCCGAGCTATGCGCGATATTGCGCACGATGGTCGAGAGATAACGTGTCGAAATGCAGAGTTTGTCGGCATAGAACGACACCTCGCGCTGCTGCGAACTGTGTTCGTGCACCAGCGCGACGAAACGGTGGAAAAGCTCCGTCTGGCGCGTCGTCGTTTCGGGCGTCTGCTGCTGCATGTTGGCGTAACGCTGCAATTTGTCGTAAATCTCCAGCAGCACGTTCTGCAGGCGGTTGCGGATAATCGTATTGCGGAACACATTGTTGCGGTCGCGGTAGGTGTATGCGGCCATCTGAAACCAAGTACTGGCGCCTTCCACGATGCGGGCGGGCGGATAGGTGATCGGATTTTCGCGCAGCATCCTGAAAAACGACGGTTCGAGACGGAAGCCGGCTTCGGCGAAAAGGTCCCGCGAGAAGGCGCAGAAGGTCATCCGGAAATCCTCCGTGCGGTTGGTCAGCATCAGCAGCGAGCCGGGCAGCACCAGAATCAGCGTGTTGCGGCGCACCTGACCGCAATATTGGTTCACGGTGGCCTCGGCGCTGCCCTTGCGGCAGTAGAGGATCGCCCCGCCTTCGCAGCGGCTCGCATAATTGCCGAAAAAGGCGAAATCGGACTCTCCGACGACGAACTGTTCTTCCGGTGTGGTTATTATGGGGTTAGTCGCTGACATAACAATTCTTTTTTCGAACAAATTTAACGCTTTTTTCATTAATTTCCTAAATTTTGTTCCGAAAAACACCAACACTGTTCGCAATATAATGGCATATCGTCGGCCTTTTTACGGTACTTTTGCACCGTAAAAAGTTTTTTTAGTTTAAAAAAGAGGAGAATTATGAAGCAAACATTTGTGAAAGCAGCCGTCATGGCCTGCTTCATGGCAGCCGTTTCGTGCGGACAGGCACCGACGGCAATGGGCCCCGCGGAATACGCCGTGATGACCATAGCCACTACCGACCGCGAAATCCCGATCAACTACTCGGCGACCATCCGCGGACGTCAGGACATCGCCATCTATCCGCAGGTTTCGGGAACCATCTTCGAACTCTGCGTAAACGAGGGTCAGACCGTTTCGAAAGGCCAGCCCCTTTTCATCATAGATCAGGTGCCGTACAAAGCGGCGCTGCAGACCGCAGAAGCCAACGTGGCGGCTGCCAAAGCCGGCGTAGCCACGGCGCAGCTCACCTACGACAGCAAAAAGGAACTTTACGCCAAGAACGTGGTTTCGCAGTACGACCTGCTGACGGCCGAAAACACGCTGCTGACTGCCAAGGCCCAGCTCGCGCAGGCCGAAGCGCAGCGCGTAAACGCCGCCAACAACCTCTCCTATACGGTCGTGAAGGCTCCGGCCAACGGCGTGGTGGGAACGCTGCCGTACCGTGTCGGCGCGCTGGTAAGCGCATCGATTCCGCAGCCGCTGACGACCGTATCGGACAACTCGGACGTATACGTCTACTTCTCGATGACCGAGAACCAGCTGCTCAACCTGACCCGTCAGTACGGTTCGATCGCCAACACGCTCAAGAACATGCCCGACGTACAGCTGGTGCTCAACGACGGTTCGGTTTATGACCGGACGGGCCGCATCGAGTCGATCAGCGGCGTCATCGACACCTCGACGGGCAGCGTACAGCTGCGCGCCGTGTTCCCCAATGCGGACGGCCTGCTCCATAGCGGCGGCGCCGGCAGCGTGATCGTGCCCAACATCCACAAAGACTGCGTAGTCGTACCGCAGGTTGCGACCTTCGAACTGCAGAACAAGGTATACGTATATAAGGTAGAGGACGGCAAAGCCGCATCGTCGATGATCGACGTGGAGAAGATCAACAACGGCAGAGAGTATATCGTCAAGTCCGGACTTACGCCGGGCGACGTGATCGTTGCCGAAGGCGTGGGCCTGCTGCGCGAAGGTACGCCCATTGTCGCCAAGGGACAGGGCGCCGCAGCGCAGGCCGCTCCTGAGGCCGCAACCCAAACCGAAAAGGAGGAATAACCTATGACACTGAAACATTTTATCGAACGACCCGT
>ERZ1106976.3652-NODE-3652-length-11782-cov-3.437196_pt1 | contig 11782 bp, 9 predicted proteins | sample MGYA00403687_ERZ1106976 | MGnify/ENA primary metagenome ERZ1106976 (study PRJEB35170, sample SAMEA104062446) | human gut metagenome | biome: human gut; feature: human-associated habitat; material: faeces | place: Denmark | collected 2013-02-22 ... | reverse complement strand
GCGGCAGGCTGGCGGGCACGCCGTCCACCCAGCCGCAGAGTGCTGTCAGCGTCATCCTGCACGCCTCATCCAGCCCGATGCCCCGCAGCCGCGGCGCACGGGCGGCCTCTGACAGGCGCGAGCCGCGGCAGTCCGGGCAGGTATCCACGCGCAGGAATTTTTCCACCCGCTTCATGCCCTTCTCGTCCTTGACCTTGGCCAGGGCGTTCTCCACCGTGTAGACCGCATTGTAATAGGTAAAGTCCAGTTCCCCGGCCTCGGGCGTGCTTTTGGCTTTGTAGAAGATATGCTTTTTCTCCGCCGGGCCGTTGAAAACGATGTCTCTTTCCCTGTCGGTCAGTTCACGGAACGGCACATTGGTGCGCACGCCCATGGCGCGGCAGACGTCGGTCATGAGCGACCACATCAGGCTGTTCCACGGAGCCACGGCCCCTTCGTCGATCGCCTTCGATTCGTCGGGCACGAGCGTCGCACGGTCTACGGTCATGACCGTACCCGTACCGCCGCACCGGCGACATGCTCCGCCGCTGTTGAACGCGAGCTCCTCGGCCCCGGGCGCATAGAACCGATGGCCGCAGTTCGCGCAGACGAGCTCCTTCTCGGCCGCGACGGCCAGCGTCGGCACATGGTAATGCCCGCAGTTCGGACAGCGGTGCGAAGCCAGGCGCGAGAACATAAGCCGCAGGCTGTTGAGCAGCTCGGTGCCGGTGCCGAAGGTGCTGCGGATACCCGGCACGCCTGGCCGCTGGTGGAGTGCGATGGCGGCGGGAACATATGCTATTTCATCGACCTGCGCCTTGGGAGCCTGCGTCATGCGCCGGCGCGTATAGGTGGACAACGCCTCCAGATAGCGCCGCGACCCTTCGGCGTAGAGCACCCCGAGCGCCAGCGACGATTTGCCCGATCCCGACACGCCAGCGATGCCGACGATGCCGTGGAGCGGAATATTTACATCCACGTTTTTGAGGTTGTGGACGCGCGCACCGCGGATTCTTATTTCGTTCGGTGTTTTCTTCATCTCCATAAAGTCTCGTATCAAACATACAAAAGTACGGAACGGCAAATAACATGCATTGTCACAAATCGGGCGAAACGAAACGCTTTTCGGGACTTATCCCGCCCGCTCCCTGAATCGCAGCGGCGTACAACCGACCGGCCTGCGAAAATAACGGATGAAACAGGAGACGTCCTCGAAACAAAGCCGGTCGGGGATCTCCGTTACGGCCGAATCCGTATAACGCAACAGGCGTTAGGTATTGATTGCATTTTAATTTCATATTCTTCTGGAACAAAAATACAGTTTTTTGTATCTTGTTCCAATTGCTGTCTGCATTACATAAACCGGATTTTCATTTTTCATATCCGGCCGATGTCATAAATATTAAAAAAACAACCCTCTATTATTCTTTTGCCCATAAAAAGCATGCATGGCAAAAATTCCCGTCGCCCAGGAGCAGGCGGCCATCTATGTACAGAAGGACGGTTATACCCTTACCCAGCCGTTCGGAGAAATCGGATGATATGAGGACCGGGACAAAGGGCTACGCCAATGTCGGTTTCCGGGTGGTCAGGACCGATTTCTGACACCCCTTTCATCCCCAAAAGTGCAGCTCATTTTTAGTATGAGCTGCACTTTATATTTAATAACTGTTAATATAAGCGCCCCGATTCGTCAAGAGAAATGTAAAATGAGCATTACAGCAAAAAATGCAGGCAGAGCGGGTAGCGTGTAAAATCGAAATCTATGTTGATTTATATTAATTTTTACCGTACATTTGCGCTAACGAGTTCTTTATTAAGATGAAGATTTGCAGCAAAGCTGTGCAGAAGATCGGTTAACAGATTGTTAACCGCCACAAACGGAAAATCCTCACAACTCGCTGATTAGCTTATTGCAAGGATTTAATCGCCTGTTTTAGAGCGGAAAACGGGACTCGGACCCGCGACCTCAACCTTGGCAAGGTTGCGCTCTACCAACTGAGCTATTTCCGCAAAATGTTATCTGCTACCCCGTTCGAGGCTTTTTGCGAGTGCAAAGATAAACCGAAATTTTTATTCTGCAAAATATTTCCGCAAAAAAATCGCAGGCCGCCCGCCTCCGCATTCGTCCAAAACCGTTCCAATGCACAAGCCGTACGGCAATTACTGAAATTCGACACGCGGATACAATTTTCCATTGTACCTATACTGCCGCTGCACGCCCCACACGATGCGCCACTCGCCGACGCGCTCCCCGATCTGCGTACCCTGCTCGGCCGCATAGCGGTAACGGAAATCGGCTACCAGGTAATTTCCGCCGGCGGCATCGGGTAAAAAACTCAATGCGGTCGTCGCGGCAGCACAGTCGACGCCGTAGGCCCGGTCGATCAGTTCCGCGGGCGGAACGTCGCTACCGTCCAGATGCAGAAACATATATTGCACCGGCGCCGCCGGACTCTCGCCGAGGATGTCGGTCGGAAAGAGCAGACAATTCCCTCCGGGATAGTAAAAACGCACGTAGAAGGGTTCGACATACACCTCGCCATGCTCATGCAGCGGGAAGAGACCTAGAAACTCTTCGCGCGACAGCCCCGGATCTTCGGTCTCCTTCCCGCACGCAGCCAGCGACAAAGCCAGCAGGACACAAAACAGATATTTCATGGCAATTCGATATTCGGTAATCGCCCGGATCGTCCGGCGGCGAGACTCCCGCAGACAGGGCGCACACCACCGTGCATCCCGTCTGCGGGAGAAACGGAATTATTCGTCCTTTCCGTCGAAGAAATAGGTCGCGTAGTTGTAGCCCGCACGATCGTAGACCTTGCGGAACTGCCGCATGCGTCGGCTGAAATCCTCGAAATCCTTGCGGTCGTAGGCCCAGCCCGTCTCGGCGATCGCCGCCAGACGAGGCAGCAGCATGTGTTTCACCTGCCGGAAATCGGGAATGTACTCCGTCCAGAGGTTGCCCTGCACGCCGAGGATGTACTTACGTTCGTCGGGAGTCAGTTGTTCGTAGGGATCGAGCGCATAGACCTGCCGCATGGGCAGGTACTTCACCTGTCCCAGCGGCTCGAACTCCTGCTGCCGCGTCTGACGATAGTCCAGATAGCAGTGGGTGTTGGGCGCCATGATGACCGTGTTGCCCGCCTTGGCTGCGGCGATTCCGCCCTTCGAACCGCGCCACGACATCACGGTGGCCGTTTTCGAGATTCCGCCCTGCAAGATCTCGTCCCAGCCGATGATGTTGCGGCCGTGGTCGTTCAGCCACTTCTCGATCCGCTGCATGAAATAACTCTGCAACTCCTCCTCGTTTTTCAGGCCGTTCTCCTTCATCCGCCGCTGGCAGAGCGGGCACTCCTTCCAGCGGGCCTTGGGGCACTCGTCGCCACCGATATGGATGTATTTCGAGGGGAACAACTCGATCACCTCCGCGAGCACGTCCTGCAAGAATTCGAAGGTCGAGTCCTTGCCGGCGCAGAAGACATCCTTGCTGATGCCCCAGCGTGTCCAGACCTCGTAATTCTCGCCGCGGCAGCCGAGCCACGGGTAGGCGGTCAGCGCCCCCAGCCCGTGGCCGGGCATTTCGATTTCGGGAATTACCTCGATATGGCGTTCGGCGGCGTAGCGCACGATCTCGCGAATCTGTTTCTGCGTATAATACCCGCCGTAAGGAATCCCGTCGTATTCGGTCGAAGTACGCAGATTGCCCACGAGCGTCTCCTTGCGGACGGAACCCTTGCGTGCCAGGTCGGGATATTTCTTGATCTCGATACGCCAGCCCTGGTCGTCGGTCAGATGGAAATGGAACCGGTTGAGTTTATGCATGGCCAGAATGTCGATGAAGGCCTTCACATCCTCCACGGGCATGAAATGCCGGCAGACGTCGAGCATCGCGCCGCGATAGCCGAAATAGGGTTTGTCCTTCACCGTCACGGCCGGAACCGTCCCCTCGCCTTCGATCACCAGCTGGCGCAGGCTCTGCAAACCGTAGAGCACCCCTTTCGGCGAACCGCCGCGCACGTCGGCGCCCGCAGGCGTCACCCGCAGCACGTATTCCTCCTCGCCGAGCTCGGGATCGACCGCCAGGTCGATCTTCGCGCCGTCGGCCGCGGTCTTCACCTTGACGGCACGCCCCGTGACCGGCTCGATCATCGCGGCGAAAAGTTCCCCCACGGAGCGCAACGAAGCGTCCCTGCCCACCGTGACGACGGTCGCGGCATCGACCGTGAAGGAGCCGTCGCCCGTCTCGACGCTCAGCGGTTTGGGTACGATATTCACTTCGGGAGCCGCCCAGGCCGCCGCCCAGAGCCCCAATGCACACACAAGCACAAAAAGTCGTTTCATATTCGTTAAATTTTTCTTCGTTTAAATCAGCAGGTCAGCAAGCATCGAATTTCCTTCTTCGTTTTCTCGCCCCGGCACAGCCCGAACAAGTTCGGCTCTGCGCTCGGCTTGACGAGAAGTTTCATAAGTCGAACAAAGATAGCTTTTTTCCGCCAGCGGACAAAGAGGGAGGAAAAAAATTCGGCGCCGGCGTCCGCAATTCGCCGTGAAATCCCGCCGTCGGCTTCGCCTTAGATACTCCGCCCCGGCAAAACCAAATAAATTTGGTTCTGCTCTCGGCTTTTCCTATCTTTGTATCGACGAAAAAACTAACCAATCTTCCGGATATGAAAAACTTCCTGTTCTCGCTCGGCGCGCTGTTCTGCGTGCTCTGCATCGGCCCGGCATCGGCTGCCGAAAAACCCGAACCGAACTACGTCGACGCCGCAACGCTCACGCTCGTGAACAAGCCTCATGCGACGAAGCAACCCTTCCACCGCGTCGAGGTGGCCGACTATCCCGATCTGTCGAAGACCGTGCGGCTCTATTACACCTATTCGACCGGCGTGGCCGTGGTCTTCCGCACCGACAGCCGCACGATCTCCGCCCGCTGGACGACGACCGACCGCAAACCCAGTACCCACATGACGGGGCTCTCGCAGAAGGGAATGGACCTCTACATCAAGCGCGACGGCGAGTGGGTTTTCGCCGGCATCGCCCGTCCCGGTCTGGGAGCCGATCACAAGGCCACCCTCGTCGAGCACATGGACGGCACCGAGAAGGAGTGCCTGCTCTACCTGCCGCTGTTCGACGAGGTGAAAACGCTCGAAATCGGCGTCGACGCCGGCGCCCGCATCGAAGCCGCCCCCAATCCTTTCCGCCACCGGATCGTGGTGATCGGTTCGAGCATCACCCACGGTACGGGACTCAGCCGCCCGGGCATGGCCTATCCCGCACAACTCGAACGTGCGACGGGCTTCGAATTCGTCAATCTAGGCGCCAGCGGCCAGTGCAAGATGGAACAGTTCTTCGCCCATGTAGCCGCAGCGTGCGAGGCCGACGCCTTCCTCTTCGACAGCTTCTCCAACCCTTCGGCACAGCAGATCGAGGAGCGTCTCGAACCCTTCGTAGCGACAATCCGCGCCGCACATCCCACGACGCCGCTGATCTTCCTGCAAACCGAGGTGCGCGAAAGCCGCAATTTCAACGACAAGATCCGCAAGTTCGAGGACGACAAACGCGCTGCGTCCGAAGCGGGGATGCAACGCCTGCTCAAACAGGACAAGAACATCTATTTCCTCAATCCGGGGATGCCGCTGGGCGACGACCACGATGCGACCGTCGACGGCGTACATCCCTCCGATCTGGGTCACGGCCGTATTCTGGAAGTGATCCGGCCGCAGATCGTCAATATCCTCAAAAAACACGACATCCGCTGATTCCGCCGAAATACGAAAAAAGCTGCAACACAATGCGTTGCAGCTTTTTTATTCCCCAGTAGAAACCGTGTAACCGGCGACTGTCCCGAACAGACCTTTCCTTCCTGCGTTTCCCGTCCGATCCGCAAACAGCAAAGACTTCGACACGGCAAAAGGACGGCCGGAACGGAGGCGCGGTCGGACAGAAAGTCATCGACCGCCAATCGATTCCGGATCGTCGGTCACGATGAAATCGACGCCATAGGCCCGCATCGCGGCGGCATCCCCGGCCGAATTGACATCCCAAACCACGATCCGACGGCCGCCTTTGCGCAATCGCTTCACGTCGGATTTCGATCCGACGCGCATCCAGTGCAGAAACAGCCCCCGCACACCGCCCCTGCCCATCCCTTCCGGCGACAAGCCGCAGAGGGAGACTTTGGACGATCTGCCGCCGTAACGCGCGAACACCTCCGCATCGTCCGCGATCAGCCAGACATCCCCCTGCCGGAACCCGGCTCCATAGGCCGTCCGCAATGCGGTTTCGGCCAGTGCGCAGCAACCGCACGATGCATCGGCCGCAGCGAACGCCCCGCACGTCGCAGCGTCGGCACGCCGCAGGATCAACTCCCGTTCGGCACGCTCCTCCTCCGAAAGCGGCTCCGCCGCGGACGGGCAAAGTTCCAAAAAGAGGCGAAGATCCCGACCCCTCCACTGCCGCACGACGTCGTCCAGCCTCGGAACGCCTCGTGCCGCCAGTTCGTCCGCCGACAGCGCTGCCACCCGTTCGCCCGTCGGAAGCTGTGCATCGTAGCCGCAGACCGCCACGCCGTCGCATGACAGCCGGACGGGGAGGCAGATGCCGTAAGCCTCTTCGGGCACGGATCGGCCGGCGGCAGGACGGACGATCACCTTCGTGCGGGCGCCCAAAACGGGTTCACCCTGCACCGTAAGGAGCAGGGTGAACAGAACGAACAGGATCCGTGCCGGCGATCGCATGGCCCGGAGATTAAAGTTCCTGAGCGAAACCTTCGGGAATGGGTTTGTCGCGGTAGAAGCCCGATTCGAGCTTGTCGCGCACCGACTTGAAGGCTTCGATCGTATAGTTCACGTCTTCCAGCGTATGGGCCGCCGTCGGGATGACGCGCAGGATGATCTCGCCGCGCGGAATCACGGGATAGACCACGATCGAGCAGAAGAGATTGTGGTTTTCACGCAGGTCGACGATCAGGTTGGTCGCCTCCGTCACGCCGCCCTTCATGTAGACGGGCGTCACGGGCGAATTGGTCGGACCGATGTCGAATCCGTTCTTTTTCAGACCGCCCTGCAACGCGCGGGTGATCTCCCACAGTTTTTCCTGATATTCGGGATGCTTGCGGATCAGATCGAGACGCTTCAACGCGCCGATGACCATCGGCATCGGGAGCGACTTGGCGTAGAGCTGCGAGCGCATGTTGTAACGCAACAGATAGATCAGCCATTTCGGCCCGCTGACGAAGGCACCGATGCCGGCCATCGACTTGGCGAAGGTGTTGAAGAGCACGTCCACGCCGTCCACCACGCCGTAGTGCGCCGCCGTACCGCGGCCGCCGGGGCCCATCGTGCCGAATCCGTGGGCATCGTCCACCAGCAGACGGAACGGGAACTCCTTCTTCAACGCCACGATCTCGTCCAGTTTGCCGCAGTCGCCCTTCATGCCGAAGACGCCCTCGGTGATGACCAGCACGCCGCCGCCCTGCTGTTCAGCCAATTCGGTGGCGTGTTTCAGTTGCAGGCGCAACGACTCCATGTCGTTGTGGGCGTACATGAACCGCTTGCCCTTGTACAGACGCAGACCGTCCATGATGCAGGCGTGCGCTTCGGCATCGTAAACCACCACGTCGAGCGCACGCGGCGAGAGCAGGCAGTCGATGATCGAGATCATGCCCTGATAGCCGAAATTGAGCAGGAAGGCGTCCTCCTTGCCTACGAAGGCGGCCAGCTCGCGTTCCAGCTGCTCGTGATATTTGGTCTGGCCGCTCATCATGCGGGCACCCATCGGAGCCGCCATGCCGAACTCGGCCGCACCCCTGGCATCGGCTTCGCGCACCTCCGGATGATTGGCGAGGCCCAGATAGTTATTCAGACTCCAATTGAGCATCATCTTCCCGCGGAAACGCATGTGCGGCCCCAGTTCTCCTTCGAGCTTCGGAAAAGCGAAATAACCGTGTGCCACCCGCATGTACTGACCGATCGGGCCGCCCGCATTTTTTTCGAGACGGGCAAAAATATCCACCATATCCTGTTTGAATTTTAGTTAGTCCCAATTTTTTGGTACACAAAGGTATGAAAAACTCCTAAAAGGCAGGCTGCGAAACGCTTCTTTTTGGCATTCGCCGGCTCGAAATACGCATTTATACTTACTAAGGTTCGGGAAAGCCCATCCCGAATCGCCGCTGCTGCCGGTTCCCGGACGGCGCCGTCGCGGCCTCTGCCGCGGTTCCAAATCCGACCCCATTCGAAGCTCATCCCCGAGGGAAGGTCTTCGAATTCCGCTCACCCCGAATCGGAGTCAGCAACCAGGCACAAACGTTTGCACTTTACCGCGTCGACGCGACGAAAGCAAGGATGCGCTCCGCAACCGCGCAAATTCGAACCGCCCTTCCACCGGAGCGCCGGTCGATCCGGGACTCTTCCCGACACGAACCGGAACACCCTTCACCGACAACAGCGACATTTATGCACGCCCGATGGCGATTCTTCGCTTTTAATTCTTAATTTTGTCGCATGACATCGCTCTATCACGACATCATCTTCGGGCCGGTGCACTCGCGGCGGCTCGGTCTCTCGCTGGGCGTCAATCTGCTGCCCACCGAATCGAAACTCTGTTCGTTCGACTGCATCTACTGCGAATGCGGCTGGAACGCCGACCATCCCGGCCGGCGGCGGTTCAATCCACGCGAAGAGGTGCGCCTTCAACTCGGCGCCGTACTGCGCCGCATGACGGCCGACGGAACCCCGCCCGACGTGATCACCTTCGCCGGCAACGGCGAACCTACGCTCCACCCCGATTTCGAAGCGATCATCGACGACACGCTCGCCCTGCGCGACGAACTGTGCCCCTCGGCACGGGTTTCGGTACTGAGCAACGCCACGCAGATCCACCGCGACGACGTGCGCCGCGCATTGCTGCGCGTCGACAACAACATCCTGAAACTCGACTCGGCGTTCGACGCCACCGTGCGCCGCATGAACAATCCGGCGGGCGACTACTCGGTCGCACGGACAGTCGAACTGATGAAACGTTTCGAAGGCCGCATGATCCTCCAAACGATGTTTCTTGCGGGCGAGATCGAAGGCGAACCGATCGACAACACCGCCGAACGGGAGGTCGAGGCATGGCTGCGGCTCGTGGAGGAGATCCGCCCGTCGAAAGTAATGGTCTACTCGCTCGACCGCGACACCCCGTGCCGGACGCTGCGCAAAATTCCCCGCGAGGAGCTGCAACGCATCGCCGCACGGGTCGAAGCGCTCGGCATCCCCTGTCCCGTAGCCTGAAACCCGTTTAAAACTTCCCGATAATGAACCGAAAACTACTTCTCTGCTGCATGGCGGCGCTCGTCGCCTTCGCCGCTCAGGCGCAGGACCGCGCCGACCGTCAGGAACTCACCGATCCCGATTCGTTTACCATGATCCTGCTGGGCGACCCGCAGGGCTATACCAAATACGACATCAACCAGCCGCTGTTCGACCTCTGCACGGCGTGGATCGCCGACAACGTCGACCACCTCAACATCAAGGCCGTGCTCTGCACGGGCGATCTGGTCGAACAGAACGAAAACATCGTTCTGAACCGCAAGATGCTCAACCAGACCAGCCGCGAGATGTGGGAGGCGGCCTCGCACGCATTGGCACGGCTCGACGGCAAGGTCCCCTACATCGTCTCGCCGGGCAACCACGACTACGGATACCGCAAGGCCGAAAACAGCCGCACGTGTTTCCCCGATTACTTCCCCTTCGAACGCAATCCGGCGTGGCGCGACGTCTGCGTCGCGACGTATCCCAACCGCAACGGCGCCATCTCGCTGGAAAACGCCGCCTTCGCCTTCGACGATCCGGCATGGGGCGGCCTGCTCGTCGTCACCACGGAGTTCCTGCCCCGCGACGAAGTGCTCGACTGGGCGGCGGCGCTGATCGACAAGCCCGAATACCGCGACCGCAAGGTGATATTCATGACCCACGCCTTCCTGCACGAACGCTCCGCCAAACGGATCGAAAAGAACAGCTACGAACTCACCCCGGGCAACACCGGCGCCGAAATCTGGCGCAAACTGATCGAACCCTCCCCGAACATCCGTATGGTCGTCTGCGGCCACACGGGCAAGCCGGGCGACTACGAGGACGCCGTTGCCTACCGCGTCGACAAAAACCGCGCGGGACATGACGTCCACCAGATGATGTTCAACGTCCAGATCCTCGGCGGCGGCTGGGAGGGCAACGGCGGCGACGGCTGGCTGCGCATCCTCGAATTCCTGCCCGACGGCCGGACGATCAAGGTGCGCACCTACTCGCCCCTGTTCGGCATCTCGTCGCTTACCAAACATCTGGCGCACCGCACCGGCGCCTGCGACCGGTTCGACATGGTGATCGAATAACTCCGGTCCGTACCGGAGCCACACCCTTCCGCCATGAAATGCCTGCCGTTCGCCCTGACGCTCTTCGCCGTCCTCGCGGCGGTAAGCCCGTGCAGAGCCGACGGGGAGTTGCGCGCATTGCAGGACAGCGTCGTACGGTGGCTGGCCGCGCATCCCGACGACCTGCTCGCCGAAGCCTTCACGACGGCGTGGAGCGACGAGGCCGACGGCTGCGTCGAGGTACATCTGCTGCGTGCCGATTCGGCGATGAAAGCCCGCTTCCGCCGCTGCGTGCACGACAGCCCCCTGATCCGGCTCCACGGGTTCGACCCCGACACGACACCCTATCCGCCCGCACCCGAAGGGGCTGCTCCGCCGGATGGGCTCACGATGGATGCCGAATACGCATTTTATCCCGCCGGCACCGAACATATCCGGCTCATGATCCGCCACAAAGGCGATTCGACGGTATACTTCGGGAGCGACTACACCGTCTGCCGCTTCCAGCACGGACGGTGGGAAACGCTGCCCGTCGTCAATGCGTGGAACTCACTGCTGGTCGGCATCGGGCCAAACAACCCATCCCGCACCGAAGTACCGCATCCGGCACCGGCCGCCGAATACACCTACGGGTTCACAGCCCGGCTCGCACCCCGTGTCTACCCGGCCCGGTATGCGCGTTACCGTATCTGCAAACAGGTGTACAAGACCTGCCCATACCGTCCATACCTGCTCACGGCCGAGTTCACGGTGACGCCGTTCGTCCCGTTCACCCGCTTTGCGGAGCCGGCAGAGGGGCAGGACATCCAATTTTGATCCACAGCCATGCAAATACTCCTTTCCTGCGCCAAAACGATGGCCGAAAACAATCCGGCCGAAATCCCCCGAACGACCCTGCCGCGTTACGCCCGCGAGGCCGCGGAGCTGGCCCTGCAGCTGGCGACGCTCAGCACCGAAGAGCTGGAACGCATGCTGCGCACCAACCGGCAGATCGCCGCGACCAACCGCCGGCGTTACCGGCAGTTCCACGGCGAAGAGGCCCTCCCTGCGCTGCTGGCCTACACGGGCGTCGTATTCAGGCATATCGCCCCGGAGCGATTCACCCCCGGGGATTTCGAATACGCACAGCAGCACCTCAACATCACGTCGTTCCTCTACGGGCTGCTCCGGCCGCTGGACGCAATCCGCCGCTACCGGCTGGAAGGGGACGCCGTATTGCCGGGGCACGACGACCAAACGATGTTCGGGTACTGGCAGGGACGGCTGACAGAAGCCTTCCTCGAAAAAATCCATGCCGACGACGGCATCCTGGTCAACCTCGCCAGCAGCGAGATGAAGCGCCTGTTCGACTGGAAACGCATCCGCCGCGAAGCGCGTATCATCACGCCCGAATTCCGCATCCGCGAGGGCGACCGGCTGAAAACCATTGTGGTCTACACGAAAATGTGC